>JAEEGL014337288.1_pt1 | contig 28363 bp, 21 predicted proteins | sample 9134231 | NCBI WGS metagenome assembly JAEEGL01 (sample SAMN16246548, study PRJNA631951) | gut metagenome | biome: gut microbiome; feature: rumen; material: fiber-attached | host: Bos | place: Iran: Karaj | collected 2018-10
CGTTCGGGCGAATTTGCAATTCGCCCGCACTGAGTATAAGCATTTTCAATGCGCAATTTTGAATTAAAAATCAATCAACCACCGTTTTTCTGCCCTTTAGGGGCAGAACAGATTTGCAAGATTTGGACAGATTTGCAAGATTTCTGCCCCAAAGGGGCACTCCTTTTTCCCCGTTCGGGCGAATTTGCAATTCGCCCGTCCTGAGTATTAGCATTTTCAATGCGCTTTTTTGAATTAAATAACAACCAGCCACCGGACGTTCGGGCGAATTTGCAATTCGCCCGTCCTGAGTATTAGCATTTTCAATGCGCTTATTCGAATTAAGAATCAACCAGCCACCGGACGTTCGGACGAATTTGCAATTCGCCCGTCCTGAGTATTAGCATTTTCAATGCGCTTATTCGAATTAAGAATCAACCAGCACCGTTTTCTGCCCTTTCGGGGCAGAACAGATTTGCATGATTTGGACCGATTTACAAGATTTACTTTCCCTCGCTTCGCGAACAGTGACCGTTGGTTCTCGCCGTAGGCGACTAAAAATCCATTTGACACACTCTACAGAGTGTGTGTATGTTGAAGCCCATTCTTAGAAAAATACTCTCCCCCAACAAAGCAAATCAAAAACTTCATCATTTGCTTTGCTTTCCACTCCCTTGTTCGTACCTTTGCCAGGCAAATGGCAAATAACGACATCACACGAAAGGGCAAACATTTAGCCTTCCTCCTCCGTCACGACAAGGAAGCCTTTGAAGATGGCAGGATCGACAAGCACGGCTGGCGACAAGTCCGCGAACTTGCCCAATTGGGCTATGCCCGTTCCCTCCTTGATGAGATTGTCGCCACCAACAACAAGCAGCGCTATGAATATAGTTTAGATAATAGAAAGATTCGAGCCCGCCAAGGCCATTCCATCCCCGTTGATGTAGAACTCAAAGAAGCAACGCCGCCCGCCATCCTCTATCACGGAACCGCCACGAAATATCTTGAATCCATCTACAAGGAAGGCATCTTACCAGTCACCCGACTCTATGTCCATCTCTCCCCTGACGAAGAAACCGCCATCAACGTCGGATCTAGGCACGGCAAACCATACGTCATCAAGATTGATTGTCAGAAAATGTTGGCAGACGGCTACAAATTCTTCCTCTCTAATAATGGAGTTTGGCTCACAGAAAAGGTGTTGCCAGAGTACTTTGTGAAATAAAAAGAACGTCACCAAGAGGGATCTTAACGACTCCTCCCTCAAACCCGGAGGGTGGTGGAGTGACTTTACCACCAAGTGACGTTTTAGAAAAAGAAGGGCAGCCCCTTCAAAGTACTGCTCTCGAAAAGCCTCGTACAGGACTGCCCCATAAAGTCACCAAGAGGGACCTTAACAACTCCTCCCTCTAACCCGGAGGCTGGCAGAGTGACTTTACCACCAAGTGACGTTCAAATTGTAAAGATAATGCAAATTCTGCAAAAATCAAAGTGTTCGACGAAATGCCGAACACTTCGAATGGTGTGGACACTCCTAATAGCGAACTTGAGGGGTATCCGCTTGCAAATATACTAAAAGATATTGAAAATCCTATATACTGAGGATGTTTTTATTTGAATAATCTGTCAATGAAGACACATGTTAGCAAATTAGAACATATCGTTCGACAAATCTAACCATCAATTTTTGTTTGCAGATAACCCTTGAATGGTTGGATATTCGCGGAATTGAGTCCGCTCGGAAGAGCCTCCTGTCCAGGGGTTATCAAAGCTGTTAAGGATGTTGCCAGGAAATTATCACCTATTGTTCTCATCATGGCTTGTGTGATACATTTTGGGAACAAGAGAAGCCCACTGACCTTTGGCATTCCTGCTAAAAATCAATGAGTTTGCTTATTCTGTTGCCAATCTTGATAGGATGTTATATAGTCTGGCATTATGGTGTTATTTCCAACCACATACTTAAGGTTGAATGTTCATGCTCTCTTGAACTAAATTCGTTATTTTCTCAATGGCAAAAGCTATTCTATCAATTTTGTCAATAGCATCTTCTTGTAATACATCCCAAGGTTCGTTAGTCTCTTGATGATAATATATGAAACCTGTACCAGTTGCAGCTAAAGATGAAATAGGTTTTAGAATATTCAAATTCTCTCCATAGTTAGCAAGTCCTAAAATCTTTTTACCATCTTTGTCCACCAACTTGTCTGATAATAACTGGTATATAACATTCAAGAAAGGATTCCAGTGCTGTCCGTTGAATTGATGCTTATTAAGCGTAGTGCAAATGTAATCATTTGACTCATCCCATGTTAGTTCGCCGTCAGCGCCACGCAACATATTAGGATATTTTACAAAGTAGTATCTCCAATCATAGGTTTGTGCTTCTTCCTTTTCAGAAATATATTTGTTGATAATAGCATCCAAATTCTCCCCATCCTTAATTCGTTGAAGAAGGATGCGAAGAACAGACATTGTGTTTTCTTCGAAGTTACTGCGATTACGGCTTTTATGTAATAGTTGTGACCAAGTTGCTCTATTATGGTTCCCCATATAATAACGACTGGAATCATTCTGTGTATAATCACCAATAGCTAACAATGCGCGGTGTATTTTAATAAATTCTGGTGTTCCACCGAACAAAGAAAGAAAAGTGTCCACCAAGTCTAGATGTTCATACCCTAATCCTGACACATAACCGTAAATTAAAGGATGATCCTCGAATCGATAAAGGGTTTCTTTGTCAATTTCTTGTTTCTTCTCTTTCTTTTCGGCTTCTTCATCTGCCTGTATACCATTAAACTTGTGCGTCAGTTCTTTGTTTATAACACCTTTCAGCATCAAGTCCTTAACTTCGCAAAGTAGGTCTTTCATGTAGTCTGCATCACCACGAATCTCACCAGAATTAGAATTCCAAATAAGATTCCTTAATGTACGAAGACGGTCAATAAAGTCATCTTCCGTTTGTGCATCCTTGTTTATAAGGTAGGTGATTATTCCATAAAGGAACAGGAAATCACTATATGAGAAGTTGTTATTAACCTGATAGAGTTTCACGCATGCATGAAAAAAATTCTGAGTTTCGCGGTATTCGCTAACATTCTTGAATGTGGCCACCTTGCCCTTCTCATATACGAACCCGGAAAGGTATTTCTCGAAGAATGCGTCTATTGATTTATAATCAGTTATAACTCTATGCCAACAGTCAAAAGCATTCTCAAGATATTTGCGATTGGCAACAGCGTTTGGCGAGTCGCTATATACCAGTTTGATAAGTTCAAACTCATCGTTAGACTTCTTGATGCCTTGTTCATAGCAAAGAATATGGCTTACATAAAAGAAATATTTCATGAACTCATTATCCACGATATCATCTTGATTACGATATGGGAAGAATGTATCTGCCCACTCAACATCAAATTTATGATTTATCGTTCTTGCTTCATCTGAGTCTCTTTCGTATAGATTTTCATATTCTGCTTTAAAATGTTCAAAGGCAGTTAGTTTCTTTCCTCTGGAGTTCATTTTGATATACAATTCATCAGAAAGTCCATTTTCAGACAAAGGTAGGAAATAGAAAATAATACGTTCCTTCTCTCCAGTCAGGATTTTCCAAAGATTATCTATGTTGCCGAATTTATCATTGATGGAATCCAGCATCACAAGCATACTGATAATGGTGGGGTCATTGTGCCATTCACCCATAAACCAATTTTGGTCAGTCAATTGCTCCTGTAACGGTAATGACCAGTCAGGAGTATATTGCATTAGATGTGCACAAAAATCTCGTGAACTTGGACGAATATCATAAGTGAAGTTGTTAAGGAACTTGTAATAACTATCTTCAATACCGCCTTTTTTTGCTGCAAACCAATGCAGCAAATATAATGTAGTCAAACGTTGTTGACCGTCAAGTGGAGTTACAATTATTTTCTCCAGTTTGTTCGCTATCGTGGTGCTCCAGACCTTTTCCTTTTCACCATATATAAAATCCATTTTCATCAATTCGTTGTCATCTTCTGATTTTGTGAGATAGGATTTTATTGCATCAAGAAATCTGCTTCTTACACGGTTGACATCATCTGTGGTACGTCCCTGGGCATAATCTCTCTGCACCATAGGAATAACCACATGATATTGTTTAAGAAAGGACTTTAAACTATGCCGTTCATATTTTTTATTCTCAGTTGCCATAATGTATTCTGTCTTTGATAAGTTTAATTTCTTTGTTGCCAATCTTCTTCTCTTTATAGTCGTATAAGACGTTATTCATTGCACTGATATAACCTTTTCTGTCTTCTTCTGACCAGAAATGTAATTTCGTATCAGAGGAAGAGTAGTACTTCATAAAGGCGTTTCGAGTACATGTTGGAATATACTCTCCAGCTTTGTCCATTGCAATAATCTTCATACGTTTTACATCGAAGGTGGAATTGTTAAGCGCCGCATTTTCACCTACGGTCAGCAATGCCATATTTGACAAAGTGTGCATCTGCGACTTGTCATCACCATCCGACAGAACGTTGATTACTGCAGGAGCAACTGCATTGAACTCATCCCTTATGGAACCTTTGTAAGCGTTTTCATTTATATGGCTAATGACGTTGTCCATCTTAGAAATGATATCATCAATTTGTTTTTCCCCTTCAGAATCTACTTCCAGACCTTCAAGAGATATCCTGTGAATTTCAAGCCATTCCTTCCATTCTTGGTTGGTCTTTAGACTTTCAGAGTTCTGGGCATGGATATGTTCCAAAGACCATGTTCCTTCATTTTTATATCGTTCAAAGGGAAAACGGACATTCTCGTCTCCCTTTTGTCTGATAGTCTCAACATTAAACAGAAGAAGGACATACTGTATAAACTCAGAATGCTTTTCGTAATTCAGCTCAGCATAGTCTATTTCTTCTTTGGCATCTTTTTCCCCGACTTTGAATACCATCTTCTCTCGTATCATGTCAAGAACTTTGAGGTGAAAATCAGACTTTTTAATAGGATTATCGATACTCATAGCTATGTCAAGAAGGGACTTCACGCTTGTGCCAGTAGCAACAAGGAATCCAATGTGGTGGAATAAGTCAAAGTTATTGTACCATTCCTTTAGCTGCTGCATGTATCGTTCAATCAGTTCCCATGTGTCATATCTGTTGTCAGAGCTCTTAAATCTCTCATAGAATCTGTTAAATGTATAGAAATTGCTCTCGTTGCTTGGTTTCATTTCTATCATATCAAACAACAGCTCCATGCGAATAGGATAACGTTCAGACTTTTCGTTGGTAATGAAAGTCCAGAATTTTTCGTCATGCAGGTCTTTCTCCATAGAGTCCCAACCAAGAGCAATTTCATGTTGCTTTTTTTCCTCTATCCCATAAGGATTTCCTGCATATCGGCCTTCGGAGTCCTTCTTACCACGGCTTAGAAATAGTGCCTTTACGAGTTCTGCATTGGTAAGATTTATCTTGCCTATATTCAAGCGAGTGAAGATGCTTACACTGTCTTCATCATCATCTACCTCATACCAGATAATTGTGACATAATTTTGCAGTTTATTGGCAAAACTCATCATCTTGGGCTTTTCACCATTAAACCACGTCTTTATTATACTGTATGATTTCTTGATGAACAGCTCGTCTATGTTGCTTGAAGGAGAAGACAGGTTTATTTCGTCAATTGTTTCAAGCAGTTTCTTACTTCCTACATGCCCATTCTCACTCTTTCGTGTGGTGTACTCTATACTATATTTTATGTCTACAAATGCGTTCAAATACTTCATAATCAAATAGAGTGTAGTCATACGCTGTTGGCCGTCAATCAGTTCATAAACGCCATTCACATTTTTAACTACGACGGGCTGGAGGCAGTACTTCTGACCATCAGGAATTTCGTTGATGTCTTCAAGGAGATATTCAACTTCGTCTTTTCCCCAGCGATAGCCTCTTTGGTAAGCCTCTATTGTGAAACTACCTGTTATTTCACTAATAATTTTTTCTTCTAAATTCATTATTTTTTAAATTTACTTATTCTTCTGATAACATATACAATTAACACGCATGGAAATGAAGGGCATCTAAAAGCGATTCATATCTTTGATTGAACTCACTTTCTCTGTCTGTATATCTATCGACATCAAATTCTTCCTGAGAAAGCAAATCATTCATTATCGCAATGTCCGCTATGCTTGAATCCATAGCATCAACGGAAATTTGATAACCGCTAACCATTAAGGCTTGACAGTCTCTTTTGAAATGTTTTGAGTCGATTTTGTTAGACATCGTTCTACAAGAACCGAAATGAATGACCTTGTCCCTGAAAAAGCCTTTTGCCCATTTTGCTAATGTAGTGAGGGGTACTGAATGCCCCTCAATCCACAAACCTTTCTTTTCACCGTGACAGGCGAAATAGATAACATCATATTTGTTGAAGCCTTCCTCGGCATGAATACGAAAGTAGTCAAGGTAATACTTCAGGTCAGTCTTTGTTCTGAATCTTCTATATATTACCTCACATTCGTATGCCTCTTTTAACCAATTAAGCATAGGTAAGGTGTTAAGGCTAAAGCGGTTGTTTGGGCTTTGTTCGCTATATTCCCATTCCGCTTCTAAGCATATTATATTATGGCTTGTATGTTGTTTCATAAGTTGTGATATTATTAAATTGGGTAGTGTGAAAACAGAATGCCAATATCTTCAATGTCATTCTTTGCTGAAAAATTTCTCAGGGTCGGTTTCCTCGATTTCAACCCAAATATCCTCACATTCAACAATTGGACCGGCACCATCTGCAAAAAAACGATACTTGGCAAAGTCCATCTTGCTTGGAGTAATATCTATTCCATAGGTATATGAATTATGAGGTGATATATTCACTTCAAAATCAACCATTGCTGGTTTGATATGCCATATAACATACCACACTCGTGTAGGTGGATAGTTGTGCATAGAGTAAGTGATGACAAGTTCACACTTCATCATATTCCACTGTACCCGTTCCAATTCATCATCGTGGAAATTATAATCTTCCGGAACAATTTTGAATAAATCCTTCAGACCTTTAATCTTATTAATGAGTGATTGATCTACCATGTTGATTTGGGGTATTTATGAAAGTTAAAAACGCTATGACTTTATTTCCGATAAAAACTTGCGTGCAGCGTCATCTTTTGGGGTTGGGGACAATTCATTTTCAAATTTCGCCACTCGTTTTTATCGTTTTTTAATATGAGAAATACATCCAAAATATTTTCTTTGATGTCAATACTGTCGTTTTTACATCCAGGAATAACATATAGAAACTCTAAATGATTAACATGGAAATCTGCAATCAGATATGGATATTCTTTGGAATCGGTATTCCTAAAGAAAAAGTTCACATAAGGATGCGGTTCTGGCTCCTTATATATTGTTTCTTTTACTATCGGCAGCGTGCGTATATTTTCATCTCCATTTACCCATTTGATGGTTTCTTCGAAAAATGGTAATTCTTTATCTGGTAGCATACCTACAGCAAATTTTACTAATGCACGATAAACATTATGAAAGTTAATCGTTCCACCATCAGCATCAATGCTTGTTTGATGTCTTGATACGTTTACTACAGTCTTTGATTTATCGATAATTTGAAAGACAACCTTATTTGTTTCTTTATCTATTTCAATTTTATATGTATCGTTTATTGTTGTAAAGTACGGATGTCCTTCAAATTGAGATGCAAGTGTTCTATAGATAGAAACGTACTTTAGGAATTCTGTCTCTATAGTTTTTCCAAACTTACTATTGCAAATGTCGCATTCATCATTAGTGAAGAAACTGATGTTACCCAAACACTTTGATATTGTATGGGAGGCGTTTTTGAATGTTGTGGCAGGCATTTTTTTGCCACAATATCTACACACCCTCTTAGTACGGTCTTGTGTTCCAAAGCGTATCCTTTCATCATAAGAAAAAGCCATTGGCCTGTATTTCTCATAAAGGGAACCATTTTGATTAAGAAAAATATTATATTGTTTTTTTGCAGGAATACCGTTTTCACGCTCTTGCATTTCAAATAAGAGTCTCTTCTTTTCCAGATACTCCATTGAATCATTTAACGAAATACCTAAATATTTTCCTTCTTCCAAATTGGATAATAATTTAATAAGAACAAATAGTTTTGGGAAAAACTTGGTCCACTCCTGAAAAAAAACCAATACTAATTCCTTCCATGATGAAATTACGGGGAGAACATAAGTTGAATCGGGTAAATGTTCATCATTACCTATCAACAACTTAAGAATTCTCACAAACTGAATTTTGGATAAATCTTCAGTCGTGAGTTTAGATGATTCTAACGCACAAGATTGTTCAATAGTTTCATCACTAGTAAAGAACCTAATAACATAAACCATTATGTTTTTTCTTTCCGAAAATTGTTTACATAATTTTCTTTCGTTTTATTTGCAAATGTTCAGCTAACTGATTATAATACTTCGGCTACTCATATATCTTCGAAGGATATATCTATGATAAATTTTACAAAATTTCATTATTCTATTTAGCCACAATCTTTTCAGAAGAAGGGTCATAGACAAAATTATTGATAGTGTTATTTAATATCAGTGAAACGGCCTCACTAATAACATTAATTTTTACATGAAACCATTCTCTTGGAGATATGATAACGCCACGTTCATCAGGAATGTTTATATTAAGTCTTACTTTGTCGAAGAAAGTGTGTAACTTATCCTCCAACTCTCTAGCTGCCATATTATAACATCTGTATGTTTCAATAATATCAACCCCTGCATATAAATATGTAGGCTCATTCAGAGCGTTCTTAATACGTTCTGAGACAGTGTTTGATGTACTTCCAATTTTATATACATTTGGTGTGTCCCTTAACTTTGCATGATGACTTCTGAGAACATATACATAACCTTGGGCTTGATCTATTTCTGAAATTTCTTCAGCAACCTTTGTTGGCTCTATTCTATCAGAAATAGAATAACCATCCTTTTGTAATGCTTTATCTAATGAACGAAAGAGCATGTCTGAAGTAGTCCCATTATCAAAAATACAGAAAGTTCTTCCATCATAGCGATCTCTTTCTCCACTAGTGTAGTTGTATGTGGAAACTTTTCCTTCAACAGACTTTAGAAAGAGAATGATTCCCCCCAGTACATAAAAATTCTCGGGCTGCAAATCTTCGGGATGATAGATAGCAAGTTTTCTTTCGCCAGATTCCAATTCTTCATGTAAAGCATCAAACATAGGTTTGTATAGTTCAAAATCTTGACAAAATTTTCTTCTTGCTATGTATTCAGGTGAGATGCGCTCTGCCTTTATTACATTTTTCAAGTCAAAAATAGATTCATCCAAATCACCACCGAGAAGGTTCAAAGGATCTTCATTCAAATAATCTTCAAGTGTGATTGTGGAAACACTGTCCCCAGACAACAAACCATACATATCATAGGGCTTTAATTCCTTTGCCATGGATGCATTATTCCTTATAGCCTTAAGTCTATGATATAGTTGAAACTCTTTAATATCCGAAGATGAATCCTTGGGCTCACGATTATGCTCTTCAAAGAAATCGACTATTTCTTCAAAGTTATTAAGCAATACAGAGCGTTTTGCTTTAGGCTTATTGCTTTGTTTTGGTTTAAGCAAACCTAAAGGGTCATTCTCCGAAAGAAAACTCAGAAAATCAGAATTGTTATCAGTCATTTTTTTCTAGTATTCTACGTTTTGCATACAATAAAACCTCAGCTAAACGACGCTCATAGGGGTCATTACTATCTAAACTTGGTTCTCTTTGCATTTTTTTGGCGAACTCTGTTACTTTTGGCCATAGCACTTTAGCTTCATCATCAGTAACATCTACGCGCATAGCCTTGATATATGTCTGAATAGATTTAAACACTTTGGCATCCAAGTTTTTAGACAATATTTCATATGCATCCATGAAGGGATTTACTGCGTAAATCAAATCAAGATTTAAGTCTGCGACATTTATAAGTCTATCTGCAAACTCCAGAAATTTTTGACCATTAATGTCTTTAACATCCCTATGAGAGAGTACAGAATCAATCACAATATATGTGCTTAGTTCTTTTGTCTCTTCTTCAGACAAATCAGGTATAACCTCACGAATTACTTTCGGAATTAAACCATTATTAATGGTTTCGGCAGGAACATTTTGACCAATTGCATGTTGAATATCAGGATCTTGCAAAATTCGAGCCTTAATATCTACTATATCATTCTCTATGATATCCTTAACCTTATCAGACTTAATTCCATGGAAGCCATCAATAAAGATTGTATGACCACTTCCATCATCATTCGGCTGACCAGACTCGCCGCTATTTCCGGTTTCTTTTGGCCTGAAATTATATTTAGGAGCAATAACTTCTTCCATAAGCAATGATGCTGAAATTGCCTTTAGGATGTTATTTACGCTTTCAACAATTTCCTCTCTATTTGCATTTGGCTCTGCAACTAAATTGATAAATTGTGCATGAGTTTTATTACTACTATCACGTGTACATCTGCCTATAATCTGTACAATTTCAGTAAGTGAGCCACGATAACCAATTGTAAGTGTAGTTTCGCAATATGGCCAATCGAAACCTTCCTTTGCCATGCCTAATGCAATAATAATGTCAATATCTTCAGGACCTTTGATATTGCGAAGGTATCCCATTATTTTATCTCTTTGTTCATAGTCTGTATCATTTACAAGGTCTGCAACACGCAAATCTCGTCCATCTGCAGATTTGATATGATAAATACCATATTCGTCAACAAAGTCATATGTACCGATACATTCAAGAATACGGTCTACTTCCATATATTTCTCCTTTGTAGATTCTGATGAATTTACATTTGGAATATAGATGATTGTTTTCTTGGACAAATCAAGTACTTTGGGATCCTGTAATGCATTAAGATATACGCCATTGTAAAAGTGAAATCCGATACTTAAGGATTTCAAATACCTATATCCATTTAACTGTTCGTAATAGTTATATGTAACCTTCTCAAACATCCTTTCATCAGAAGGTCTTAATACGGCAACACAGTCTCCTCTAAAATATGAGCCTGTCATGGCTAGTATATGAGCGTTGGTTTCAGACATAATAGTCCTTAACAATTCGCCCAATTTACTATCGGTCTCTGCTGAAACATGATGAAATTCATCGATAGCAAGAAGGCAATTGTTAAACTTCTCTTTCCCAATTTTCTCATATGCAAATCTTAATGTAGAATGAGTGCAAATTATAATATTTTCATCCTCATCATCCATGAAGTATGCAAATGTTTTGGTTTTAAGAGATTCCCCAGCTGGTGTACATAAATCATACTTGCGATTTACAACCCAATCTGTATGAAATCCATTGGCTCTTAAATTCGTGCTTGAAAACGACTTGCCAATAGAACGCTCTGGGACAGCGACAATAACCTTTTTTACAAGACCTTTACGTAATTTTTCAAGAGCGATAAACATCAAAGCTCGTGATTTACCAGAGGCTGGTGGAGCCTTTAACAACAAATATTGAGCGGCGTATTTTTCATATGCACGCTTTTGCATTTCACGCATTCCCATGTTATCAACGGAAATGCTGTTACCAGTCTGCTGGTATGATGTCTCAAATATGTTATTCATTGTCTATCAGTGTATTATATATATTTTTTAACCAAACTAATCTTTCACCATCAGATTCAAATGGTCGACTTCTATATAATGAATCAACTGTTTCATCAATCCAGTGATGAACTCTAACCAATTCGGGTGGCATAGTTTTATACATAGCCCCTAAAGATCTGTCACAATATTTTTCTCTTACTTCAAGCAAAGTTTTTGCTAAATTTCCAAGTATAGCTTTTTGCTTTTTGCTTATTTCTGGTGCTGGAAATGTATTGTAGCACAACTCGCTTGAATAACGTGGTCGTGTTTCATGACCTCCTGCAGCATTTTTAGCCCAAACCATGTGCATTCTTGATTCCAATAAGGCAAGTAGCCAAATCTCACAGTTGAATACTACATTAACATTATTGTTGACAATAGCATTCGAATCTAAGATACCGATTTGGAAATACTCTCTGTTCTCAGAAGTAACGCATGGAACAATAATTGATATTTTTCCTTTAGACGTAACATTTTGCTCTCTAAATGCATGAGGATTCTCTTTGCTTTTCTTTCCTGCTGTGGAAGTTGCTCTTTTTTTCCTTACTGTTTCTACACGTTCTTTAATGCCTTCAATTTTGAGGGCTTCTTCAAGTTTATCCTTCGTTATCCACAAACACCAACTTGGTTCACCAGAAACGAATTCGTCACCACCATAAAGAGGTTTGATGAATGGCTTTGCATCAGGATATTGTGTTAAGAAGTCATCAACCGCATCAGATGTGAATGTTAATATATTAGCTGCTCCATCGGGCATATTCCCCTTTCTCATTGGGGGAAGAATTGATGAAATTGGTCCTTGGGCATTTGATCTTTTGATTATTCTGATATCAATATCAGGAAGAAGACTTGCACCAATCTCTTTACAATCGATTTTTTTTGATTCATCAAAAAGAAATTTTTTGTTACAAAGACCTTTTTGTGCTATTCCAATAATGACAACAGTAACACCAACGTTGTCAGTAGAAGAAGTTTTCCATTTAAATGAACGGTATGCAAATATATATTCGCATCCATATTCGTTAATTTTATTGAGAATGTTTGTTGCTTGGCTTCCTTGTGAAACAGAATTCGTCAATACGAAAGCAGCCTTTGCGCCGTTGCCATTAATAAAACGAGCAGATTTTACAAGCCAGGCAGAACTATAATCCGCATTGTTCAAGGTTCCGTTTCCAAAAACATTCTGCATGGCTTCTTTCTTTGATGCGGATAATTTGTTGTACCCCTTAAATTGAGGACTTCCAACTATATATGTGAATTCGTTCGGTGAAACTAATTCATTCCAATCTTTAGTAAGTTCATTGCCTATGCTGATACACAAATCATCATGCAATTGAGCAATCTCTTCAAATGACAAGAGACCTAACCGCTTTAATTCTTTTGTATGAGCAAAAGTAAGAGCCAGTATTGTCAAATTCGCAGTTAGGTCATTCTCTACAAACCCTATAAATTGGCTAATGTTCAATGGATTATTGCATTTGATATCGAATTTTGTTTCAATATCTCTAAGTTGTTGAATTAGCCCATTATATGATGCAACAAGAAAGCAGCCAGGACTATTTGTTGGGTCGAAAACAACAGTACTGTAAATTTCATTTACAATCTGATATACATTTTCATTTGTAGATGATTCAGCCTTTCTTTGCATTTCATCCAAAAATAATGGCTGCAATACCTTTTCAACATTTACGAATGAAGTCTGATGACCATAAAGGCCGGCATCTTCACGATTTGCCATTCTATAAATCAGTGATGACAAAATTTCTGAATCAACAAGAGTCGTATCAAACTTAATAATTGAGAAAATGTACTTGTATGCCTCTTTGGAAATCACAATACATGGATTTGGGCTATTGACAAAAGGACATTTTTTCTTCAAGAAGAAATTTATAACTTCAGACAGTTTTATGTCATCTGTCTTGTTATAGTCATTAAGCGCTTCTGTAATGCTATCTATCTCTAAAAGGCATCTAAAATGAGCAATATACAATAGCGAAAAGATAAAACTTCTTGTATCGTCTTCCGTATTATCATCGAGTTTTAATGCCCTGTATAAAGACTCGACTAATGTATCAAATTCAAGAGTTTTATAATGATCCCTTCTGTTTACATCCCAACTATATAATGGTTTAAGATAATCAAGATAATTACATATCTCATTATATTCACAACTTATAGTACCCAATTGATTGTTTTCAATAATCAGTTGAGTTGGTTGTAGTATGATAACCAAAGGGAATGAACCAAAGGTTTGATTTGTAATCTGGTCATTGTTTCCTTCGTCATCGCATATTATGACAGCACGACGATAAACATAGAACGGACCACTTTCGCCATTATTTATTTTGTCGACAATCTTGTTTATTGTCATATCGACTATTTCATAAGCGGAAAGTATTGTTCTTACCGTTTTACCATATCCTTCAAAGGTGAAGTGTTCAAGTTTCTGATATAATGAGTTAGTATCAATCATGAATACACATGTAATTTAATATTGCTTTTCCTATATATTCTGCCATTTTAACAGGTACAGCATTCCCAATTGCTTGCTCTATATCGGTTTTGGCACCAATAAAAACAAACTCGTCGGGGAATGTTTGAATATAACTTCTCTCTTTGGAAGTCAAAGATCTGACCTGCGATAGGTCTTTGGTCTTGTCTGCTGGATGACAGGTATAACCCGGTGGCATCGGTCTGTTTACTCCACGAATTGTTGCACTTGCTTCGTGAACAGAGAAAATAGCTCTTCTAGCATAACTTCGTGGATGCATATAATAAAACTCAGTATCCAATTGCTTATCACCAAGATAATTGGCAAGAGTCATTCGTTCTTTTGACAAATTTTTCTCTAAGTCACCTAAAAGAAAATCATCTTTTGTATTTTGTCTTCCAATTACGAAATATCTTTTTCGCATTTGTGGAACACCCATATAACTGGCATCCCAAACATGTTTTGTTATACCATAGCCAACTTCTTTGAAGATGTTTATTACTTGATCAAATACAGGTGACTTATCAATATTGTACACGTTTTCCATTACAAACCATCGAGGTTTGACAGTTTGGATGATGTGTCCATAGATTAAGGTGAGGTTTGCTCGTTTACCTTCAAAATTGCGTTTGCCCGCAATTGAGAAATCTTGACAAGGAGGCCCGCCTATGATAATGTCTGGTGACATCTTTATCAATTCACCCGTGATATCATCTTTAGACAAATCTTTCTTAAGAATTGGATGATTGAAGTTTTGGCTGTATATATCAATAGCAGGTTGCCAATTGTCATATGCAGCGATAACCTTGAATCCTGCATTTTGGAATCCAAGACTCATGCCACCACATCCAGAGAACAAATCAATCAGTTTCTTTGCCATTAATATATTTTTTTATACAGTTTGCTATATACTCTGCTAGCTTTACTGGAACTGCATTTCCAATTGCCTGATTCAAATTTGTTTTACTCCGTTCTCCCCACTTAAATGTACGAGGAAAAGTTTGAACCCAACTTCTTTCTTCTGGTGTCAATATACGAATATCTGGTGTTAGTGGTGCAGGGTCATTAGGATGACCATGATAACCAGGTGGAATAGGTCTGTCAACACCACGAATAGTCATCGAAGGCTCATCAATGCTAAATATTCCTCGCCTCGAATATGATCTTGGTACTCTGAAATAATACTCAAAGCCTAAGGAATCTCCAAAGTAATCACGCATAGTCATACTTTGTTTAGACTGTCCAGAAAGAAGCAAACCATCTAAGAATCCTTCTTCTTCCCCAAGTCCACCAACAACAATATATCGACGTCTTTTTTGAGGAACACCACATTTACTAGCATCTAATACCATTCGACTGATTCCATAACCAGCCTTATGGAACATGTTCAACACCTGAGTTAACTTATCACTTTTCTGAATGTTGGGAACATTTTCCATCAAGAAAAACTGAGGTTTAAGTGTCGTAATAATAGTCGCAAAGTCTATTGTCAGTTTTGCTCGCCCCAAATCTTCATCTCGATGACCTGCACTTGAATAATCCTGGCATGGAGGACCACCAATAATGATGTCAGGAGCATAACAAGCCATATCTGACAAATCAGATGTGTCACCTAAATCCCTTTTTATTATGGGGTGATTGAAGTTATTCCGATATATATCAATTGCTTCGTCCCAATTATCAAATGCTGCAACTATATTAAAACCAGCATTTTGAAAACCAAGAGACAAACCTCCACAACCTGCAAAAAGGTCGATACACTTTAATGGTAATTCTTTATTTAAGTTTCCCATAATGGTTATCTTTTTTCTTTTTTCGCTTTTGCTTCTTTTTTCAACTGTTTTACCAACTGTGCATCATGCTCAAACTCTTTGTGAGTAAAGCCATGTTCTAAATAGTGCTTTAGTTGGCTAATTGCACAAGCGTTCTGATTATGTGTCTTTCCTTTGCGTTCTTTTACGGCAACAGCCAATCGAAGGATTTCTAATTCCTCTAAATTCATATCAAAGATGCTCTTGGTAACCTTTTGTTCGTCCATCACTTTTTTTATAAAAGGACCTGTGAGCAAACTGAAATAAAAAGGGATAGAAGCTTTGGCTGATAAGAAAGAATGTTCATAATCATTCTTATCAAAATCATTTTGGTCATTTTCTGGTTTCTCATCATCTTGATCTTCGCTTTTCTTCTTTAAGAAAATATCGAAGCCAGCTGCACATACATAATTTTTTGCTTCTTCAAAGACTGGTTCCAAAGTGTATATTTGGTTTTTCTTAAGTTTTGGATATTGAGGTGTTTGCCTATTATTTGACAAATCATAATAACCCAAATCGTTCAACACTTCGTAGGTTTTCGCTTCCAACCACTTTACCTCTGTTGTAGAAAGAGTATCGTTTGTTGAATGAAACACAATTGCCTCTGTCCAAAAGTCTTTTGTTTCATGATTCTTCAAACGTTTGAGAGAATCATCAGTTTCTCCAACGTATAGTTGCTTGGTGTCTCTATTCACCAAAATGTATAGAGCTGGTTTTTTAAGGTCTGCCTCATTATCAGAGACAAACTTTTTGTCAGTTCTATCGATAACAAACAGCTCTGTAACTTGGTTCTCACTTCCAATAATGCGTGAAACTAAGGAGTCATCTGGAACAAGTATCTGAAAAACCTTTGCCATAATGATTCATTATTGGATTAATCCTTGTTGTCAATTAACAAGTCCTTGATGTTGACTTCAAGTAATTCGGAAATACGAGATAATGTTTGCAAATCAGGCTGTGTAGTGTTGCTACACCACTTGCTGACGGTACATGTTGATTTCCCTAATTGGTCAGCCAACCACTTGCCGCTTCTCTCTTTCTCGACGAGCACTACTTTTAAGCGATTTATCTTTACCATAGTTCTTGTATATATTTAATTTTGACGCAAAGTTATATAATTTTGTTGGTTTACGTGCAGAAAAATGGTGAAATGTTGGTTTTTCACATGATAAATATATATTTAGTTTTTTAAATTGACAAAATCGTTACAAAAGGAACCTGCTATTGATATAATTGACAGTGTGGAGAGACCTTGTTATCATGTGCTCTTTTTTCTTGTTCAACACTTCCTATACGACCCTTAAAGGACAAAATCGGAAAATTTCACTTGTTTTCCATGTTAAGATTTGTTAAGCTGATGTTTTCATTTTGGGGTTTTTGATTTTTCTGTTTCCAGTTTGTTCTTTCGCTTATTTCCTCAAATAAACTATACTGTATATCAATTTGTTACAAAAAATCAGTAGGTTGTCAAGAAGAAAATCATGATGGTTGTCGATATCTGTACCTTCCTGATAGTGGCAGTATATCGAAATATTGAAAGAAAACACCATGTTACAATAAAAGTAAGACAAAAAACAGTATCTTTGCAAATAGTAAGGCAAAATGGTCGTCGTAAGTAATAATTTAATAAAGAAAACCAATCCCAATATGAAAAGAATACTGTTATTGCTGGTGTTCAGCGCATCGCTGTTCACGGCATACTGTCAGAATCTGAAAGAATTGGAGACCATTCAAAAGGGATGGTCGAAAAAGGTTATCACTGGTGTGAGAGACGGGAATGGATGCGGAACAGGTTGTATGCGTGCCGATTACGTGGTACTGAAGGACAGCAGTCCGCTCTATCGTTTTGCCGACCAGCAGGAATGGGACTACACGGCTGAAGAAATGGTAAGCACTTATTTCAAGGATGGTGTGGAACTGACAAAAGCAGAAGGCGAGCGCATCATGGAATGCTTCATAGACCCCGTTGATGTTGAACCCGACAAGCGCGAGATGACGCCATAGCCCCCATGCTCCGGTTTGACCCGGAACATGGAGGGGCATCTCCCTATGCAAAGAGACTGTATGTCTCTCCCCTTTCCCTTTCCACTTTTTAGTAAGCAACAGTTATCCTGAAAAACATAACTAACTGTAACTTTGACTGTTTTGTTAGAACTTTGAGTAATGAACAAAATCAATAATAAGCGATAATCACTGACGGAAAATTAATTATTCTTAGTGGTGTTTTAGTATATCGTCTCAATCTTTTATCCTGTCCTCCAGATACTGGCGAAGGTCTGTCCAGCGATAATAGGGGAAGTAGGCTGTGGACAGGGGTACCGAACTCTCACGCTCATTGTGCAGGATTTTCACCAAGACATCGTCAGAGGCATTACGGTAGAACACCAGTTGGATATTGGCACCCATGGGGGTGACCTTGTAGGAACAGAAGTGTTTGTACAGTTCACTCAGGTCGGAAGGGATGTCCCGACATTCGTCCAACTGCATGATATAGGCTAATGGCACGACAGTGGCATCATGGCCGAAACGGAGGTCGGCACCGTGGCCGCCACAGCGAATCACACTGTCGGCCTTGTTGATTATCTCACGCACCAAAGGGTAATGCACCTTGTAACGGGGCGCACAGCCGGGGAGCAGGCCTTCAGAACGGCACCATGATATATTGTCCATCTGCCATAAGGCAAAAAGTTCATCTTCGGTGAATACATCCCACAGCGCAATGCCCAGTTCGGGTAGTCCCTGCAGGTCGATGGCAATGTTGAAGAGTGCTCGCATGAGTTGACGCTGCTGACTATGGTGCCGGGGATATCCGTTGCCGAGAAACAGGGTCGACATCAGACGGTCGGCATTGTAGAGCGATTGCTCAAATTCCGAAGCCTGTTTTTCATAGAGGCTGTCCTGACGGATGGTGGGTATCTGCTTCCTGTCGGCAATGATGTAGGGCATATAGCGCTCACCGGTCTCCATGAAAATGTCTGTCGACGGCGACTGCGCCTTCAGGCTCATGCAGAAATTGGCCATACTCAGAATACAACGCTGCGAAGTAGATGAGACGGCGTGCACATGGGCTCCCGGTCCGAATGCCTCGCTGTAGCAGGCCAGCATCCTCGAGGCAATGCCCTGATGCTGTTCGCCACCCAGACGGGTCAGGTCGCCATCTCTCTGCAGGGCATCGATACTGGCTACCCTGACGCGACGGAGCACATCTTTGCCGAACTCGCTCAGGACACCCATCGAGTCGGCTGAGCCAAGATATCTCAGCGCACGTTCGTAATATTTGTAGGAGAGCATGTATCTGGAGCCGTGACGCCCATAATGGCTCACGTAGAAGGGGGCGTAGCCGGCCGGCGGTTCCGTCATCGGAGCCTCCGGCGGCGTGTAGGCGTAGTACGTGCCCCCTGTCTGCCTGACGTCCTGCAGCACTTCCGACTTCGTGGTCTGTGCGCTGACGGTCAGACACTGACAGAGTAGCAGTAAGAGCAATGACTTCTTCATCGACAGTCTAAAAATGGTGTTCATTAATAGCCTGGGTTCTGGTCTGCATCCGAAATGGCATTGTTGGAGTTGATTTCCAGCGTCGGGAATGGCAACAGCATCGCGCGCTGGGCCATCTCTGGCGTGCAGACGAAGTAGTCTTCCTTATATTTCGTCGATGATGGGTTCTTGCAGTTTGTCGGGTGGGCATTGTGGGCCTTCCAGTACTCCAGCATGAACTCCGGACCGCGACGGCGCATGTCGAAGTATTCGGTCTCTTCGCCCAATAACTCGAAGAAGCGTTCGTACATGATGCGGTGGCGGAACTCTTCCTTGGTCATGCCGCTCCAGTCGGCGGGCTCTGCGGCTGCAGGAGTGGCGCTGTTGCGGGCACGGGCCAGCACCTCGTTCACATACCTGTAGGCTTTCTCGGGGCCGCTCACTTCGTTGGTGGCCTCGGCCAGCATCAGCAGAACATCGGCATAGCGCAGGTAGATGAAATTCTGGCAGGTGTATTGGGCTACATAGCGTGTGTCGAGGAATTTCTTGAGATAAGGCCACATACGCGAACTGCCCTTGTCGCTGTTGTAGGCAGGATAGATTTTCACGGTGTCGACACCGCCGTTCTTGGTGTAACTGTCGTAGATGATGCCTTCCTCGATACGGGGGTCGCCGGGATACTGCTCACGCCAGGTGTCGAAGATATATTTCGAGGGACGGTAGCGCCCATAGGGGTTGCTGGCGGAATTGGGGGTGAAGTCGCTCACATCGGGTGCTATGCCCTGTGTCCAGGTGCTGCCGTTGATGTCGGAGAACTGTATCTCGATGATAGATTCGGCTGTGTTGCGGTTCTGCGGGTTGTAGAGCGTCTGCAGAGGCACCAACTGGTAGTGGCCATACACGATATTGCACTCATCAATGCACTTCTGCCAGTAGGGCGAGCCTTCCTCTCCATTGGCCAGTGTGATGTACACTTTGGCCAGCAGGGCGTGGGCGGCATAGCGGTTGGGGCGGCCTTCGGTGGGATTCTGCTCTGGCAGGAGTTCGGCGGCTTCTTGCAGGTCGGCGATAATCTGCTGGTAGGTCTCTTCCACGGTCGAACGCGGCATGTCGAGGGTGGTGCTGGTGATAGGGGTGAGGCGCAGGGGAAGACCTCCGAAGGCACGCACCAGGTTGAAATACACCATGCCTCTCAGCAGGTGGGCCTCACCCTTGGCACGGGTCTTCAGCATCTCGGATGCTCCGCTGCCGTCTATCTTGTCGAGCAGGTCGTTGCAGTCGGCGATAACGGTGTAGGAGGACTTGAAATGGCGGCCTATGTATTTGTTGTCGGGCTCTGTTCTCTGTGCCTTCGAGTCGTTGTACGAGGAACTGGTGTTGTTCATCGTTCCACCGGCGGTACAGAAGATGGTGTGATAGTCTGACTGGAACACGTTGTAACTGATAAGACCATGGTAGCAGCCTGTGAGGGCAGCCTCTACACCCTTGTCATCGGAGTAGATGACGTTGGACGAGGGGAAGGAGTCGGTTTCTTCTTCCAGAATGGAATTGCACGAAGCAAATGACATGGCGCTGAGCAGTCCTATAGAATATATGATTGTCTTTTTCATTGTCGTATTGTTAATTGGTGGTTTGGGTTTAGAAAGTAACATTCAGCGTGCAACTGTACGAGCGTGTGATAGGTGCGCTTCCGTAGTCGATACCTATACGCATGGGGTCGTTGGAGAAACTGTTGATGTCGGGGTTGTAGCCTGTATAGTTGGTAATGGTAAACAGGTTGCGTCCGGTCAGTGTCAACTGCAGGGCTTTGATCAACTTCAGTCTGCTCACAGGCACGTTCCAGGTCAGGCTCAGACTGCCCAGGCGCAGGAAACTGCCGTCTTCTACCATGCGGTCGGTCAGTTCGCTCAGGGGCACACCGATGCGTGGATAGGTGGTGCTGGGATGGTCGGGGCGCCAGGCTTCACGGTATGCCTCGGTCAGGAGGTTGTAGTCGTAATAGGTGTTGGTGTTGTCGAGTTTGTTGGCGTTCACCACTTCGTTGCCTACCGATCCGTGGAATTGGGCGGAAAGCGTGAAATCCTTGTAGGTGAGCGAAGTGCTGAATCCATAGGTGAAGTCGGGATTGGGGTCGCCCAGAATCACACGGTCTTCGGTATTGATGGCGCCGTCGCCGTTGGTGTCTACATAGGCGATGTCGCCGGCCTTCAGTTCATTGCCGTTGTACACCAGTCCGTGGGCTTCCTCATCGCTTTGGAAGATACCGTTGGTCTTGTATCCCCAGAACAGGCCGATGGGCTTGCCCTTGATGAAGATGTTCACAGGGAATGCTGCCGATGAGTAGTAGGACAGGTTGGTGCCATAGTAGGCTTCATAGATTTCGGTACCGTACTTGGTCTCCGGCAATCCGAGGTTGGTAATGCGGTTCTTGTTGTGCGACAGGTTGGCGCTGATGGTCCAGGTCAGTTCTTTGGTGCTCACGGGAACGGCATGAAGGCCCACCTCGATACCGTTGTTCTGTATCGAACCGCAGTTCACATAAATCGAACTGTAGCCTGTCGACACGGCAGTGTTCATCGACTGCAGGATGTCGTTGGTCTCCTTGTGGTAGGCATCGATGCTCAGCGTGAGCCGGTTCTTGAGGATTCCGAAGTCGAGTCCGGCGTTCACCTGTGTGGTGGCCTCCCATTTCAGGTCGGGATTGGCTATCTTGCTGGGATGCAGGCCTACCGTATTCTGACCCGATCCTGTTGAGTATTCCACATTGCCGTAGGTGTTCTGGGTGGCATAGGCGGAAATGCTCTGGTTACCGGTCATACCCCAGCCGAGGCGCAGTTTCAGGTTGCTGAGCCACTTGCTGTCTTTCAGGAAGTTCTCCTGATTGATACGCCATGCCAGTGCCACAGATGGGAAGAAACTATAGCGGTTGCCTTTCTGGAACTTGCTCGAGCCGTCCAAACGTCCGGTGAGGGTCACCAGATAGCGGTCCAGATAGTTGTAGTTCACACGGAGCAGCGACGAGGCGGTGGTCTCGTTGGTCAGTGAGTGGGTGTTGGTATAGGTCTTGTTGGCATAGGCCATGCCGTGGATGCCCAGACTCATGATCGAAAAGTCCTCGCCAAGCATGCCGTAGCGGTTGGCATCGCGGCGCTCGTAGGTCACACCGGCGGTTCCCGACAGGTGGTGGGCGTCATTGAAGGTGTAGTCGTAGTAGAACAGGGCCTCCAGGGCTTTCTTCTGACTCTTCAACTCGCTGTAGCCCAACTGCCCGTTCACCTTCATTCCGGTATAGACGCCTGTGCTGTACCAGCGCGAGCGGCTCTTGTCGCGGGTGTCGTACGAACCCATCAGGTGAAACGTCAGTCCCTTCACGATTTTATAGTCGAATGCCACCGAGGCCATGGTCCTGTTCTCTTCAGAGTGGTCCTCGTAGTCGGTCAGCCAGTTGGTGGGTTTCAGTTGCAGACCGGTATCGTTGTCATCCTCTGGGTCTACGTCGGCAAAGGGCTTGGCCAGTATGGCATGGCGGGTAAGACTGGTGCGCTGGTTGCCTTGTCCGTCGGTACCGGTGGTCATGTCGTTCACACGGCGCATCAGACTGAATGTTCCCTTCAGCGAGAGGTTGTTGTTGAGTTTGTATTTGTAGTTCACACGGAGGTCGGCTTGCGAGAGTCCCGTGTTGCGGATGATGCCATTGTTGTCAAGATAGCCTCCGGCCACATAGTAGTTGGCCTTGTCGTTGCCGCCGTTCACCGACAGGCGGTACGACTGTGTCGTTGAGGTATGGAAGAGTTCGTTCTGCCAGTCGCGGTTGATGGGGTGGAAGTCGGCATTGTAAAAGTCGGCATCCTTTTCGTTCCTATAGGCGATATATTCTTCAGCGTTGAGCACGTCGATGTGCTTGCTGGCCTTGTCAATCGACAAACCTGCCGACAGGTTGATCTTGGCCTTGCCACTCTTGCCTTCTTTAGTGGTAATCAACACCACACCGTTTGATGCACGGCTGCCGTAGATGGCTGTGGCAGATGCGTCTTTCAGTATCTCAATGCTCTCGATGTCCTGAGGATTGACGCCGGTCAGACCGCTCTGGGTGGTCTGAACGGGGTCGCTGCCCGTACCGCCACCGCTGTTGGCATTGCCAACGTCTTCAGAGGCGTCGTTCATGATGATACCATCTATCACATAGAGGGGTTCCTTGTTTCCGTTGAGTGTAGAGGTACCGCGGATACGCACGTTGATGAGTCCGCCCAACTGCGAGTCGCCCGAGTTCACATACACACCGGGGGCATTGCCCTGAAGCAGGTGGTCGATGCCGCTGTTGTAGACGGCCTTGTCCTGGTCTACCACCACCGAAGCCACGGCTCCTGTCAGGTCGCTTTTCTTCATCTGGCCGTAACCCACCACTACCACTTCATCGAGGCTGTTGGCGTCTTCCTTCAGTTGGATGTTGATCTGGTGCTTGTTGCCCACCTTGATGGTCTGCGTCAGATAACCGAGATAACTCACCTGCAGTATGCTGCCGGCGGGAACATATAACTCATAATGGCCTTCTGTGTCGGTAATGGTACCGTTGCCGGTGCCTTTCACTATCACGCTGGCACCTATCACGCTCTCACCGTTTTGGTCGGTTACGACACCACTCACCTTGACTTGATTCGCCGTGTTGTCTTGTCTCACCTGTCTCTCCTGTCTCACAGGTTTCACTTGCTTCTTGGGTACGATAACAATCTGGTAACCTTTTACCTCGAAGGTGTAGTCGGTGCCGCTGAGCAGTTCTTCCAGTACCTGTGGCACGGTCTTGTTCTTCTGGTTCAGTGTCACTTTTTTGTTCACATCCAACTTCGAGGAATTGTAGGCAATTCTGTAGTTGCTCACAGACTCTATCTTCTCGAATGCTTTCTTTAAGGTCACTTGTCCGCTGTTGAACGAAACATTTTGAGCCTGCAACGAAAGACTCCCTGCTATGAGCAACATAGCGGCAATCCTTAGAATACGATGACTTCTCTTTTTCATCTTAGATGGTTAATAAATAATTAGTAGTAATTAAATGAATAGTTGATGTACACTAAGGACAAGGAAAAAAGGTGCTGCACCCAACCGGATTTAGTTAAAAAATGTAAATTATCTGATATAGATATCGTTGCCTTCAATCGTGTAGTTCATGGCAGGGATAAGCATCTTGATCACGGTCATGATATCCACGATTGAATCGTCTTGGTTGAAATGGGCACGTATAGTCTGATTGTTATAGTGGCTGTTCTGGATGTGTACCTTCACGTTGTAGGTTCGCTCTATTTGGCGGAGGGCATATACCAGTTCTGTCTCTTCAAAGTACAAAACGGGCACACGCCACACGGAATAGTCAGCGGCATGCACGTTGCGCACATCCACCTGTCCGGTCTTCGTGTCGAGCACCAACTGGTTGTCGGGCTTCAGAAGATAGGGATTTTTCTCGTTGTCTACTTTTACCTGCAGTTGGCCCGTCTCAAGGGTTGCCACCACCCGGGGGTTGTCTGGATACGAGAATACGTTGAAACTAGTGCCAAGCACTTTCAGTTTCACATGGTTCACGTCCACGGTGAAGGGGCGCTGGCTGTCTTTCGTGACCTCAAAGAAGGCTTCTCCCGTCAGACATACGTTGCGCTCGGCAGAGATAAAGCGCGACGGATAGATGAGTGTGCTGCCGCCGTTCAGCCATACCTTCGAACTGTCGGGCAGGGTGACGAGCGTCCGCTCGCCGTTGGCGGTGAATACGAGTTCGTATTTCAGGTCGGCATAGAGTTTTGCCTGCCGGGTGGCAGAAGTGTAGTACCATACCGCTCCGCCCAACAGGAGTATCGGCACGGCCCACATGGCGGCTATCCGGAGCCAGGAGCGGCGCCTCACAGGGGCCTTCTGGCCAAACAGCGTCGAAGTTACCCTGCTGTAGGCCTCTTCTGCGGCGGTCTCGTCCATCGGTGTGTCCTCCAGGGAGTCCCAGATTTCACGCAGCGAAGCCTCTGCATCGGCTTCTGAGTGTACAAGACGGTCCTGTACCCTTGAAGCGATTTCATCCGACACCTTGTGGCGGAAGAAATACTTGATGATATGGTCTAGATATACACTCATCCGTTGCGTTGTTTTTGATATAGACAATCGTTTTGGCTTTTACCCCCAAGGCAAAAGCAATATAATAAGGAATTTTAGCATTTCACGTATCTGGCGCAAGGCCAGGTTGAGGGTGTTCTCCACTGTTTTTTTCTGAAGTCCCAGCCGTTCGGCTATCTCATCATTGCTCAGTCCTTCTTCACGGCTCATTCTGTAGATAGTCTGCCGCTGCGGGGGCATGTTCTCCACTATCATGTCTATCAGAAGACGCAAGTCCTGGGCCTCTATCTGCTCCTGGGCGGTAGCCTCGCTGTTTCTGATTTCCTTCACCGACTGGATATCGACACACTGGGTCTTGCGGGCGGCGAGTTGGTTCAATACGGTGTTCTTCGTCACCGTATAGAGGTAGGAATCCATGTTCTGCACTTGCCCTAGCATGGCTCGCTTTGTCCATAACTTGATGAAGACGGCCTGAGCCACATCTTCGGCATCGGCTTCGTTCTTGATAAAACCCAGCGCAAAGGCATGAACCTTGGGGTAGGTAGCCATGAATACCTTCTGGAAAGCCATATGGCTTCCCGCTGCCAGTTCTTCAAGGTCATCTCGCAGTATCAGTGGCATTACGACTTAGGTTTCATTGGTTAGCGACAGATTCCTCCGATTTCAGGTACAAAAGTATATAAAAAACTGGAATCCTACAAATCAGGGGCATTTTTATGCCTATAGTACCTTAATTATATAATATGGCCGGCATCACTCACAGCACCATTTTGCCCACCACAAGTTTGTCTCCGCTGAGGTCGATTTCGAACAGATGGGGGATACGGATGTAATGGCCGTCTACGCTCTTGTGGCTGTGCACAGACATCATCCACCTGCCATCGAGCGTTTTGAACAGCATGCCGTGGCCAAAGTCGGGTGGGGTGATGGGGTCCTTCTCCTGAATCCAGGGGCCGTCGAGGGTGCCCGACTCCGAATAGGCGACTCCCTGTGTATAGGAGCTGTATACCCAACTGGTCCATATCATGCCCAACCGCCCTGTCGCCGTGCGGAAAAGGAACGGACCGTCGGTCACTTTGTTGGGCTTCACCACGCCGTCTTCTTCTTCCCGGCTCCATGGACTGTCGTGGGCACGAAACAGCACCTTGGGCTGGCCGATGCTTCCGCTCAGGTCGTCTTTCAGCCGTATCTTCTCCATGGTGCCGTTCCAGTTGCTGAGCCATTCACCACAGAAAACCATATAGGGCTTACCGTCTTTATCCACCCAGAACGTACCGTCTAGGGTAGGGCGGTCGGCGGGCAGATAGGTCTTGTCTGCCATCGGAACGTAGGGTCCCTCGGGCTTGTCGCTCACTAACACATGGCAGGCTCGCCGCTCGATGACATTGCCGCGAACCACACCTATTTTCACGTCACGGTTGGTAAATGTGGCGAAATAGTAATATTTGCCATTATATCGATGCAACTCTGCCGCCCAAATCATCGGAGATGGCCCCATCCACGACGCAGAGTCGGTCTTCGCCACGATGAATGGACCTGTCCAGTGCTCCAGGTCCTTGCTCGAATAAAGCAGGCCGCCCGTGCCGGTCATGTAATAGGTCTGAGATGCGGAGTCGGCAAGGATGGCAGGGTCACTCAGGCGTATCTCACTGATATGACGTGTCTTCACTTCGGGGAGCCTGCGGTCTTGCCCCACGGTAGTGAGGCTATTCAATGCCAGCAGCACGATGACGAGAACAGCGACTTTTGTATTCTTGCTTTGCTTCTTCATTCCTGTTCGCGTGAAAAAACATTTGCGACAACTAAACAAGAATCTCGACATTGCCTGTCAGGTTGCCTCTTTCGTCCTTCTCTACCTTGATTTTGGCATAGGTGTCGTTCAGAATGTCGATAATGCCAAGAGCCATTGAACATATCGAAAGATTGATAAACATCCACCAGATCTTGCCTTTCTCGTTGACCAAACTCACCCTGAGCGAGGGCCTGTCTTGCGTATAAAACCCTTCTCTTGACCTCAAAATGACGTTTAAAAATTTCTTGACATTCGACTTGTCGTTGTCGCACTCTTCTGCGACCAGACATGCTAGTAGAAATTTGGGGGCGGTAACCTTGATGATTTGCTCACCATTTTGAATGGCTTCCAGCAAAGGTTTCTTTGATTTGACTTCTGTCATTGTATTAAATTTATTGTTCATTGCGCGTGATTCTGCAAATATACAAAAATATTCCACATTATATTCATAAAAAAGAGTATTTTTGCATAAGATAACCACACAAAGGTTACAACACCAACAAATATACTGCCAAACACAGCCAATTATGAGGTGAAGACTGTTCATATTGCGGCTACATTTCAAGTGCTTGGAAAACCGGTCGACACGAATGGTCTGCTTCCATACGCTGGCATTTTTCAAGATTAATACATAATACGACTATAATGATTAAAGAATCTACAGGTATTGCCATTATCTCTGGCGAGCGTAACATCACTTACACCGAACTCCTTCAGCGCATCGCGCTATACAGCAGGAAGTCAACGGTGAAAGCAGGAGAAAGAATGCTCATTTTCTCGGAAAACCGCGAAGGATGGATCTACGCTTTCTACTCGGCATGGGCTAACCATGGCATCGCTGTTCCAGTGGATGCTTCTTCTACGGTGAGCGACGTGGCTTATATCATCAACGACTGCAATCCCGTGTGTGTATGGACTTCACGCGAGAAGATGGAGGTGATGAAGGCGGCTGTCATGGAGACGGGCAAACCGGTGGACATTCACCTGATAGACGACTATGAAACGGCAGAAACAGACGGCACCAAAGCAGAGATTGCATATAAGGAGGAAGATACTGCCCTC
>JAEEGL011635672.1_pt1 | contig 28362 bp, 26 predicted proteins | sample 9134231 | NCBI WGS metagenome assembly JAEEGL01 (sample SAMN16246548, study PRJNA631951) | gut metagenome | biome: gut microbiome; feature: rumen; material: fiber-attached | host: Bos | place: Iran: Karaj | collected 2018-10
ACGGCGCTGTTGCTTTCTGCGCTGCGCGGACAAAAGCGGCTGTTGAAAGCGGAGGAATTCGGCGCGGCGGCGCTTTGCAGCACGGTGCATCTTGCGCCGGGCGAGAAGAAAACCGTGCGCTTTATCCTCACGTGGTATTTTCCAAACCACTATGCCAAGGACGGACGGCGGCTCGGGCATTACTATGAAAACCTGTTTGGCGGCGCCGCGCAGGCGAACGCCTTTTTGCGAACGCATCCGGAGGTCTTCGACAAAGCCGAAGCTTTCTCAAAGCTGCTCTATCATACAACGCTTCCCGCCGTATATCCGGACTGCTGGAGCGGTCACCTGAGCACGCTCGTCAAGTGCTCGTGGTATCTCAAAGACGGCAAGTTCGGTCTGTGGGAGGGGCAGGGCTTTTGCGGCTTCCACACCACGGATATCACCTACCACGCGTCCTTCGGGCTGCTGGCGCTGTTCCCGGCGCTGCAGCTGCGGCAGATGCGCATGGGCGCCGCCTTTCAGCGAGAGGACGGGCGCGTGCACCACTTTTTCACGCCGGATCTGGACCACGTGGGCAACGGCTATGAGCGCGTGGATATGAACAACCAGTTCGTGCTGATGGTGCTGCGCGACTACCTCTATACCGGCGACGCCGATTACCTCAAAGAAATGTGGCCGCACGTGATCGCCGCCATAGATTCCATCGGTGCGCTCGACGCGGACGGCGACGGACTGCCGGACCGGGAGACGACGCGCAACACCTATGACGCTTGGAATTTTTCCGGCACGCCGGTGTATATCTCGGTGCTGTGGCTCGCCGCGCTGAAGGCTGCCGCCCGGATTGCCGACGAAACGGGCGACGCCGCACACGCCGAAATGTGGAGACGCCTGCTCAAAACAGGTCTTTCTTCGCTCGAAAAGCGTTTGTGGAACGGCACATACTACGATCTCTGGCACACCGATACCGAAAAGGACGAGGGGCTCATGACCGACCAGCTGGACGGCGAATGGTTCCTGCGCGCTGCGGGAATCGGCGGCAATCTGTGTGACGAGAGAATCCGCGACGTGATGCGCGTCGTTTTGAAGCAGAACTTTGCGCCGGACAGCGGACTGATTAACGCCTCGTGTCCCGCAGGGCGGCACACGACGCTGTTTACCCACAAAAACTGCCAGACCGAAGCCGTCTGGACAGGCATCGGTTACGTTGCGGCGGCGCTGTGCCTGTACGTAGGACTGCCTGACGATGCAAAAGCGCTGGTCTCGTCCATTCAGGAGAATCAGTCCCGCTTCGGCGCGCTGTGGGACCATTGGGAGTGCGGACACCACTACACGCGCCCGATGTCGAGCTGGACCACGCTGAACGCGGCGCTGGGTCTGCAGATCGACGCCGCACGGCGGATTCTCCGTCTGAATCCGGTTGCAAAGGATCTCACACTGCCGCTGTGCTTCCCCGGCGTTCTGGGCACGGTGAAAGTTGAGAACGGCGCGGTGCAGATCCGCGTTTCGCAGGGAAGTCTTGACGGCTGGACCGTTCTGACGGGAAACCCGGAGGCGTAAGATCCGTCAAAAGCGCAGTCCTGGCTGCCGCGTTCCCGCTGGCTTTTCCATATGGATTCTCTTGACTTGAAAAATAGCATTTGATAAAATAAAACGATAAAAACCTTGATCGGAGGGATCTCCATGAAACAACAAGCCAAAACAACCGTCCGCCTCCTGCCGGGCATTCTGCTGGCTGTGCTCGTTTCCCTTTCGGTGGTCTTCTGTGCCTTTGCCGCAGAGGATGACACGCAATCCGCCGTTTCCTATATCGCGCGGACATGGGAATTCGGGACCGGCGTTGTCACCGCAACGGAACAAAGAGCGCAGCAGGGCGGCAAGGTGCGGCTGGACGGACTGGACGACGGCTTTTACGCCGGCGTGAACGCACTGGTGGAGCCCGGCGAATACGTCTCTTTTACCGCGCAGGCGGACGACGGCTATGAATTTTGCGGCTGGATGATCGGCAATCTCGAGCAACTCATCCCTGCACGTTCCTTCGGCACCAACGTTGGCGGCAACGCAACCGTGATTGCAACGTTTGAAAAGCACGCGCATCACTACAGCTCGCCGGTCTGGACGTGGGCGGACGATTACAGCAGCGCCAAAGCTGCATTCACCTGCGCATGCGGCGACGTGCAGACCGTTGACGCCGAAATCACCGAGGAGGAACTCACGCCCGCCGACTGCACCACCGAGCAGGTTGCCGTTTTTACCGCAACCGTGACCTTCGGCGGCGACACCTATACGGACGAGACAGACGCAGTTTCGGTGCCGGGCAGCGCCCGCCATATGTACGGCATCCGCATTACACCGGCGACCTGTACGCATGACGGCATCACGACCTATAAATGCGTGCGCTGCGGCAACACCTACACGGAGAATCCCGTTGCGGCGACCGGTCACAGGGATGACGATCATAACGGCGTTTGCGACAACTGCGGCGAAACCATGCCGGGCAGTCCCGACACGCCGTCGCAAAGCGGCAAATGCAAGTGGTGCGGCAAAACGCACCGCGGCTTCTGGCAAAGCATTGTCGGCTTCTGGCACACGATCTTCTATCTCTGGGCGCACCTGTTCGGCAAGCGGTAACCGCCGCACAAGCGCCTGGCGCGTGTGAAGCTTTTCAACCCGAAGACCCTGCTGTTCAGTCGGCGCGGCAGGGTATTTTGCTTTCGCCGGCGCGGCGGTCCCGGTAAAAAAGCCTGCCGAAGACGCGCAGAAAAACTTTTTTGCGCTGCGTTTGCATTTTGCGGATCATTTTTTCTTGTATCTGCTTCTTTTTTGTGTTAGAATACGACTGACAAAAAGAAATACAAAAGACTTGCCGGGAGGTACAACGATTTGAAAATAGGAAAAAAACTGATCATCTCCATGCTCGCGCTGACGCTCGGCATGCTGCTGCTTGTCAATATCGGTTTGTTTGCCGTCATTGCCGATCTGAAAGACAACACGCAGCAGATGTATGACAATTTGAAAACGGACGCGGAGCAGACCATCGAGGAGGGTCTGTATGCACAGGATTCCGATTCGCTCGGGGTGCTGGCAGACACGCAGACGGAGGTGACGGATTCCCGGCTGCGGATTGTGGCAGACGCGGTGGAGCAGGCGGCGGAATATGCCGAAAAGCTTTATGCGTCGCCCGAGGCGTATGCGCGCTCGCCCTATACCCTTGTGCATCTTTCCGAAGCACCGCAGACGCTTTCCGCCAGATATATGTTCAGCGCCGGCGTGGAGGAAACCGCCGAACTGAACCGTGAGCTGGTGCTGATCTCCCATATGGAGGAGATCTTTGCGCCGATCATGCGGTATAACAGCCGCTTTTTCGACAATCTCTACGTCGGCACCGCCAGCGGTATTTTTTATCAGTATACCGACAACAACGTGTTCCGTGAAAACTACGTGGTGACAGAGCGGCACTGGTATCTGCGTTCGGTTGCGTCGCCCGACAAGACCATGTGGAAGGAGACGGAAATCGATTCCTACGGCAGACCGTGCATCACGGCTTCCAGAGGCGTGACGGACGGCGACGGCAACGTTGTTGCGGTGGTGGCTGCCGACGTAAATTTTGAGCAGCTGATGTCCAACGTGATCGGCAGCGGACTCGGGGAAACGGGCACCACCTTTGTGCTCGGCGCCGGCAAGGACCTGGTGGCATACAGCACGTTCATGGAGGACGTGAAAGCGCACAACGGTCTGTATAACGCGTTTGCGGATCATTTTGCCGACCCGGACAACGTGCGGAAAAAGATTGATGAATGCGCCTACGGCGACGGCGAGGCGTTCCATGCGGAGCTGGACGGCAGAGAGATCTATATGACCGTGCGCGTGATTCCCTGTACCGGCTGGCTGCTTTGCACCGCGATCAACGCGGAAGAAATTACGGAGCCCATCGGCAACGTGAAGGCGCAGTCCGACCGGACCTTTGCCGCCGCGCAGGCGCAGATGACGGATAAATTCAAAAGCCTGATTATCGGCGCAGTGGGTTCGGTTATAATCCTTGCGCTGCTTGCCGCAGCCATTGCCTATTTCATTTCGCGCACCATTTCGAAGCCCATCATCCGGCTGACCGACACCGTGAAAAACACCGGCGAAGGTGATTTTGACAAGAAGTCCGACATCGACTCTCGCGACGAGATCGGCGATCTTGCCAGAGGCTTCAACAAGATGCAGGACGATCTGAAGCGCTATACCGAGAATCTGAAGGCGGTCACTGCCGAAAAGGAGCGCATCGGCGCAGAACTGAACGTGGCAACGCAGATTCAGGAGGATATGCTGCCGCGCATCTTCCCGCCGTTCCCGCAGAAAAAAGAGATTGACCTGTTTGCCTCCATGACCCCTGCAAAAGAGGTGGGCGGCGACTTCTACGACTTCTTCCTGATTGACGAAACCCATCTGGCACTGGTGATTGCGGACGTGTCCGGCAAGGGCGTTCCGGCGGCGCTGTTTATGGTGATTTCCAAAACGCTGATTAAAAACCGCACCATGCAGGGCGGCACGCCGGCGCAGATTCTTCAGGATGTGAACAATCAGCTGTGTGAAGGCAACGAAGCGGATATGTTCGTCACCTGCTGGCTGGGCATCTTCGATCTTTCCACAGGCATCCTGACAGCGGCAAACGCCGGGCATGAATTCCCCGCTATTTGCGGTCCCGACCGGAACTTTACGCTTTTCAAGGACAAGCACGGCTTTGTGCTTGCCGCGATGGAGGGTGCGCGCTACCGCGATTATGAGATTCAGCTGGAGCGCGGCGGCAGCATCTTCGTCTATACGGACGGTGTGCCGGAGGCGACGAACGCAGACAACGACATGTTCGGCGCAGACAGAATGCTGGCGTCGCTGAACAGCCGCGCAGACAACCATCCCGAAGTTTTTATCCGGGAGGTTGGCGACGCTGTGAAAGCGTTTACGGGCGAAGCGCCGCAGTTTGATGACGTGACCATGATCGGCATGACCTGGCACGCAGGCGACGACAAAGAGAACGGAACGTCTGTCTCCTGACAAAAACGAACGCATACATACGCCGATGCGGCGACCGATCCGGCTGTCGGCGGTTACATTCTTCGACGGCGCGGACGCTTCGACGCCCGGGGATCACGACGTCGAAATCCAACAGCCCGACGTCATGGCAATCCTTGCGAATGCCGACGGCAAGATCATGTATCAGCTGGGTGACACCCAGGACGATCTGCGTCCCTATGACACCCGGCTGGGCGCCGACGGCAACGCGTGGAAGGTGACCGCGGCTGCCGAAGGAAGCCTTACCATCTGCGGCACGACCTTTGACGGCAAGACCTGCAAGACCGAAACCGAAAACATCTCCGTGCCCGGCACCGCCACCGGCGAAGAGACCCCGAGTCAGCCGGATACTCCCAGCCAGCCCGATCAGCCGTCCGAAAGCGGCAAATGCAAGTGGTGCGGCAAAACGCACAGGGGCTTCTGGCACAAGATTTTCTACTTCTTTGCGCACCTGTTCGGCAGAAAATAACGCCGCAACGGCAGTGCAAGCAACACGCCGCGAGCGTGTGACAACCGCATAAAAGCCGCCGCCACGGTTGTTCGTGGCGGCGGTTTTCCAAAAGCGGCAGCGTCGCCGCCTTGCGGGGTTGCAAAAATCGGAAAAGCGTGTATAATAGGGGAGATGAATCCATATTCGGAAAGGAGAGCTGCACCATGTGGAAAATGCTGCTTGCGTTTATGCTGCCGCTGCTGACGCCGTTTGAAATTGCCTACGGTCTGGTCATGAAGGTGCTCATGCCGCTGGGCGTGCCCGACGTGCTTGGCATTATGAAAACAGAGGACTGACGCCGGTATGCGAATCATCGCTATTGGCTTTTGAAGGAAAACAGCTGACTGCAGACCGGTGCGTGCGGCATCATCCCGCCCGGCATCTGCGGCTTTCAAGGAGGCACTTGTTATGAAAAAAGACTATTGCGGCATGCCGATGCGCTTTGCGCACACGGGCGTGACCCAGTTCGCACCGGAAAACACCCTCGAAGCGTTTCAAAAAGCGGCCGAGCTCGGCTGCGAAGGGATCGAGCTGGATATCCAGCCGAGCGGCGACGGCGAGATCATCGTGACGCATAACGGCTCCATGGGCTACATGACCTTTGAGCGCCACCGCGACGTGCTGCGGGATATGACCGCTGCCGAGATCAAGCAGTTCGACATTCCCTTCCGCAACGCGCTCAAGCTGAAATATCCGCCGTACCCCTGGACGGAGCACGACGGCGGACGGCGGATGATTACACCGCCGGATTACAGAGAAGACCGCGTGACCCACCTGATCACCTTCCCGGAGTTCGACGCGTGGCTGGCAACGGTGGACTACGATCTCACGGTGGAGGTTGAATTCAAAACGACCGGCATGTGCGATCGCATGGACGAGATTCTTGCGTCTTCGCCCAACGCATCCCGCTATATTTTCTTCTCCGGCGACTGGGCGGTGCTGGAAGAGATGCAGGCGCACTACCGCGAAAAGGGCAAGCCGCAGGGGCTGCGCCTGGGCGCAAACATCCGCTTTCTCAACGACAAAACCATGGACTTCGTGCGCCGCGCCGATCTGTGGGAGGTCGGACTCAACAACGAGGCGTTCACCAAGGCGGACGTGGACATGCTCGCCGACAAGGGCATCCGGGTGTTTTCCAATCTCGGCGACTATCCCGAATGGTGGCAGCAGATCTGCGACATGGGTGTGACGGGCTTCAAAACGAACTATCCCGACGCCTACACCGAATGGTGGAACCGGACACAGCAATAAGCAACCGTTAAAAAAGCGGGCAGGGCGTCAGCCTTGTCCGCTTTTTGCGCTGTCTGTGTGCGCGTGGTCATAGAGCGTTTGAATGTCCGGCGGCAGTTTGTCGGGCAGCATGGTCTGCAGCCGTTCTTCGCTGCCGTCGCGGATGGCGGTTTCGTAATACCAGCATTTGAACGTAAGCATGTCGAGCGTTTTGCGCAGCTGCTGCATCTCTTCCTCCAGCGCCTGTTTGCGCGCTTCAAACAGCGCCAGCCGGTCGGGGTAGGTTTCCGGTCCCTCGGTGCACCAGGTCATGAACTGTCTGATCTCTTTGATCTCCAGCCCGGAGCGCTTCAAACAGTCGATCACGCGCAGCGCCTCCAGCTCGCGTTCGCTGAATTTGCGGATGCCCGACTGCCGCTCCATGGTCGGAAACAGCCCCTCCTTGTCGTAGTAGCGCAGGGTGGAAACGGGCAGGTGAAACAGGTCGGCGACCTGACCGATGGTATACGTCATCTTTTTCCCTCTTTTTTTCAAATATACCTTGACATAAAGTCAGGTTTAGGTATTAAGATGATAACACAGAAAACAGATAAAGTCAACCCGAAGGAGGAACTGTCTATGAAAAAAGAAGCATTATCTTTGACGACGGACTGGGACAAAACCTTTTTGCAAAGCGACCGCGTGGACCACAGCAAGGTCACGTTCGTCAACCGCTACGGCATCACGCTGGCGGGAGATCTGTATCTGCCGAAGGGCGCCGCCGACAGGCTGCCCGCCCTTGCGGTCTGCGGACCGTTCGGTGCGGTGAAGGAGCAGTGTGCGGGTCTGTATGCGCAGACGATGGCCGAACGCGGCTTTGCAGCTCTGGCGTTTGACCCGTCGTTTACCGGCGAGAGCGGCGGCAGCGTGCGCGACGTGGCGTCGCCCGATATCAACACCGAGGATTTCATGGCGGCGGTCGACTGGCTGTCGCTGTGTGACAAGGTCGATCCCGCGCGCATCGGCATCATCGGCATCTGCGGCTGGGGCGGTCTGGCGCTGAATGCGGCGTCGCTCGATACCCGTGTCAAGGCAACGGCGGCAATGACGATGTATGATATGACCCGCGTGAACGCGAAGGGCTATTTCGACAGTGAAGACAGCGAAGCGGCGCGCTATGCAAAGCGGGAAGCCATGTGTGCGCAGCGGCTTGCCGATCTGAAAGCCGGCGCCTGTAAGCACGGCGGCGGTGTGGTCGATCCGCTGCCGGCGGACGCGCCGTCCTTTGTGAAGGATTATCACGACTACTATAAAACCGCGCGCGGCTACCATCCGCGTTCGCTCAATTCCAACGACGGCTGGAACGTGACCGGCTGCGAAAGCTTTCTCAATCAGCCGATTCTGCAGTATACCGGCGAGATCCGTTCCGCCGTGCTCGTGGTTCACGGCGACGCGGCGCATTCGTGCTACTTCGGCAAAGACGCATTTGCCGCCATGGTCAAGGACAGTCCCTTTGCTTCCAACAAGGAGCTGCTGCTCATTCCCGGCGCAACGCACACCGACCTGTATGACGGCGGCGGCAAAAACGCCATTCCGTTCGACAAGCTGGAAACGTTCTTTCAAACGTATCTGCGGTGAGCGAAGCGTATGAAACACAACAGAATTTTCGCGCTGTTTGCGGCGCTGCTTGTGCTGCTGTGCCTTGCGGCATGCGGCAAAACACAGGCACCGGGCGCGGCGGCTGCACAAACGCAGCCGCGCGAACAGCCAACGGCAGAAACGGAGGAACCCTCGATGCAGCCGACACTCTCCCTTACCATCAACGATACACCCGTTGCGGTCGCGTGGGAAACCAACGAAGCGGTGCGGGCGCTGCAGAATCTGACGGCGAAACGCCCGCTGCGTGTGGAACTGTCCATGTACGGCGGCTTTGAACAGGTCGGAGGCTTGGGAACGGCGCTTGCGCATAACGACCGCCGGATGACCACGTCGCCCGGCGACATTGTGCTGTATGCCGGCAATCAGATTGTGTTGTTTTACGGCGAAAACAGCTGGAGCTATACGCCCCTCGGCAAAATGACCGGGCTGACGCAGGCGGAGCTGACCGCGCTGCTCGGCAACGGCAACGTCACCGTGACCATTGCAAACGGCAAGTAAGCGGCAGGCAGGGCGCCGGTTGTTATGACCGCTCTGCAGGATGCCGGTCCTTCGGCAGTGCGGCGCGCGTCTAATGATTCTTAATTTTCCTGCCGTTGACAAGGGACCGCTTCTGCTTTTATAATAAAGAAAAAAAGAAAAGGCGGCTGCTTTATGAAAAAGAGAATCATTGCTGTTTTGCTGAGTGCCATGCTGCTGCTTGGCGTTCTGTCGGTTGCGGCGGCTGCCGCCGACCGTCCGTTCTATCTGGTGCTTGGCGATTCCATCGCCTACGGCTCGGGGCTTTCCAACCCGAAGGACGCGGTCTACGGCAAGGTCGTTGCCGACACGAACGGCTACGAGTACGCAAACTACGCTGTGCCGGGACACACAACCGCCAACCTGATGAAACGGATGAAAAACGAGACCGTCCGCGCCGCGATTGCCCGCGCCGATATCATCAGCATCTCCATCGGCGGCAACAACTTTTTGCTCGGCAATCTCAACGCGCTGCTGTTTGACGGTATCGTCAAGCAGGAGTACACCCGGCTCGACGAAATCGCTGCCGGCTTTTACGACGACCTCGACACCATCGTGACCACCATCCGCGCACAGAACGCCGACGCGGCGATTGTGCTGCAGACTCTTTACAATCCGCAGACGGGCTATGTGGGCGACGTGTATCAGCAGGGCGCCGACCGGCTCAACAAAACGCTGCGTGCCTATGACGCGGCGCACCCGGGCGCGATTCTGATTGCGGACGTCGGCGCGGCGCTGACCGATTCCGACCGCGATTTTGCCGAGGACCGCATCCATCCCAGCGCGGCAGGCAACGAAAAGATCGCCCGCGTGGTGCTGCAAACGCTCAGGGACAACGACCTTGGCTCTGCTACCGAACCCGTCATTCAAACAGCGGGCAAGGACGCGCACGGGATGGGCATCTTCACGGTGTTTGTCAACCTCTACGGCAATTTCTTCCACATCCTTGCCGTGATCCGCGGCTTCTTTGCGCGGTTCCTGAACGTATAATCCAACCGAACAGATTGCCCGTCGCAGAGCATGCGGCGGGCTTTTTTGTTCCGGCAGCGCTTCTGCAAAGCTTGCAAAAAGCCGAAAACCGTGTATAATAAAACAGAAAAGATAACGGAGGCAAACAGTATGCGTAACGGAAGAAGCCCCGATCCGAACGTGATCCACCCGATAGAGGGCTACGACAAAGAAATCTATGTGAAACCCACTGTGAAAAATCCCCGCATTTCTGTCGGCGACTTCACCTATTTTGCGGATTCGGACTTTGAAAGCCACGTGACGCATGTTTATCCGTGGAGCCGTGACAGGCTCATCATCGGAAAGTTTTGCCAGATTGCGGCAGGCGTGGAATTTGTGATGAACGACGCCAATCATCAGATGAACGCGGTATCCACCTTCCCGTTCTACACGCTTCCCGGCTGGGACATGGCGCCGCCCGCGGCAGCGGATCTGCCGTTTAAGGGCGACACCGTGATCGGCAGCGACGTGTGGATCGGACAAAACGCCGTGATTCTGCCCGGCGTGCAGATCGGTGACGGCGCGATCATCGGCGCAAACAGTGTTGTGGGCAGCAACGTTGCACCGTATGCCGTTGTTGTGGGAAATCCGGCAAGGGAACTGCGCCGGCGCTTCGACGACGAGCTGATCGGACTGCTGCTTCGCTTTCGCTGGTGGGACAAGCCCGTGGACGAAATCAACGCGCTCATTCCGCTGCTGACAAGCGGGGATCTGGAACGGGTACGCGAAGAACTGAAACAGCGATTGATCTGATGCGCTGTGCAGCCCGCGCCGTGCTTTACGGCAGACAAACGGAACAAAAAGGACTTGATCGAATGAAACCGACTTTCGTGTGCAAACGGCTGCTGCCGGTCTTGCTTGCGCTGGCGCTGTGCATGCTTTGCTGCGCCTGCGGCGACTCTTCGCCCGACCGCAAACAGCAGATGCTTTCGCTCTATGGCGAAAACAAACCAATCACCGGCGACTACGACAAAACGCTTGCCGTCTCGTGCAGCAACGGCGTGTTCGTCGGCAAAGAAGCCGGCAGCGTGCGCGCCTATAAGGGCATTCCGTTTGCCGAACCGCCAACGGGAGCGCTTCGCTGGAAACCGCCGGTGCCGGCGAAAGACGGCGACGGTGTGTTTGAGGCGTATTATTTCGGCGCATCGCCTGTGCAGACCGAATGGCCGTCGGAGCCCGGATCCTATTATCCGCAAAGTGAAGACTGCCTGAAACTGAACGTCTGGACGAGCGGCAGAGGCAAAAACAAGAGCGTGATGGTCTTTTTCCACGGCGGCTCCTACGGCTGGGGCGCAACCAGCGACCCGATTTATGACGGCGAAAACTTTGTGCGCGCCCACCCGGACGTGGTGCTCGTAACGGTGGAATACCGGCTGGGGATCTTCGGCTTTATCGATTTTTCCGCCGTGCTGGGCGGCGACGCCTACAAGGAAAGCGGTAATCTCGGACTGCTCGACATGGTCTGCGCCCTGCAGTGGCTCCGGAAGAACGTCGGCGCGTTTGGCGGCGCGGCGGATAATGTGACCGTCTTCGGCGAATCCGCAGGCGGCGGCGCGGTGTCGCTGCTGCCGCTGATGGCGGGGACGCGGGGGCTGTTCCGGCGCGCAATCGCGGAAAGCGGCTCGGTGGCGCTCACCTACGGCAGGGACGAATGTCAGCGCCTGACGCAGATGCTGCTGCAGGAGACCGGCTGCGAAACGATGGAAGAGCTGACGGCGCTGCCGGAAGAGGCGCTGAAGCAGGCAAACGAAGCGCTGAACGATTACAACAACTTCCCGGAGCGCGACGGTGTGGTGCTGCCGGAGGATCTTTACGGCGCCTACGCGCGCGGCGATGCGGCGCACGTGGATCTGCTGATCGGCTCCAACGCGGACGAGGCGCGTTACTGGACGCTGGAAATGGGCTATTACGCGCCGGGCGTCAGCGGAGAGACGATCTACAAGCTGCTGATTCCCGTAATGTTTGAATCGAATATCAAGCCGTTTTCAGACGCCGACCGCGCGGCTGTCAAGACCTTTATGGCACTGCAAAGCGGCAAGCGCGCGTGGCGGATCACGGAATTCTATAACGACGTGCTGTTCCGTGTGCCGGCGGCGTTTCAGGCGCAGGTCAATACCGAACACGGCGGCAAGGCGTTTGTCTATTACTGGACCTATCCGTCCGCGATCGGCAGCCTCGGCGCGTGCCACGCGGTGGAACTGGCATATGTGTTCAACAATCTCGATCAGACCATCTATACCGGCGACAACGTCGATCCCGAACTTGCAGCGGCGGTGCAGACCATGTGGGTGAACTTTGCCAAAACTGGCGACCCGTCCACGGCTGAGCTTGCGTGGCCGGTTTATGACGGGGCGCACCGCACAAGCATGGTGCTCGGCAGCGGGATCCATACGGAAAACGGGGTGCTGGAGCAGCGGCGCGCGCTGATGGAACCGCTTTTGAACTACGGACTTAACGGCTGCTATACGACGCTGAACTTCAACGTGCCGACGGTGTGGCGGTATGCAGCTGTGGCGGCTGCTGTGCTGCTTGCGCTGGCGGCGGCGCTCGTTGTGTTGATCCGCCGCAGCCGGAAAAAGAAACACCGCAAAACAGACGGACGCCGACGTGCGTAAACGCGTCTCTTGCAATCTGTGCACATCGGTGTATAATAAAAAAGGACAGCCTGCCGCCGCAGCGGCAGCGACGCATCGGGTGCGCCGTAAAAATTCATTGGGTTGGAGAAAACGATGGGATACGCATTTATCAGCTACAGCACAAAAAATCAGGCGTCGGCGGAGACCTTGCGCAGTCTGCTGCGTGAAGCGGGAATCGGAACGTGGATGGCGCCCGCTGATATTCCTGCGGGCAGCAAATATGCGCAGGTGATCAATCAGGCGATCAAGGGCTGTGACTGTTTTGTTCTGCTGCTTTCCAACGCGGCGCAGAAATCCATCTGGGTGGCCAAAGAGGTTGAGCGTGCGGTCAACTACCGCAAGCCGGTGCTTACGGTGAAGCTGGAACCCGTTCAGCTGAATGACGAGTTCGAGCTGTATATCAGCACGGAACAGATCATTGCCGTTTCCGTGATCAGAAAAAATGACGCGCAGATCGGCAAGCTGCTGCGCAGTGTGCGTGCGGTGACCGGCTGTGCTGCTCAGTCTGCCGCACCGCAGCCGTCCGCAACGAAAGGGAAGGCGAAGGTCTTTGCAGAACCGAAGCAGACAAAGAAGCCGGAAGCGCAGCTCGACGCAATCTTCCGGGAAGCGAACCGCTACCACGAAAAGGGCGACTATCAAAGCGAGCTGGGCGTGCTCCTGGGCGGGCAGAAGGCGGCGCCGCACGATCCGGTTTTGCTGCTGAAGCTCGGTCGCGTATACCGGTTGCTCAACTATTACGAAAAGGCGCTGGAATGCTACCGCGAAGTGGAAAAGCGCAACCCGAAGGTGCCGACACTGTATGATAATGTGGCTACGGTGTTTTATGCGAGCGGACAATATGCCGCCGCCAAAATGTATTTTGAAAAGGCGCTTGCCCTGCTGAAGAAGGATCCGAGTCTGTCGTCGGCACAGGACGCCGTCCTCTTTGCCAATTACGGGCTGTGTCTGGGAAAGCTGGGCGATTCGGCATCTGCCCGGGCTTGGCTCAGACTCGCAAAGCAGCGCGGATACAGTCAGGATAATCTGGAGCATATCTGCCGGGAACTGCAGATCGATCCGCAAACGCTCTGACCCGGCATTGCTTTCCATGTTGGCAGCATCGTGCAGAAAAGAAGAAACAGCCGCTTTTAAATGCGGCTGTTTTTCTGTTTGGAGACCGGGTCATTCAGTTGCCGGCTTGTCTTACAACGATTTCGGCAGAACAGGGGATGACCGGCGCGTCCCTGATGATTTCGCCGATGGCGTCCGCGGTGATGCGTCCGCTTTTCGGGTTCTTCACGGAATCAATCCTGCCGCGCACGTCGGCGGTCACGTCGGAATATTCGAACGACAGATCGCAGTCGATCATCTCGCAATCGACAAGCTTCAGGTTTTCGCAGTAGCACAGCGGCTGGGTACCGATGATTTTGCAGCGGATGAGCGTCAGGTTTTCGGCGTACCAGCCGAGGTATTCGCCCGCCAGCACGCTGTCGGTGACGGTGACGTTCTTGCTGTGCCAGAACGCGTCCTTGGTGTCGAAATTGCTGTTTGCAATCGTCACGTTTTCGGTATACTGGAACGAATACTTGCCGTGCAGCTCCACCTGCCGAAGCTGCAGATCGCGGCTGTCGAAAAACGGATATTCCGCCGTCAGACGCGTGCGCTCCAGCGTCAGATCCTGCGACTTCCAGCCGAATTCGGGCGAGTCAACGGTGCAGTCGGCAAAGCGCAGATGCGCACACGCGCGCACCGCTTTGATGCCGCCGAGAACACTGTTTGTGATCGTTCCGTTTTCCGCATACCAGATGGCGGCGCGGGTCTGCGCATCCATGGTGCAGTGCGCCAGTGTGAAATCCGTGGTGTGCCACAGCGGATAGCGCAGCGAAAACGCGCAGCGTGTCAGCGAGACGTCGTGCGCCTCCTTGAGCGCGGATTCGCCGTCTGCCGGTCCGGCAAAGGTGACGTCTGTCAGGTCGGCTTGCGTGGCGTGATACAGCGCGCGCTCCTCGTCAAATGTTTGATGTTCAATTCGGGTCCTCATGGTTCTACCTCATTTCCGACGGGTATTATAACAGATTGTGCTGCCTGATGCAAGAAATTACAGGAAAGTTTTATCAAATCATTTGCCATTTGTCCGTATCTTTGCTATAATCATACGAGATCGGAAGGTGCTCTCTTGAACAAGCAAAAACCAAACAACGACTATCTGTCCCGGATGCGCGGCGGCGAAACGCTTTCCACGCCGCAGCAGCTCTCTCTGATCGTGCGGTTGAGTATCCCCGCGATTCTGGCGCAGATCTCCGGGATCGTAATGCAATATATCGACGCGTCCATGATCGGACGCCTCAGCCCCGGCGACGGTGCGGCAATCGGACTGGTGTCGTCGAGCACCTGGCTGCTGGGCGGACTGTGTATGGCGGCGGGCACCGGTTTTACGGTGCAGATTGCCAACCGTACCGGCGCGAACGACCTGCAAAAGGCGCGTGCGCTGGTGAAGCTCGGACTGCGGTCGGTGCTGCTCTTCAGTCTCTTTCTGACGCTGCTCGCGTCGCTCGTCAGCTTCCGGCTGCCGGTCTGGCTCGGCGGCGACGCAACGATTCGGCAGAAGGCGGGGCAGTATTTTCTGGTGTTTGCCCTGTCACTGCCGTTTGTGCAGCTCAACTCCGCGGCGGCAGGCATGCTGCAGTGCAGCGGCGATATGCGCACGCCGGGACTGCTGGAGGTGCTCATGTGCCTGCTTGACGTGGTGTTCAACGCGCTGCTGATCTTTCCGTCGGCAACACACACGGTGCTCGGATTGTCCGTGCACGTTCCCGGCGCGGGACTCGGCGTTTTCGGCGCGGCGCTGGGCACGGCGCTCTCGGAGATCGTCACCGCCGGGCTGATGCTCTGGTGCTTGCTGCGCCGCTCGCAGGCGCTGCGCCTGCGCAAAGACGAACCGTTTCGGTTTGAACCATCCGATCTGCGCCGCGCGTTTAAAATCGCCGTGCCCGTGGCGGTGGAGCAGGTGATTACCTGCTCGGCGTATATCGCGTTCACGCGCATCGTGTCGCCGCTGGGCAATATTGCGATTGCGGCAAACTCGTTTTCCATTACGGCGGAAAGCCTATGCTATATGCCCGGCTACGGGATCGGCGCTGCGGCAACCACAATCATCGGACAGGCGATCGGCGCCGGGCAGTTCCGGCTGACAAAGCATTTCGGACGGCTGACCACGCTGTTCGGCGCGCTGGTGATGGCGGCGTCGGGTGCGCTGATGTATCTGCTTGCGCCGCAGATGATCGGCGTGTTGTCTGCCGACGCGCAGATTCGTGCGCTCGGCACACAGATTCTGCGCATTGAAGCGTTTGCGGAGCCGCTGTATGCCGCGTCCATCGTGGCGTCCGGTGTGTTCCGCGGGGCGGGCGACACCGTGGTGCCGAGCGTACTCAGTCTCGTGAGCATGTGGGGCGTGCGGATTCCGCTGGCGGCGTTCCTTGCGCCGCGCTTCGGGCTGCCGGGGGTGTGGTGCGCTATGTGTGTGGAGCTTTGTGTGCGCGGACTGTTGTTTACACTGCTGCTGGAGACGCGTTTTTGCCGCCGGATGCAGAAACGGGCAGACGCGGCAGAACGATGAGTGAGAAAAACGAAAGGGGGGCAGTGCCTGTGAAGCAAATGATCATTCACGTGGATATGGATGCGTTTTATGCGGCGGTGGAGGTGCGCGACGACCCGACGCTGCGCGGCAAACCGCTGATTATCGGTGCGCTGCCGCACGAGCGCGGGGTGGTTGCCACCTGCAGCTATGAGGCGCGGCGCTTCGGCGTGCGCTCCGGCATGAATATCAAAGAGGCCTGTGCGCTGTGCCCCGACGGTATCTTTCGCCATCCGCAGTTTGAAAAATACAAGGCTGTTTCGGCGCAGCTGCACGAGATCTGGAACACCTATGCCGGTGCGGCGGAATCGGTGGCGCTGGACGAAGCGTATCTTGACGTGACGGAACAGGCGGTGGATTTCGACGGCGCGCGGCGGATTGCGCAGACCATCAAGCAGCGCACGCGGGACGAGCTGGGACTCAGCTGCTCCGTGGGCGTGGCATATTGCAAAACGGCGGCGAAGATTGCGAGCGAAGAAAAAAAGCCGGACGGCTATTTTGAAATCCGCACGCCGCAGGATTTTGTTGATCTGCTGAGCGACCGCGACGTGGGCGTGTTGTATACCGTGGGCAAAAAAACGGCGGAAAAGCTGCACCTTGCCGGCGTGAACACCGTGCGCGACATGCGGGAAAAGCAGGAGATTGTGACGCGTCTGCTGGGCAAACAGGGCGTGTGGCTCGTGCAGCTGGCAAACGGCATCGACGAGCGAGCGGTGCAGTCCTGGCGTCCCGAGGACGCAAAATCCATCAGCCGCGAGGTGACGTTTCAGGAGGACGTGACCGGCTTTGAACTGGTGGACGATGTGCTGTTTTTGCTGGCGCTGTGTGTGGAGGAGCGGGCAAAGCGCGTAGGACTGTTCGGCGGCGGCGTTTCGCTCAAGCTGACCTACAGCAATATGAAAAGCATCACCCGTTCGCGTCTGGTGCCGGATACCGACGACGCCATCGTGATCTATAACGAAGCGCGCGCGCTGTTTGACCAGCTGGAGGCGCGTCCGGTGCGGCTTGTGGGCGTCGGCATCTATAACCTTTCGGAAACGGCGCGGCAGATGAGCTTTGACGACTATCTGGAAGCGACGACCCGCACGCGGCAGCGCCAGCGCGCCTGGCGCTTCGACGCGCTGCAATCGCGCTACGCTCTGGATTTTGCCGGACATCTGGACGCGCTTTATCACGGCGAAACGCTGCACAAAACGATTGAGTATATGCGAAAGCATATCTGACGCTTGCATAAAAAAGAAACGATACAAATGAAGTCCCCGCTGACAGTGCAGCGGGGACTGTTTGTTTCAGCTTGCCGCCTGACGCCCCTTGTGCGTGCGCCTGTGCAGCACACGGGCGCAGACGGCGCCGAGAAACGCCCAGCAAAGCAGCATGGCGAGGTTTTCGGCAAACACAACGAGCACGCCTTTGCTGCCGTCGAAAAAGGCGAACGGCGTGCGGAAAAACAGATATTGCGCAATGCCGTTTTTGAAAAACACAACGCATCCGCAGATTGCCGCCGCGGCAAATACGGCTACGGCTGCGGCTTTCACACGGCGGCTTAACTGCAGCGCCTGCGCCATTGCAGGCAGATGCAGCCCGAGATGCACGCCCATCAGCAAAAACGACCAGTGCGAAAACGCAAGATGCGTCTGCCGGGCAAACGTGACGGGAAGGAACCCGTAGAGGAAGGGGACCGCACGGGCGCTCATTGCCATGCCGCAAAGGGCGGTCAGCGCGACGGACGCGAGCAGCAGCGTGTTTACAAAAACTGTGACGCTCCGATAGGCGTTGCAGCGTCCCTTGAAGAGCGACGCATACCATTTGCGGTTGAGCACGTGGTGCACGATCAGCAGCGCCGTCATGGCGATGCCGCACCATTCATGCAGCGTGTCGCCCGTGACCGGATATGCCATCAGGCACAAAAGCAGGAGGCTCATGCAAACGTCAACGCTCTTTTTGACGCGGCCGGTTCGGTTTCCTTTCATATGCGTTCTCCTTGGTTCTTTATTGCAGCGTGTCGATCCAGGTCTGCAGCTCCGCCGCGGATACGCCGCCGGCAAAGCGCTGCCCGTCGAGCCAGTTGCCGCTGCCTGCAATTTGCGCCAGGTTTTGTCCGCTGCGCCCGATGCCGCTGCCGCCGGACGTGCAGAAGGGGATCAGCGTGATGCCGCTGAAATCATAGCTTTCCGCAAAGGTGTCCAGAATGCGCGGCTCCTCGCCCCACCAGATGGGGTAGCCGACGTAGATTTTCGTATAGCCGTTGAGCGAGAGCGGCTCGCTCCCGATGGCGGGACGTGCGCTTTTGTCGTTTTGCTCCAGCGTGGTGCGGCTGTTTTTGTCGTTCCAGTTGAGATCTGCGGCGGTGTAGGGCTGTGCCGCTTCAATTTCATACAGGTCGGCGTTTTCCAGGGAAGCAATCGTTTCGGCAACGCCCTTGGTCGTGCCGGTTGCCGAAAAGTAGACCACCAGCGTTTTGCCGCCTGCCACGGTCGTGTCCGGTGCGGCAGTTGTATCCGGTGCGGCGGTGTTTTCCGGCGCGTCGGTCACAAGCGGATCGCTTGCCGCTGCTTCGGTTGGTTTTGCAGGCTGACTGTCGGCGCAGGCGGCGAAGGACGCGATCAGAAGGACCGCCAGCAGCAGGGGAAGAAGTTTTTTCATCAGAACGCCTCCTTACTGCAGCTTTTCGTAGTCCGCGTCAGCCACGGGTTCACACCATTCGGTGCCTGCGTCTTCGCCGGCAACCTCGATGGCGAGATGGGCGAACCAGCTGTCGGGCGCGGCGCCGTGCCAGTGCTTGACCTCGGCGGGGATGTTGACGACTGCACCCGGCGTCAGTTCCACGGGCGCTTCGCCCCATGCCTGATAGCAGCCGCGTCCGCCGACGCAGATGAGCATCTGTCCGCCGCCGCTTTTGGCGTGGTGAATATGCCAGTTGTTGCGGCAGCCCGGTTCAAACGTAACGTTATAGACCGGCACCTGTTCGGTGGAGACCGGGGCGAGATAGCTTTGTCCCACAAAGAACTGTCCGTAGGGATTCTCTTCGCCGATGGGGAACGGAATCTCCCGCTGGAACTTGTCTTTTTCCGTCAGCACGGGTGTGTCGTCGCCCCAGACCTCTTTGGCAAGGCGGAACACCGCCCAGCCCTTCGGCCAGCCGACGTACATGGTGGCGTGGGTAATGATGGCGGCGATTTCCTCTTTGGTCACGCCGTGGGCTTTTGCGTTTTGCAGATGATAGGTCAGGGAGCTGTCGGTGATGCCGGACGCCATCAGCGACACCACGGTGACGATACATTTCGTCTTGACGTCAATGGCGTCTTCGTTCCATACTTCGCCGAACAGCACGTCGTCGTTGAGATGGGCAAAGGTCGGCGCAAAGCTGCCGAGCTGCTGTCTGCCGGCGGTCTGGGTGATTTTTTCTTTCATAAAATCTGCCTCCTTATTTTCGTAAAAACCGTGCGTCCGTGTCGGGCGCGTCGATAGACTGATAGCGTTCAGCCGTCATATGCAGGTCGTATTGCTCCCGCAGCGCGGCGAGCTGCGCCATCATCGGGCTTTTGTGGTGCGCGTCGATGGCTGCCTGGTCGCGCCAGACGTCGATCAGCAAAACCGTTTCCGGGTCGTCCATCGGGAAAAAGTACTGATATTTGAGATTGCCTTCCTCGGCGCGGATGGCGGCGGCAATGCCGCGTTGTTCCATCTCTGCGGCAAAGGCGCGTGCGCTGCCGTTTTCGCCGCGGTAGTAAAGATTGACTGCGATGCTCATAGTCCGGGCTCCTTTCGCAAAACGGGGTTACCGGTTCATTTTGCCGCAGTCGCCGACCTTGTCTCCGGTGACGAAGTATTCGTAGGTCGGGAACTCAAAAAGCACGGGCTTGAACGTGTGATAGTCGATCTTGCCTTTTTCGTTCAGAACCGTTTCGTCTGCATACGTGGCAAGGATCTTGCAGATGAAGTGGTCGAAATGCTCCAGCTCGTAGTTGCCGTCCACCTCGCATTCGATGGAGACCTTGGCGTCGTTGATCAGCGGTGCGCCGTTTTCGCCCATCGTCCAGCTGAACGTCCCGGATTTATCAGCCTTGTTGCCGGAGATCGTTCCCATTTTATCTGCTTCTGCCAGCCACGAGGCGTCCACCACGTTGACCGACAGCTTTCCGTTTGCACGGATGCCTTTGTTGATATAATGCGCCTGCACGAGCGACACCATCAGATGGCTGTGCGCCACGGTGCCCGCGTGCGCCACCAGCGTCCAGGTGGGTTTTTCATCGACCATCGCGCCGACCACGATGACCGGGCAGGGATAAAGCGCAAGGACTGCGCCGATGTTTTTCTTTGCCATGTTACTGCATCTCCTTTTCCCAAAAACGAATGGCGTTGATGCCGAGACTGTCGGCGAGCTGTTCGAGCGCGGCGGTTTCTTCTGCGGTGAGCCTCACGCTTGCCGCTTTGGCGGCGTCCTCCACGTGCGAGACCTTCGTCACGCCGATGATCGGCAGCGTGCCCTTGGCAATGGCCCACGCAACGGGAATCTGCGCAATCCCGACGCCGTATTTGTCGGCGAGGGTTTGCAGTGCTTTGTTCAGCACTTCGAGTTTATCGAGCACGGGGTTATAGGCTTCGGCGCGGGCGGAGCCAGCCGGCATCGGGTGCGCGGTGTCGTATTTGCCGGACAGCGCGCCCTGTTCCAGCACCATATAGGAGAAAAAGACGATCTCGTTTTCTTTGCAGTAGTCAAGAATGCCGGACGTTTCGGAGGAGCGGTTGATCAGACTGTAGTGGTTCTGCACGGCGGAAAGGCGCAGCCCGTGCGCGTGCAGAATCTCGTTTGCCTGTTTGATTTCGGCAAGGTTGTGGTTCGACACGCCCAGCAGCGGCACGTTCTCTTTGCCTTCAAAGTATTTTGCCAGCTCCTCGGTCCAGTGCGGCGCGTCCCAGACGTTGTGGATCCAGTAGATATCGAACCGGTCCAGATTCATCAGTTCAAGCTGCATTTCGATCATATCCGCCATGGCGGTGGGCTTGCCGTTGGCACACTGCGGGGTGAATTTGTCCGACACGAGGTAGCTCTCGCGCGGCAGATCTCTGAGGAAGCCCGCCAGCACTTTTTCGGAGGTGCCCATGCCGTAGGCGTAGGCGGTGTCCCAAAGGTTCAGCCCGTGCGCCCTTGCCGCGTCAAAGATCGGGCGCAGCGTTTCGGCGGTCAGCTCGCTGCCGAAGGTGCCGTCGTTACCCCACGCCCAGGCGCCGAGCGCGATATTCGGTAAAGCTTTCATAAGTCAAAACTCCTTTACAGTTAAATGATTTTAAGCTGATTCTCCAAACAGATGCATCAGACAGTTGTACGTGAGCGTATAGACCGACGAATACGCGAAGTCGATACCGGCGTCGTTCATCGCCTGCTTTTGTTTGTCGGTCACCGCCGCATAAGGGTAGATGCCGAACATGAACGGAAAGAAGATATACAAAACGGTGCCGATCTGCGCTTGCGAAAAGCGCGGACAGAACCTTTCCAACAGGCGGCGCATCAAAGTCAGCGACTGCCCGTAGGACGTTTTGAACGCCGTGAGCAGCTCCGGGCGGCTGTTGGCTTCCATATCGTAGTTGTTCATTGCCAGCAGCTTCAAAAGCTGGGTGCGCTCTTCCAGCGTCCGCGCAATGCTGTCTGCAAGCGCAGCGGGGGAGAGACGGTCGTTCTGCGTCAGAATCTGTTCCAGCGCCGCGTTCCAGCGATCGTATTCGCGTTTGAACAGTGCGAGGAAGATTTCTTCCTTTGTCTGAAAATAGTTGTAGATCGTGGGGCGCGAAAACGGCACCAGATTGCCGATCTCCTTGAGCGTGATCTCCCGAAAGCTCATGCTTTGATACAGCGTTTCGCAGGCGTTGATGATCGTTTCGCGGCGGTCCGCGATCAGATCCGGCGTTCCTTTGATCATAAAGAGCCCTCCTGACCTTTCTTGATTTGTTGTTGACACCGTGTCAACACCTGTATGATAGCACGATTCTGACACGGTGTCAATACCTTTTTTTGTTTTTTTCAAACGTAGACGAAAAAAACAGACCGGCGGCGCCGGTCTGCGGAATGCAGTTGATTCAGTTGCCTATCGGGTGTTTGAGCGTGTAGGTCATTTCGCACAGCTCGCCGGTGTCTTCGTCGTCCACGCGCCACGCGCCGCGATAGAAGTCTCTGCCGCGCACGAGCACCTCGTTTTCATACACTTCCACCTCGATGCCGACGCCGGTGTTACCGAACACTTCGTGGTCGTCCGCGCCGGAAAGCTCGGTCAGACGCGGCAGATAGATTTCGGGGAAGCCGTCGGACGTGTGGAACGACCAGAACAGATACAGCGGCATATGCGTATGACCGCAGAAATAGAACAGATCGTGGTCCTTGTTGTAGTTTGCAAGCAGGTTGACCAGACGGTCGGTCTCTTCTCCGGCTTCGTCCTGTACGTCGTCCGCCGGATAGTGGGAGAAGACAAAGACGGGCTTGCCGCTGTCGGCGGCTTTCTCAAGCGTGTCTTCGAGCCACGCGAACTGCGCGTCGGTCATCGTCATTTCATAGACGAGCTGTTTCTCCATGCCGAGCACGATAAAGTAGCAGCCGTCGATCACGTCGTAATAATAGGGATGCTCCAGATCTCTGCCGAAGAACGCGCGGGTATAGTCGTACCAGCGGGTTTGCAGCTTCTGATAGTCGCCCTGCCCGTTGCCGATATCGTGGTTGCCCATGGCGGGCAGAATCTTCTGTCCGGGCAGCAGCATCTTTGCCGCGCCGTGGAAGAGCGTGTTTTCAATGATCTGACCGTTCATGGTGTTGTCGCCCAGAAAGATCACGGCGTCGTTGCCGCTCTTGTTTTTGCGCACGTCCTGCAGACAGTGCGTATAGACCTTGTAGCGGGGGAAGTTGTTGCCCTCAATGTGGGAGTCGGAAAGGATGGAAAAGTTGAGCTTGCAGTGTTCCGGGTCGCGCACGTCGTAGCGCTCGCCCGTTGCAAACCCGGCGACGAGCACCATTACAACGGAAACGAGCAGAGCGAATGCGCGCAGGAAAAAGGATTTGATCAGGTTCATATCGGAAGCCTCCTTGCTGATTTCATGAAACTATGATACAACACAATTGCGAAAAAAGCAAGAAAAACAAAACGGCTGAGAAAAGTTTTCTGCGTTCTTGACTTTGAGGGCGTCTTGATTGTATAATATACAATACCGTAAAATGGTATTCTTTTCGCATGCCCGCATGCAGCCCGGAGGTGAGTTCAACAGTGGACGGCGACAGTTGCCCTAACGGGCGAAGGTACAACTATATCCGTCACTGACCGGACATTTGCGGGATGCGAAACAGCATCGCTTACGCTGTCCGGTATGTGACCGTGACAGAAAGTCGGTGCTATCATGAACGAAGAAACCATGGAAATGCTTCACCGTCTGGTGGAGGAAAAACAGTATGCCCTGCTGCGCGAGCAGTTCAACGAAATGGCATACGCCGACATCGCCGAGTTCATTATGAACGTCGACGATGAAAAAACAACCGTAACCATCTTCCGCATTTTGTCGAAGGATATTTCCGCCGACGTCTTTGCCTATCTGGATCCCGACAGCCAGGAAACCATCGTCCGGATGATTACGGACAAGGAAATCGAACGGCTGATGGACGATCTGTACGTGGACGACGCGGTGGACTTTCTGGAGGAAGTGCCCGCCAACGTGGTGCGCCGCGTGCTGGCCAACACCGATAAGGAGACGCGCGAGATCATCAACCGTTTTCTGGAATATCCCGACAACTCCGCGGGCTCTGCCATGACGATCGAGATGGTGGAGCTGCACGACCGGCTGACCGTGGGCGAGGCGATCAAATCCATCCGCCGCACGGGGGTCGACAAGGAGACGATCTACACCTGCTACGTCATTGACGACAAGCGGCATCTGGTCGGCACGCTGCCGCTGCGGCGGCTGCTGCTCAACGAAGAGGAGACGCCGCTCACCGAGATCATGTCCGACGACGAGCAGCTGATCTATGTGTCCACCATGGACGACCAGGAAGAGGTGGCGACCATCGCCAAAAAATACGACCTTCTGTCGGTCCCCGTGGTCGACAAGGAGGAACGCCTGGTCGGCATCATCACGATCGACGATATCGTCGACATCATCGACGAAGAGGCAACGGAGGACTTCGAAAAGATGGCGCTGTTGCGCCCGTCGGAGGACGAATATCTGAAAACGAACGTCTTCACGCTTGCCAAAAACCGCATCGTGTGGCTGCTGGTGCTGATGGTCTCCGCCACGTTTACCGGACAGATCATCGAAGGCTTTGAAGCAAAGCTTGCCACCATCGCCGGTCTCACGGCGTGTATTCCGATGCTGATGGACACCGGCGGCAACTCCGGCAACCAGGTGTCCACGCTGATCATCCGCGGTCTTGCGCTCGGCGAGATCCGGATCAAGGATTATTTTAAAGTGTTATGGAAAGAGGTCCGCGTTTCCGTGATGGTCGGCGTGGTGCTGGCTGTTGCCAACGCCGGACGCATGCTGCTGCTGCGCTTCATCACAGGCGGCGACACGGCCAACAACGTGATTTTTGTGGTCTGTCTTTCCATTCTTGCGGCCGTGATGGTCGCCAAAATCATCGGCTGCACGCTGCCGATGATTGCAAAGCTTTTGAAGCTCGACCCGGCGCTGATGGCAGGTCCGATGATAACGACCATCGTGGACGCGGTGTCGCTGCTGATCTATTTCGGCTTTGCCAACGCGTTTATTCACTAGTACCCTGTAACACCTAAAACTTTAAAAGCATTGCGGCGTCTGTTCGTGCCGAACTGCGTCTGCGTCCTTGCAGGGCGTCAGCCCTGCGGCGTCCTTATCCTTGTTCGACGCAAACATACTTGCAATCAGATATAAACTTTTAGATGTTGCAGGGTACCTGGATTGTGAAACCCAAGGAGGTATACCGATTGGCTAAACAAGAGAACACCGCCAAACCCAAACGGGAAAAAGGCAACTTCAAGCGCGGCGCCGCCGCGTTCTGGTCGTTTTTGAAGGGCTACCGGATTCTGACGTTTCTGACGCCGTTCACGATTTTGCTGGACGTACAGATCGAACTGAAGCTGCCCGAAATCATGGGCAAGGTGACCGACTATATCATGATGCATGCCGGCTCCGATTCGTTCCAGCGGCACGAGCTGAACATGCTGCTGCTGCAAATGCTCGGCTACACGCTTCTGACGCTGGTTGTCGGCTATTTCACGGCGCGCTTCGTTGCAATCGCCGCCATGGGCTTCGGCGCAAATATGCGCTCGGCAATCTTCAACAAGGTGCAGGATCTGTCGTTCGACAATATCGACAAGTTCAAGGTCGGTTCGCTGATTACCCGCACGATCAGCGACACGTCGCGGATCCAGTCGCTGTTCAGCACCACGCTGTCGGTGTTTTTGAAGGGTCCCATCATGCTTGGCGTTGCGCTGAAAAAGTCGATCTCCATCAGCGGCGAAATGTCCAAAATGTTCTATATCGCCGTGCCCGGCATTGTGATCACGCTGATCGTGCTCGGCGCCATGGCTGTGCCGCTGTTCAAGGCGATGCTCGGCAAGATGGATACGTTCAACGGCACGCTGCGCGGCAATATCAGCGGCATCCGCGTGGTCAAAGCCTTTGTGCGCGAGGACTACGAGCGCGAAAAGTTTGAAACCATCAACACCGACGTGGCGCGCGCCAATATCCGGGCGCAGAGCCTGATCATCTATATTTCGCCCATCATCATGTTCATCATGTACGGCTGCCTGATGTTTGCGCTGCGCCGCGGCAGCACAACGATTATCCGCGACGCGATTGCCGGTGTGGAGGGCGGTCTGACCTACGGACAGCTGAGCGAATTCACCAGCTATATCAGTCAGGTGCTGTCCTCGCTGATGGTGGTGCTGATGGTGTTCGTGTCCATGGTCGTTGCCCGCGCATCCATCACGCGCGTGGCGGAGGTGCTGCGGGAAGAGCCCGCCATCAACGATCGCGACGGCGATGAAACGCTGCTTGTGAAAGACGGCTCGGTGCAGTTTGACCACGTGTCGTTCAAATACAGCAGCGAAGCCGAGGAAAACATTCTCGACGATATCAACCTGCGCGTGGACAGCGGCGAAATGCTCGGCATCATCGGTGCAACCGGCAGTGCGAAATCCACGCTGGTCAATCTGATTCCGCGTCTGTATGACGCCACCGCGGGCACGGTTTACGTGGGCGGCGAGGACGTCAAAAAGTATAAATTCAAAAACCTGCGCGACGGCGTGTCGGTGGTGCTGCAGCAGACGATGCTGTTTTCCGGCACGATTAAGGACAACATCCGCTGGGGCGACCCGGACGCGACGGACGAACAGATCATCGAAGCCGCTAAGGCCGCGCAGGCGCACGATTTCATTATGGAAAAAGAAAAGGGCTACGACACCGAACTCGGACAGGGCGGCAACACCGTGTCCGGCGGGCAGCGGCAGCGGCTGTGTCTGGCGCGCGCCTTTGTCAAAAAGCCGAAGATTCTCATTCTGGACGACACCACCAGCGCCGTGGACACCGAAACCGACGCCAAAATCCGCGCAGCGCTGCGCAGCGAGGCGTTCAGCGGCGTGACGAAGATCATCATTGCCCAGCGGATCACCTCCATCATGGACGCCGACCGCATTCTGGTGCTGGACAACGGCAAAATCAGCGGCATGGGCACACATGATGAGCTGCTGAAGACCAACGACATTTACCACGAGATCTTTGTTTCACAGCAGGAGGGGGTGTTGGCGCAATGAGTGAAGAGAACAAAACGCTCCATCCGCAGGACGAGACGCCCGCCGCAGCGGTGGAACCGACGGCGGCAGAAACGACGGAAACCGAAACGCCGGAAACCGAAACGGCTGCAGCACAGGCGCCGGACACCGCATCGACGGCGGCTGAAACGCCGGACGGCGAGCCGGAAAAGAAAGCCGCCCGCCGCGGCAAAAAGAAAAAAAGCGAAGCGGAGATGACCGAGGAGGAGAAAAAGGAAGCCGAAAAGAAAAAACGCAACAAGCCGAAAAACACCAAACAGTCCGCCAAACGGCTGCTGGGCTATATCGGCGAGCATAAGGCGAAGCTTGTGCTGGTGGCGTTTCTTGTCATCGGCTCCACGGCGGTCAGCGTGCTGTCTGCGCTGCTGATCCGTCCGATCTATGCCACGGTGCAGAGCGTGCTGCTCGGCGAAACAACCGACGGCGACGCCGCCATTGCGAAGATCGGGCACTATCTGCTGATTCTGTCCATTTCCTATCTGCTTGCGGCGCTGTTTTCGCTGCTGTATACACGCATCATGCTCAACGTGTCGGTCAAGACTGTGACCAAGATGCGCCGCGATCTGTTCAACCATCTGCAGGGTCTGCCCATCGGCTGGTTCGACAAGCGCAAAACGGGCGAAATTATGAGCCACTTTACCTCCGACGTCAACCGCGTGAGCGATCTGGTATCCGATTCCTTCCCCACCATCATTTCCTCCACCATTCAGGCGGTCATGACGGTGGTGCTGATGGTGACGTTCAGCTGGAAGATTACGCTGACGCTGACCTTTGCCGTGGTGCTGATGGTGCTGGTCGTGATCGGCATCACCAATAAGGTTTCGCCCCTGTTCAAAAAGTCGCAGAAGGCGATTGCCGCGTGCAACGGCTATATCGAGGAATACATCATGGGCATCAAGGCGGTCAAGGTGTTCTGCTATGAGGAGCGCAGCAAGGCGCAGTTCCGTGAGCTGAACGAAAACTACCGCAAAATCGGTGTGAAGGCGAACATCATCAGCGGCTTTATGGCGCCGCTCATGAGCATGATCTCGCGTCTCAACTACGTGCTGGCAATCACGCTCGGCACCGTCAGCGTGCAGCGCGGACATATGGACGTGCCGACCCTGACCACCTACCTCAGCTACGCCTCGGGCTACGGCGGTCCGATCGTTTCCATTGCCGGCACCTACAGCGCCATGATCTCCGCCATTGCCGGTGCAGAGCGTGTGTTTGAGGTGCTCGACACGCCGTTTGAAACCGATGAGGGCAAGGTGCGTCTGGCGCACCTCATCGCCGTCGAGATGGGCTGGGAAGAGACGCACGAAGACTCCGGCGCGATCGCGTGGAAGGTGCCGCAGGAGGACGGCTCGTTCGAATACGTGCCCGTGAAGTGCGACGTGGATATTTCGCACGTCGACTTTGCCTACGAGG
>JAEEGL016978797.1_pt1 | contig 28360 bp, 26 predicted proteins | sample 9134231 | NCBI WGS metagenome assembly JAEEGL01 (sample SAMN16246548, study PRJNA631951) | gut metagenome | biome: gut microbiome; feature: rumen; material: fiber-attached | host: Bos | place: Iran: Karaj | collected 2018-10
GAGATAGACAAAATGGCGTGTGAATTAGACGTTTTTTGATGTGTTTTTGTTGTATTTTGTTGTATTTTTGAGATAGACGATTCTCTGAAACGCTGATTCTGCCTGGGATGTGTCACAAATCGTATAGCCAGTGTACGACTGGTTGATAGGATAGGAAATACCAGTTAATCGTATATTAGTTACATAGCAGAAATAATAAAGACACTTTCTCAAAGAAAAAGAATGAGAGAGTGTCTTTTTATGTATATAAAATTATCAAAAAAAGAGAAGTTAAATAAGTGGATAAATGATATATAAAAATACTAATCCAATTACGATAGATATTGTAATTCTCACAACTTTATTTTTCGTAAATAATCCAATAATGGCGTACGGAATGGTAAATGGAAAGAAACAGATAAAAAAGATAGCTATAAAAAACCATTTAAGTATCTTTAATGTGAAATATCTGTCAACAGAATAACTTTGTGACAGATATGTTCCTCTATCTATTTTGGATATTTTACGTATTCTAGTTGTATATTTTTCTCTCATATATGTATTTCCTGATTGTTGATGCACTGAAATTATTACCTGTTATGATATAATAAATCAGTATTTCTTTTAAATCATACTATCAGCAAAGGGAATATTCAATGATTATTGAATACGATGAAAAAATATATCCAAGAGTAGTGTTGCTAAAGGCGGCTTATCGATACTTGGAAAACGCATATTTCCATTTGGACATTATAAATGGAAAGTATATCGTGGATATAACAAATAAAGAAGATTCGGACATTGTTGTATCTAAGGAATTATTTGATGAGGAGATGCTGATTCAGGCAACTCGATATCATATAGCAGAAAATACGAAGGAAATAAGAAAGATGACACTTGCACGTGCGTTTGCATCGACTCTGATCGAAGATGATTCGATAGCCTCAACAGAAAGTGTGTCGTGTGATGAGCACATAAGCGAAGATATTCTTAGGGATTGGTTTGAAAATGAATAATGTTTTGAGATTAAACAGCAGAATATATTCATTATCCAATATACAGAATGCTATAAATGCATATTCGGGATTGTGTTCAGTTGATTTCTCTATTGATGGAGACTATTTCATTTGTGTCTTTTCAGAATGCTTGTATTCTATTGATCTTACTATCAACGAATTTGAAAACTATCTGATTTCATCAACATATGCAGTTTAGGGAGGATGGAATGCTTTTCTTTGAAATATTAACTCTCTTAATTGCTATAATTTCCTGCGGATATTTTACATATACTGATTTAAAATATAACTTGATCAAAAATAGGTTTGTTCTACTTGTTTCGGTTAGTGGTCTGGTTATTTCTGTTATCGAATACGTATTTTTTGCGAGAATTCTGTTTCCATATTATTTAATCAACTTGGGCATTGCAGTGTTGCTGTCTGTTGCATTATATGCCACGCACATATGGGCTGCAGGAGACAGTAAAATGTATATCTGTATGGCGTTTCTTATGCCTGGAACCATTTCTCTTGCCCGTGGTAGAGTTTTGTTTAGTGGTTTGTTTATAGCAGCATGGGCATTTGCTGTTGGCTTTCTATATTTATTATTTGATACATTTAGGCTGATTGTTAAAAAGGAAATAGTATTAAATGCATCAAATTTCGTTTCGGAGTTTAAACGATTCTTATTTAACTATATAAAAAATATAGCAATTTTATCCGGATTATGGGCCATTGAGAGTGCGTTTCAAGAAAAAACCGGAATTGAATTGGGATACACTTTTATTGTGGTTAATATGTTGATTTTAATTCTTTTATCCTTTTTGAAAGATACGATTAAGAATGTGATCGCAGTGTCTTGCATTATAGTTGATGTGATTGTGTTTTTTGTCACCGGTTTAATTTCGTTTAAAACTATAAATGTAAGATATTATGGTCTCATTGTATTGTTCATGATCTTCAGAATACTGGTGAGCGATGGTAATTATGCTACTATCAGTTCAGCTGATGTAAAAAAAGGAATGATATTATCTACTGTCACAACTATGTTGATGCAGAGTTCTAAGATAAAGGGACTTCCGAGGTTGTCAAAAGAAAACATGGCGGATAGATTGACAGAAGAAGAAGCTGAAGCGGTTAGAAAATGGGGTCAATATAAAGGTAAAACATTAAATGTTCAGATAGTTAAAAAAGTCCCGTTTGCTATTTTTCTTACACTTGGAATGATTATTGATATTGCTATTTGGGGGATTAATAATTTTGCAAATCCGTAATGAAAAAGGGTTAGAAGGACTCTATAAATATTGTGATAACGATAAAGAGGCGTCCTTGTTTATCAATGATGGATTAAAATCATGCTATCTTTCTGAAAAACAATTGATATTTTGCGATGAAGAAATAGCTGTACCTCTTACTTTAGAACAAATAGGGTTTTTTTCGGATTATAAAAATGGAGATGTTTTTGATCTTTCTTCTTCCGGAATTGTTTTTCCACTATTTAAACAAAAATCCGGAGATAATACCTTTTATGTAACCGATAAGTGTAATTCTAATTGCATTATGTGTCCGGTTGCTGAATCAATAAGAAAGAATGGTTTGGAAGTTATTCCTGATAGATTGTGGGATCTTGTACACTATATTCCCGCAAATCTTGAACATGTAACTATTACAGGGGGAGAACCATTTCTTGCTAAAGAAGAAATGTTCAGGATTCTGGAGGCATTGAAATACAAATGTCTATCGACAGAATTCTTATTGTTGTCTAATGGTCGTGCCTTTTCAATAGATGGCTATGCTGAAAAATTAAAAGATACTGCGCCTTCGAGGTTTTCAATAGGCATTCCTATACATGGTCATAACGCATTGCTGCATGATAAGATATCTCAGGCAAATGGCAGCTTTGATCAGACATTCCTTGGCATAAAAAATCTGCAAAAAAATGGTATTGATGTAGAAATTCGAATAGTGGTAAATGCAATCAATGCTCAGTACATTAATGACATTGCCATGATGATTTCTCATGATTTTTCTACTGTTTCAAGTGTTAAGATCATGGCTATGGAAATGCTTGGGAATGCGGCTAAGAATTTGGATGAGGTTTGGCTTCCTTATGATAGTTTTTTTGAGGCCGTAAAACAGGCAGTTGATACTTTGGTTAAGGGGAAAATAGATGTAGCAATTTACAATATGCCATTATGTCTTGTGAAACCTGAGTATTGGCATATTTGCAAACAAAGTATTAGTGACTATAAAATTCGATTTTTTGAAAAATGTGAAAAATGCTCCGTGAGGGATGCATGTGGAGGCGTTTTTGCCGGAACGTATAGAATGTTAGAGGATAGCGTTAAACCTATAATATGATTAATTACTTTAATTTCCAAAAATATAATGATAAATATCTTCTTACGAATGATTTTGGTTCATACGTTTTTGTTGATGAATCAACGTTTAAAGAACTTGTTCTCAGCAAAGACGTTATAGATTTGGAAACTCGTGAGAATCTGATAAAGAAGAAATTTCTTGTTGATTCATCACAGACTAAATTCATTGAAGAAAATTACACAAAATATAGAGCAGCTAAATCTTATGTCCATCATGCTACTTCTCTTTTTATTTTTGTTATGACAAATGTATGTAATATGTCATGCTTATATTGTCAGGCGCAATCAGAGAAAAGCATTGTTCATGGGAAGATGGATTTCGAAACTGCGGAAAGAGCAGTAGATGTTGCACTATCATGTCCATCGGATTCGATTTCTTTTGAATTTCAAGGTGGCGAACCGCTTATTAACTTTGAGTCAATAAAGCATATAATTGAATACGCAAATCAAAAAAATAGCGGAAAGCATATTGATTACAATATAGTATCAAATCTTACGCTACTTACAGATGAAATAGCAGAGTATTTAACCAGTCACAGTGTAAGAATCTCTGTCTCGTTGGATGGTGACGAAGAATTACATGACATAAATCGTAAATACCGTAGTGGATGTGGTACATATAATGATGTATTAAAAGGCATTAAATTGATCAAGAGATATGGAGCATCGCCCGGGGCTATACAAACTACCACCAGATATAGCTTAGATAAATACAAGGAAATTATTGATAAATATATTGAACTGGGTTTTTCCGGTATATTCTTACGCCCTTTGACTCCACTGGGATTCGCTAATGAATCATGGGATGAAATCGGATATTCGGAAGATGAGTTTATGGATTTTTATAAAAAATCCTTAAGATATATTTTGGAGCAAAATAAGAAGGGGGTGTTCTTTTCTGAGGGACATGCCAGAATGATGCTAAACAAGATCCTTAATGGAGAAAGTGTTAATTATATGGAACTTCGTAGCCCGTGTGGCGCCGGGCTAGGGCAAATGGCCTTCTATTATGATGGAAATGTGTATACTTGCGATGAAGGTAGAATGCTGTCTGAAATGGGCAATAATATCTTCAAAATGGGCAACGTATATCAGAATAGTTATGATGAACTATTAGAATCTTCAGCTTGTAAGGCCTTAAGCAGTTCGAGCTTTCTGGAGTCTCTCCCTATATGCTCGGATTGTGTATACAATCCTTGCTGCGGTGTTTGTCCCGTTATAAATTTTGCTTTGGAACGAGACTTAATAAGCAGGAAATACAGGAGCCTTAGGTGTGGCTTCTATAAGGGTATACTGGATTCTTTATTTGATATATTGTATAATGAAAAAAGTGATGATTATGTTATCTTGCGCAATTGGGTAGATTGTGTTGAGGAGTAGACATATGGACAAAAAGTTTCCCAGTTTCCCCAAAGTAACGGAATCTTTAAGCAACTATATTTATGATGAAGAGGGCAATATCTCCAGGAACAAGATTCTGGCTGTAGGCTCTCTTGTAATGCTGTTAAGCATTTTATATTCGACAGACGTTTATGCGAAACACAGTTCCCACAGATCACATAGCTCTCATAGGTCACATAGTTCGCATTCAAGTGGTTCATCTTATCATACTTCGCATGCGTCACATAGCTCACATTCAAGTGCTAGTTATGGATATGGCACTACAACAACTTCAGCCAATGGGGTTATACCTGGTTATGACACAACATATGTTGCTCCCGGGGTTGTTGCCACTGAATTTGTAAATCCATACGCTGCAATTTTTGATCCGGTTTACTATGCTTCTACCTACCCTGACATAGTGGCTGTTCTCGGCAATAGCCCTGATGTATTGCTAAACCATTTTGTAACATATGGAATGGCAGAAGGCCGTCAAGGATGTGCTACATTTAATGTCTTTGTATATTCACAGAATTATCCCGATCTTCAGGCAGTGTTTGGAGCAGATTTGCCGAGTTACTATCTGCATTACCTGAATTATGGAATTCTTGAAGGTAGAGTAGGAATATAACGATAATCTACAAAAAACAAATCTTAGAAATACCACACCGGTTATTATACCGGTGTGGTATTTTTTTATGCCTGGGCGGCAGGATGATGCCGGATTATGTTCTTAGGCTTATAGCTTATAAAGTCAGAATGGAGAAACTTTCAGGAAGCATCTGACTGGCTCATTGGTTAGAAACTGCATGAATACTGCGTTTCAAGGCACTTTCCCTTGACCGGAAAGTGCCTTTGTTTCATCTCCTTCATATGTTGCCTTTCTCCCAAAATGGCATTATAATTGTGAGAAAGAGTTCAACGTTGGGAGAAAATCCCCCTGCGCCGGGAGAAAGCGAATGCATAAATTCGACTACGGAAAATATAAAGATCATACATGGGATAACGAGATTCTTTCATATGTATCCCGTATTCACGAGTATCGTGGAAAACAGGACCTGTACATCCGTCAGAAACCTGTGGAACTGACTCGTCTTACCCAGATTGCCAGGATCCAAAGTACGGAAAGCTCCAACCGGATCGAGGGAATCGTTACGACAAAGCCCAGGTTAAAGGAACTGATGGAAGATAAGACGACTCCGCATAACCGTGACGAAGAAGAGATCCTTGGCTATAGGAATGTCCTGAATCTGATCCATGAAAGCTACGATTCCATTCCGGTCAAACCAAGATACATACTGCAGCTTCATAGGGAAATGCTCAGATACACGTCCTTTTCCTATGGCGGAAAGTTTAAGACAACCGCCAATGAAATTGCAAAGTATTATTCCGACGGTCGAAAAGAAATACTTTTTACTCCTCTGGAGCCTATAGAGACCCCGGATGCCGTGGAGAGACTCTGTGATGAATATAATAAAGCAATCGGAGAGGGGATTGTTGATCCTTTGATCCTGATACCTTTATTTATTCTCGACTTTCTGTGCATCCATCCGTTCAATGACGGCAACGGCAGAATGAGCCGCCTTATGACACTGCTTTTGCTGTATCGTAACGGATATATGGTCGGACAGTATATCAGTATCGAAAAGACCATTGCGGATACAAAAGAAAATTATTATTCGGCACTCGCCGCATCTGACCAAAACTGGCATGCATATAAAAATGATCCCGAGCGCTTTATCAAGTACATGCTGGGCGTGATCCTTGCGTGTTACAGGGAATTTGATGACCGGATCACAATAACGGAAAAGGCGGGGATAAGATCGACCGCCTGCGATATCGTGCGCGAATATGCTGTCGGAGTGATAGGAACATTTACCAAGCAGGAGGCGCTGGAGCATTGCCCGAGCCTGGGAAGCTCTTCTGTAGAAGCGGCATTGAAGAAACTGGTTGATGACGGAACACTCAAACGCCTTGGTTCCGGAAGAACTACCCATTATGTGAACGCGGATAGCGTTACACCTGCTCCCCCGGAGGCCACCTTATCATGAAAAAGAAACCCCTTATCGCCGCCGTATCAGCCATAGTCCTGATCGCCGTAATTGCCATTATCTTCGCCCTCAGAGGCCGTATGACCGCCTCTACCATGAGGATCAACCAAATAGAAGGAACCGTCACCCTTACCGATGCAAACGGTAAAGAACAGACCCCCACGGTCGGCAAGAGGCTCCAAGGCGGAAATATCCTTGAGACGAAAGAATCCTCCAAAGCCGTAGTCGAACTTGATGAAGACCGCTGCGTATATATCCTCGAACTTTCGAAAGCCGGCTTCCATAAGACCGGAAAATCCATGAAGCTGACCATGGAAGAAGGCAGCACCTTCTTCTATATCGCAGAGAAACTCGCAGGTGACGAAAGCTTTGAGATCGAAACCTCCACAATGGTCATCGGCATCCGCGGAACCTCCGGATATGTCCTTGCAAGCGAAGACGGTCCCGAGGCTGTAACAATCACCAGCGGAACCGTATCGGTATATTGCAGCAAGACGGATGAGACCTTTGAGGTAAGTGCAGGCCAGAAGCTCGCCGTATTCCAAACAGACGGCGAATGGATCGCGGAATTCCGGGAAATCGGCGCCTGGGAGCTTCCCTCCGAGGTGATGGATATCATTCTCTCCGACGGCGATCTCCTCGAAGAGATCGCAACCGAAACCGGATGGGCCGAAGAAGTCAGCCTTGATGCAGGGAATTTCCCCGATGACACCTTCAGGGAATACATATCGGCAAATTATGATAGGGACGCTAACGGAATACTGGATTTGACCGAGATCATTTCCGTTGACAGGATCTGCTTCAGATGGGGAGAAGATGCCAAGACCTATGAGCCGACCGACTGTATCGGTAATGTCCGCACGCTGCAGGGAATTGAATTATTCCCCAATCTTAAGGGATTGTTCCTTGAGCATCAGGATCTGACGGAACTTGATGTGAGCAAAAATCCCGAACTGATCTCCCTGGAAGCGATGGATTGCGGGATCACTTATCTTGATATAAGTGGGAACAGCGCACTGCTTGCAAGGATCAATACCGGTGATGTCAATGCTGTTTCGGTACCGGCTTCTTACGGAGGAAGAGAAGTACTGTATTCCGATAATGGAGATGGCGGAAGACTTCTTCTTTCATATGATGAAGGCGTGGAACTGAACACCGGAGGCATTACCCTCACCCCGGAAATCGTGCAATTGGATTTTTAATCGGTTGAAAAGAATGCGTAATTACAGAGAAATAACTACTGCGGACAATGAAGCCGTAGCTGCCCTTATAAGGGACAATCTGAAACATTTCGGCCTTCGAACATATGAAGGATACCGCCGAGCTTCAGAAGCTGTATCTTGCGGACTGCGCCAAAGGATCCGGACTTGGCTATGGCACTCATTTTAACAGGCGTGTGCCTGCTGCTTTTATATCTGATATTCGGTGCCCCCAGGAGATGGGAAAGAAAACAGAGGAAAAAGAAGGATGAGTAAATATTTTATCGGATGCTTATCGGCGGATGTATAGCGATAGCATCATCACTTATAACGTTTATAGCGATAAATCTGTTTGAAAAGGGAGATTAAATGAGATAACCGGCCACACCTGCGGGTGTGGCTTATTTTTATGCTATTTGAATTTTCAGACAATTTAATATAAAATAATATGTTGCGTAAATAATTAAATCTGAAGGTATTATACAGAAATATAAATATTTTATATGTTGTGAATTTTGCAATTTGCACAGATTGTTGGATTATAGCATTTCGAGGTGTATTTATATGTGGATACTGATTTTGGCTGGTTCAATGCTTTTAGGTTTGATTCCTGCATCAATTGCTAAAGAAAAAGGCTATGACAATTATGGGTTGTGGTGGCTATATGGATGGTTACTATTTATTATAGCTATTATTCATGTTGCATGTTTGCCTAGCAAAAATGTATCCAGTAGTTCTAATTCAGGTGTTGGTAATTCAACTAATGAACCGGAAACTAATAGTGTTGGAAATAACGATTTATCGTTGCGAAATAATAATTCTTTAGATTCATCAAAATCTACAAATAATCAATTAGAATTGGTTTTTGAAGAAGAACCCAATTCTATTCAAGCAAATATCCCTGTATTAATTGAAAAAGTGTCTCTCTTTAAGGATCGTAGTCGTGGCGATCTAAAAGCTAGGTGTTTTTTCAGGAGTGTCACATCAAAGCGGATTTCTGCACTTTTGGTGGATGTACTTTGTTTTGATGTCTGGGGAAATGAATCTGGAGTTGTAAGCGATTTTCAATATTTAGATTTATCAACCAAAAGAGAGTCTATTTTTGGCCAGACTGAACCTATTCCTATAGAAAATCTTAATACCAGAAACATCAAAATCAAGATCAAAAAAGTACTATATAGTGATGGGTCTCGAGATGAAACTACAGATGACCAGTTGATCTATAAGAAAGAAGAATTAAAAGAATTCTTTAATAATATTGACTTGGTTAATGAGTATGTTAGAGAAGTGGGACAGGCTTCTAAGTTTGTTCCTGTTGTGGGCGAATTTTTTTGGAGATGCACTTGTGGAATTATAAACAACAGATTTGAACATAATTGTTATAAATGTAGAATTAATCAGGATATTCAAGTAAGTCATCTGGATCGGGAGTTAATTTCTTCGAATCTTGCTATATATCAAGAGGCAGAGCGGAAAAGAATAGAAAAAGAAAATGCTGAAAAAGAAGAACAGAAACGTATAGCAGAAGAAAAAGAACGTTTGGAACGAGAAGAAAAAGAACGCCAAGAGAAAGAAGAAGCAGAAAGAAAAGCTGAGGAGGCGCGGTTAAAAAAAGAAAAAATCAAAAAAATTACAAAAAGAATAGTTTTGACTGTTATATCTATTCTTTTTGCTTCGTTTCTTGTTTATGCAATAGGATGGCATGTAATTCCTTACTCAAGATACACAAAAGCTTGCAAACTTCAGAATAATCAGTTATTTGACGAGGCGTATAGCATATTCACATCATTAGGGGATTTTAGTGATAGCCCTGAAAAGGCAAAAGAAACGCTGTATAAAAAGGGAGAGTACTTAATTAGCACCGGGGCCTATTATGAGGCCGCAGAAGTATTTGGGCTTATTGCGGATTATCAGGATGGACAATCACAAATGACGTATTGCTTAAATGAGGGTGCTTATCGAGATGCACTTGCTTTAATGGAATCGGCTCAGTACAAGGATGCAGCTACAACATTTAAGGCATTAAATGGCTATTTAGATAGCAATGATAAATACCAATATTCGCAATATATGTATGCTAAAGAATTATTTGATGGTGGAGACTACGCATCTGCACATAGAGTGTTTGCTGACCTTGGGACATATAATGATAGTCTAGATATGTCAAATGAAAGTGAATATCTTCTTTCGTTAGAGTATTACGAAAATGGAGAATACAATCTTGCGTACACAGGCTTTTCTTCTATTGTGAATTACAAGGATAGTAGAGATAGAGCGATAGATTCTCAGTATCATTACGGGCTTGAATGCTATGAAAACGAAGACTATAAGAATGCATATGATGCATTTAATTCGATTTCAATGAGATCTGTAATGGAAGAAAACGAGGAATTTCTAGGTTTATTTGCTGAGTCAAAATATCAATATGCGTTGATTTTAATGGATCAACATAATTGGTTGGATGCATCAAATCTATTAAAAGATCTTGGGAATTATAAAGATAGTGCCAGCCAATATAAGGAGGCATATTATCAGTATGGAATTTCGACATTAGATGATAAGCGTTATGTCACAGCTGTAGAGATATTTGAATCTCTTGGCAATTATCAAGATAGTAAAGAAAAAATAAAAGAAGCAAAATATGGGTATGTTCGTTCCAATTTTAATAACAGAGACGAACTTACATATGAATATTTAAAGGATCTAAAAAATGCTGGATATAAAGACAGCCGGGATTTATATAAAAAGTTATATGGGTGGTCTGTCAAAATTGTCATGAATAATGACCGAGATAATACTTCTACTAATTTGTCTTCCGTTAGTAGGTATGATGATTTTTGCTGTCATGTAACTCTTTCGGGAGGAGCCCCCAATGAAGAAATACGATTAAGATATGTTATGACATTCCCAGATGGGTCGCATTCTTATGGAGCATGGGATGATACATGGGAAGATGGCGATATAGGAACATGTTGGGGGTATTATTATACTCCACAATATGGCGCAACAGGTACATTTAGAATACAAATTTATATAAAGTCCACGGATGAACTATTGGGAGAAGGAACTATCAGAGTGAATTAAATAAGTGTAAGGGGAGATATTAATGGATGGATTTTTAGGGGCTGTATGCCCTGTTTGTAAGAATGAAATAACAAATGAAAGCAATGTAAAAATTTGTCCTTCGTGTGGTGTTGCACATCATAATACATGTTGGGAGAAAAATAATGGATGTTCAACTTTTGGTTGCTCTGAATGGCATGATAATTCTCCCTCTTTATCAACAAGTGTTTGCAAAAACTGTGGATATGCTTATTCCGATGAATTAGATTCTTGTCCAGAGTGTGGTTCTAATAATCCCAATAAAATTAGCAATCCGTTCTCTAATGATGAGACTTCTGACTCTACTGATGATAAACACGTTTCTGACATCAAAGTAATATGCAAGAATTGCGGTTTTGCATATAGTAGTGCAAGTGGTATCTGCCCTGAATGCGGAAACAATAGTTTTACAAATGATATAACAAATACTACTCAGAACAAAGATGCAAAAAAAACAAATATAAAGAAAATAATAGGTGTAGTACTTATAGTTGTTGGAATTCTTTTTCTTATCAAGGGAATCAAACAAGTTACTGGCGATTTATATAAGTTTTACAAGGAATCATATGCTGAGAGCGTTGAAACCTATGATTATTGTATGAGCCAAGTTCATCAATCAAACGGTTACCTTAGATCAACCTGGCAGTATACTGCTGATGAATGGAAAGAACTGGTAGATGATTTCCATAAGGATATTTGGGAGTGCAGAATAAAAGCTATTATTTATTCAGTCATTGGAATGATAACTGGAATTATTGGCATCAAGAAGGCTTCGGAGGAAACTTGAATTGTCTTTGATTTCTTGTCCGGAATGTAAAAAAACAGTATCCGATCAAGCAGAAAAATGTCCCCATTGTGGTAGACCGGTACAAAAGCCTATTGAGAATAAAACAACATCATCAAATGATTATAAAAAAATAGTGCTTGGTATTGTCGGATTTGCTTTGTTGTTATGTATTGTTTGGTGGGAAATAGATAAGAAAAATTCGGAAGATCATTGCCGGGAAGTAAATAGTAGTAATTACTATATTCCACCTAAAACGGGAAGAGAAGGGGCGTTGGAAAAAGCTCAGTCATATTTGAACTCTTCTGCTTTTTCATATAGTGGTTTGATTCATCAACTAGAATATCATGGTTTTTCGCATGACGAAGCGGTATATGGTGCTGATAATTGTGGCGCGGATTGGTTTGAACAGGCTGAAAGACAAGCTAAATCATATTTACGATCATCAGCATATTCATATACAGGTTTAATTGATCAACTTGAATATAGTGGCTTTACACATGATGAGGCGGTATATGGTGCGGATAATTGCGGAGCTGATTGGTTTGAACAAGCAGTGAAAGATGCTCAATCATATTTGAGATCCTCTTCAAGGTGGACGAGAGAATCACTTATTCATCAGTTGGTTTATGAAGGATATACCGGTGAAGAAGCAAGATATGGCGCCGATAATTGTGGCCAGGTTTGGAATGATTAAATATATTTATCTAGGAGGTTTTATATGTCATTAATCAAGTGCGTTATTTTATCGATGGATACTGAGAATTCGGCGACAATAGGTATGAGAAAATGAATGTTACATAATGTGCAATAATAGTGTTATAAACAGCGATTTGTGACGATTATACCACAATTTTACAACGAAAAATGGTTAGAAAATCGCATAAAAAGAGGCGGATTTCCATTCGGAAATCCGCTTTTGTGATATCATAGGAATAAAGTATTTTTAGGAGAAAATATGGTTCGCAAACATATAATATTCTATGGGTCCGTTCAGGGAGTCGGATTTAGATGGAGGGCCAGGAATGCTGCCGAACACTTTTCCTGTACCGGATGGGTGAGGAATGAATGGGATGGTTCGGTTTCCATGGAGATTCAGGGAACCGAAGAAGCAATTGAATCCGTGATCCTTACAATCGAGAAGGGAACATTCGTCAGGATTGAGAATATGGACATGAAAGATATTCCGATTGTAGAAGATGAATACAGATTTGGGACTGAGTAGAAAATAGGAGCATCACTCTAAAAATGATTGTATATGACGGCATAAAAACTGATTTCCTTACAAGCTGCGAGAAAGATACTATAGCTATAGAGATTGAACAGAATATTCTGTCCAAGATGGGTAAGCATACTCCAAAAGCGGAATTTCGTTCCTGGGAAAACTCCCTTAACTATATGTATAAAGTTCTTAATGATAACGAAATCCCGTCAAATGCGGGTGTTGCCATTGAGTTTAATATTCCTCAAACGTCGAAAAGAGTAGATTTCATGATCTCCGGCTATGATGAATCCAATAATGCCGGAATGATTATCATTGAATTGAAACAGTGGGATAGTCTTACAGAAGTAAAGGGAACTGATGCACTTGTAGAAACTTATGTAGGAGGTGGCAATCACAGAGTTGTTCATCCCTCATATCAGGCGTGGTCCTATGCTCAACTCATCAAGGATTATAACGGAGAGGTTCAGGATAATAATATAAAACTGTCACCCTGTGCTTGCCTCCATAACTATATAAGACATGAAAATGATCCGCTGGATTCTGAACAGTACAAGGATTATCTGGATGATGCTCCTTCTTATACAAAGGGTCAGATTGATCAGCTTAGAGATTTCATAAAGCGTTCCGTTCGCAAGGGAGATAATAAGGATATTCTCTACCGTGTTGATCATGGCAAGATTCATCCTTCCAAGAGCCTTCAGGAGTCAATTGGATCTATGCTGAGAGGCAATCGCGAGTTCATAATGATAGATGAACAGAAGGTTGCTTATGAGGAAATTCTCAGATTATCTCTTCAGTGCCAGAAAGATTATAAAAAGAGAACAATAATAGTCAAAGGCGGACCGGGAACAGGAAAAACGGTCATAGCCATTAATCTGTTAGCTGAACTTACAAAAAGAGATCAGCTTGTCCAGTATGTTTCAAAAAATAGCGCTCCCAGACAGGTTTATCTGAAGAAATTAAAAGGCCAGATAAAAAAGAGCAGTGTTGATAATATGTTCAAAGGCTCGGGAACATATACGGAAGCAGGATGTAATGTGGCACATACTCTTCTCTGCGATGAAGCACATAGACTTAATGAAAAATCCGGCATGTTCCATAATATGGGTGAAAACCAAATTAAAGAAATTATCCATGCCGCATATTGTTCGGTGTTCTTTATAGATGAAAGTCAGAGAGTGACGATGGATGATATCGGCTCGGCTGAAGAAATTGAAAAATGGGCGAAGGAAGAAAACTCTGAGATTCATTATCTTGAACTCGAATCACAGTTCAGGTGTAATGGATCGGACGGATATCTGGCTTGGTTGGATGATGTGCTCGAGATTCGTGAGACGGCAAACTACGTCCTTGAAGGCATAGATTATGATATCCGTATCTGCGACAGCCCCAATGAGATGAGAGATCTTGTAATTGAACGAAACAGGGTCGCCAATAGAGCTAGAGTACTTGCTGGATACTGCTGGGAATGGTTTAAGAAAGAACAGAATAATACAAACTATCATGATATCAAGATCGGCGATTTTGAAATGAGCTGGAATCTCGGAAGTGGTGAACCATTTGCGGTAAGTGATACTTCCATAAATGAAGCCGGTTGCATTCATACCTCACAGGGACTTGAGTTTGATTATGTCGGAGTGATCATCGGAGATGATATCAGATTCGAAAATGATCATATTGTAACCGACTTTACCAGAAGGGCAAAAACGGATCAGTCATTAAAGGGAATCAAGAAGTTATATAAAGATGATCCGGAGGAAGCAAAGAGAAGGGCGGATGAAATAATAAAGAATACATATAGGACCCTTCTTACCCGTGGAATGAAAGGATGCTACATTTACTGTACAGATCCCGGTCTTTCACATTATTTGAAGAACAGATTGGAGCATATAAAATATGAATCAGCAAACAATTGATAGAATAAGAAAGTTCACCGAAGATCGTGACTGGGATCAATATCATTCTCCTGAAAACCTGGCTAAATCAATTGTCATTGAAGCTGCGGAACTCCTTGAGTGTTTTCAATGGAGCAACGAAGAATATGATCTTCAGCATGTGAAGGAAGAACTCGCAGATGTTCTTGTATATTCCAGAAATCTTCTTGACAGACTCGGACTGGATGAAGACGAGATTGTGAATATGAAGATGGACCAGAACGAGAAGAAATATCCTGTGGAGAAAGCAAAGGGCAGTTCTGCTAAATACAATCAATTATAAGTATGAATAGTAATCAGACCATTGAATATTACGAGAAAAATGCAGATTCATTTGTTGCGGGGACTCTATCCGTGGATTTTACCGAAATACAAGATAGATTCCTGTCATTTCTTCCTGCGGATGGTTTTATATTGGATTTTGGATGCGGATCCGGAAGAGATACTAAATATTTCCTTGAAAAAGGCTTTTATGTTGATGCGGTAGATGGTTCTGAGGCACTATGCAAAATAGCAAGTGAGAATACCGGTATTACAGTAAAGCACATGCTTTTTCAGGAATTAGGTGCGTTAGAAAAATATGACGGAATCTGGGCTTGTGCTTCGATACTTCATTTACCCAAAGAGTCATTAAAAGACGTATTTAAATAGATGAGCTGTGCTACTAAGAATGGTGGATACATATATGTCTCTTTTAAATATGGAGAATTTGAAGGCCTTCGGGGAGACAGATATTTTACAGATTTTACGGAAAGCAAATTCATAGATTTTCTTAGTGATTATCCTGCTTTGTCCCTTGTTGATCAAAGAATAACCTGTGATGTTCGCCCAAATAGGGAGAATGAAAAATGGCTGAATTTGATAATAAAGAAGTCGAATACGAATTAAGAGTAAGCGACAAGTATAAAAACACACTTGATATAGAAGGGTTTTCACTGATGATGAAAGATCCTTCATATTGTTATAAATTCTATTGGCTGGAAGCTATTGTAAAACTGATATCGGAAGGTATTCTGCAAACGACATTCAATGATGTTATTGATGAAATGATCTGTAATGCCTGGTATTCCGTAAGAGAATTCCATATACATTTAAGCGGTATTCAAGCAGATGGACAAGTAAGAGATGGTCTTGAAAGGACTATCTTGACGTTGTCTGAATTGAGCTCACTACCTTCGAATGCATCTAAGGATGAAATAAAAAACGCAATAAAATCAAATGACAAAATGCTCAAGGAATCTAAGGAACAATTAACTAATATGGTTCCTTATAGGGCGTTGGCCGGCTTTTTTGCAAAAGATGATTCTGCAGTTGATTGGGGAAGCGTAAAGAGACTCACATCTTATATAGAGAAGATTAATCGTGATGTGGTTCTTCTTCCATATACTCTGGGAGAATCGAGCAAATTGAAAAAAGAAATTTACTTTCATCCTTCATGGGAGGAAATGATACAGGATAATACTGTTGCTATATTGGGATGGATTCAGTATGAAAAAGTAAAGTGGCTACAGAATAATAATCCTGAAGTTCCCGGACTTGTGTACAAACTTGCACCCATGGATGAGAAAATGCGAAAACTTGGAAATGTTCGCAAACTGTGGGAAGGCGTATTGGAAATAAGCAAGGTGAACGATGTGTTTACCGGCAGTATTATTGAACCTAAAGAATATGATATAGATCATTTTATTCCCTGGTCATTTGTTATGAATGATGAACTATGGAATCTAATGCCGATGGATTCATCGTTGAACAGCGCTAAAAGCAATCGACTCCCTAAATGGGATCCATTCTTTAGCAGATTTGCTGATAACCAGTATCTTTTATACCGGCTTATTTATGAAAAGCCCGGAATCCGAAAGTTATATGATCATTGCTACAAGGACAATCTTCATTGTATTTGGGCCGGACAGGAATTATATAGAATTGGAAATAGTAAACCCGAGTTTTGCACTATTCTAGAAAAGAACATGAAGCCTGTATATGATTCTGCCAGAAGACAGGGATATGAGATTTGGTGTAGATAAACAATTTGTTTATGGACTTATGGAAAGAAGACAGAGAATATAGAAGATGGGTGTATTAGATAGACTTTTTGGTTACAGACAAAAGCATAATAAATCCCAGAATAATCAAAGATCTACACCTGCACAATCAAGGGATATAAATGCGAGAAAACTGATAGAATGCGGATCATTTATTGATACGCTTCTTTCCGCGAACACATATATAGCCCGAAGTGATTATAAATCCATAGAAAATTATTCTGAAAACATAGAATACTTCAATGTACTTAGGAAAAGCCGTATGCTTGGCGAGTATTGTAAGCAAAATGGACTGCCGACCGCGAAAGTAAAGTCAATACTCGAATCCTACAATAAAATCTCGAATCTGGTTGAAGAACATAATGAGAAATATGTTTCTTCTGCATTAATCTCTGAAAAAACGTATCTAGATGAAATAATAAAGGAAATGGATCCTCATATTATGCTTGATGAGGATCAGAGACGGGTTGTATTAACTGACGAGGATTATAGTCTTGTAATAGCCGGAGCGGGTGCCGGAAAGACTACTACTGTTGCTGCCAAGGTTAAATACCTTGTAGATAAGAAGGGGATTGATCCTTCCCAAATTCTTGTTGTTTCATTTACTAATAAAGCCGTAAATGAATTAAAACTTCATATCCAAAAAGAATTGGGCATAGAATGCCCCATTGCCACGTTTCATTCTGTTGGAAATGCAATCATTCATAAGAATTCTCCTGAAGAAAAACTTAATATTGTAGATCAATCAAGGCTGTATTTTGTGATAAGGGATTATTTCAGAAACTCCATTATGAAGAATGAGAGTGTTGTGAATAATCTTATTCTTTTCTTTGCTTCTTATTTTGATGCTCCATATGAAGGTAAAGATCTTAACAAATTCTTTAATAGTATCGCTAAAGCAAATTTCTCAACCATGAGAAGTGATCTTGAAGATTTTAAGAGGGAAGTAATAGATACCAGAACTAAGAAGTCGGTTACAATCCAAAATGAGTATTTGAGATCATATCAGGAAGTTGAAATAGCGAATTTCCTTTATCTGAATAATATTGATTATGAATATGAACCTATCTACAAATACGACATTTCTTTTTCTCGTAAACCCTACACTCCTGATTTCATAATTTTTCAAGGGGATAAGACGGCATATCTCGAGCATTTTGGCATAACCGAATCCGGAGAAAATGACCGATTTACTCCTGAAGAGATAGAAAGATATAAAAAAGCTGTAAATGACAAGATATTGCTTCATAGGGAGCATGGAACGTCATTGATCTATACATTTTCATCTTATAAAGATGGAAGACCATTGCTTGACCATTTGAAAGAGAAACTTGAAGAAAATGGTTTTGAACTAAAGCCCAGATCTAACAAAGAAGTTATGGAGTTGCTTGTTGCCGGTGAGGAAAACAGGTATGTCCGTAAGTTGATCAATCTTATATGCCGGTTTATTTCGAATTTCAAGGTCAATGCATATCACGCTGATGACTTTAACAGAATGTATCATTCTACTCAAAATGTCAGAAGCAGGCTGTTTCTATGCATTTGCAATGACTGCTATTTAGAGTATGAAAGATGGCTTAAGGAGAATAAGGCTGTTGATTTTGAAGATATGATCAATGAATCGGCCAGACTCCTGAGAGAAGTCCGGGAAATGAAAACTAAACTGGATTTCAAATATATTATTGTTGATGAATATCAAGACATTTCCAGGCAGCGATTTGATTTGACAAAAGTTCTTTCTGAGGTTACGGATGCCAAAATTATTGCCGTTGGTGATGATTGGCAGTCTATTTACGCATTTAGCGGATCTGATATCACACTTTTTACCAAATTTGAAGAGAAGATGGGATATGCGAAGATGCTTAAGATAGAAAGAACTTATCGCAATTCCCAGGAAGTTATTGATATTGCAGGTGATTTTATTCAGAAGAACAAAGAACAGATTAGGAAGGAACTGATTTCTCCAAAGCATATAGATGATCCTGTGCTTATTTATACATATGATAGTAAAAGGAAAGCAAATAACGGAGATAGGAAAACCGGTGGAAATTATGAATTGGCACATACGATAGAGACAGTCATAGAAAGATTATTAGAGTATAAGAAAAAAGAAGGTAAAGAACCGGGCTCAATTCTGTTGATTGGAAGATTTGGATTTGACGGAGAACATCTGGAACGTACGGGGTTGTTTGAGTATGTTAATCGTACAGATAAGGTAAAAAGTGTAAAGTATCCGGATTTGGATATTACATTTATGACTGCACATTCGTCTAAGGGACTTGGCTATGACGATGTAATTGTTATAAACGGAAAAAATGAGACGTACGGCTTTCCTTCGAAGGTAGAAGATGATCCTGTCCTTTCTTTTGTTATAAAGGGGGACAGATCCATTGATTATGCTGAAGAAAGGCGCCTTTTTTATGTTGCATTGACTCGAACCAAGAATCGTGTTTTCTTCGTTGCTCCGGAGGCAAATCCTTCAGAATTTTTACTCGAACTGAAGCATTCATATAAAAATGTAATACTTACAGGTGAGTGGAATGAAGAAGAGCCTGTAAGATATGTTAAAAAATCGTGCCCTTTATGTGGCTATCCGATGCAGCTTAAGTATAAGCAATCCTATGGACTCCGATTATATATCTGCACAAATGAGCCTGAAGTATGTGGATTTATGACCAATGACTATAGGGCCGGAAAACTGGCAATTCAAAAATGCGATAGCTGTCGAGACGGATATTTGATTGTTAAGGGCAAAGATAACGACTTTTTCCTTGGTTGTACAAATTACAAATCAAATGGGACTGGCTGCAGCAGAATGCTGAGTAGGGCTCAGTATTATGCACAAATGGGTTATAAACCTGAATCTAATGACACTTCTGTATATGATTCTACTTTGGGTGGCTTCCAGGTAGAAACAAAGAATGGAAAGCAATTATCAATCCAGAAGGAGTCAAAAACAGGAGATGATTTTGGAAGATATTCGCAATATAACGAATCTGTTAAAGAAAATACTTCTACTAATCACAAATGGAGATCGGACGATGACTATGTGGAAGTGATACGAGCTGAAATCCCTTCGGTTATGTATAAAGAATTTGACCTAAACGATGTGATTTTTAATGTTGTTAAAGCTCTACAAGATATAAGTCGAGTTAGATTTTATGGCATCACTGTACTATGCGATGTTTTAAGAGGCTCAGAACATAAGAAATTAAGTGACAATAAACTTGATAAGCTTCCTGAATATGGAATATATAAAGACTTTTCGTTTGAGGAAATCAAAACCATCATTGATTGGATGATTTCTGAACATTATATACTTCAGACTAAGGGAAAATATCCGGTACTTCATTCGACATATGAAGGATTGCATTATTCGGAAAGTATTACGGTGAATAAACTGGGAAAATTGCGTGATCAATTGTAATATGAATGCTAAAGAAACTTTAAAGGAATATTTCGGATATTCTTCTTTTAAACCGGGACAAGATGAAATAATAGATTCGGTTTTATCTGGTAAAGATGTTTTGGCTATCATGCCTACAGGATCCGGAAAATCAATCTGTTATCAGGTCCCAGCTCTTCTTTTGCCCGGCATCACGATAGTGATATCACCGTTAATATCTCTTATGCAGGATCAAGTCAAGTCCTTGAATGAAGCGGGAATTCATGCCGGATATATCAACTCTTCACTGACAGAATCTCAGATATCTCTTGTATATTCCAAAACCTTAAACGGCGAGTTCAAAATTCTTTACGTTGCTCCCGAGAGACTTGAAAGTGCTGAATTCATTGATTTTTCTGAGAGAGTGAGTATTTCAATGGTCACAGTTGATGAGGCACATTGTATCTCTCAGTGGGGTCAGGATTTCAGACCAAGCTATCTTAAAATAGTTGATTTTATAGATAACCTTTCCGAGAGACCTATAGTATCCAGTTTCACGGCCACTGCTACTGAAGAAGTTAGGTCGGATATATCCTGTGTGTTGAAACTACGAAATCCTAGAGTGGTTGTTACCGGGTATGATCGCGAGAATTTATACTTTACTGTAGAATCTATAAAAAAGAAGGACGAGTATGTCCTTGAATATGTTCAAAATCATCCGGAAGAAAGTGGAATCATATACTGCGCTACGAGAAAGAATGTCGATTCAGTATATGATATGCTCCGAAATGCAGGTATATCTGTTTCCAGATATCATGCCGGAATGGGGAATGATGATAGGAAGGAAAGTCAGAATGATTTCATTTTTGACAGAACTTCCGTGATCGTTGCAACAAATGCCTTTGGTATGGGCATTGATAAATCTAATGTAAGGTATGTTATTCATTACAATATGCCCCAGAGCATGGAGAATTATTATCAGGAAGCTGGACGTGCTGGAAGAGATGGAGAGCCCTCACAGTGTATCCTTCTTTTTTCAGCACAAGATATAATGATAGACCGTTTTCTGCTTGATCATAAAGAGTTTACGGATGTTTCCCCCGAGGATATAGATCTTATCAGAGAGCGAGATATAAAGAGACTTCAGGTGATGGAAGGATATTGCAGGACTTCCACATGCCTCAGAAACTATATACTTAAATATTTCGGTGAGAATAGGGATGAACCATGTGATAATTGTGGCAATTGTCATCGTGAATTTACCGAAATGGACATGACAGAAGATGCCAAGAAAGTCATAAACTGTGTATATGAGTCAAAAGGCAGATTCGGGCTGAGTATCGTGATAGGGACTCTTCTTGGAGCAAACAGAGCAAGATTAAAGGAAGTTGGAGCCGTCGATTATAAGTCATATGGAGCTCTTAACAATCGTTCGGAAGCAGAGCTTAGGCTTCTCATTGGACAACTTCTTCTGGATGGTTATATTATCCAAACAGTCGATAAGTATAGTGTTATTTGTCTTGGGAACATTGAACCACTTAAGAATCCCGAGACACGTGTTGTAATACGTACATATAAGGATAAGGAGCCTGAAAGAAGAACGTCAAGTCACAGAAGGAGAGGTACTGATTCGCTTACTAAGGCAGGATTTGACCTATTCGATATTCTTCGACAGTTAAGACTTACAATCGCACGAGAAGAGGGCATGCCCCCGTATATCGTATTCAATGACAAGACTTTGATCGATATGAGCATCAAAGTGCCTCGTGACAAAGAATCAATGCTTAATGTATCCGGTGTGGGAGCTGCTAAGTATAACAAATATGGAGAGCGTTTTTTGAATACCATAGCTTCTTTTATAGATATGAATCCGGAGGCTGTTACAAGCATTACAGAGTATGGAACTCCTTCTGATGATCTGGCAAAAGTGACAAAGAAGGAGAAAAAGCCAAGAAAAGAGAAACTGCATAAAGTTCCTTTCCATCTTAATCCTGGAGACGAGACGTCTTTCGAATATAGAGATCTTCTTGTTTTATCAGAGATGAAAGATGAGCTTAATCGCATAACAACTGCGGAGAATGTCAAAAAACTATTTGGAACTGATATTTTCAAATGGTTATCTTCTGTGGGATATGTAGAAGAGAGGCAGATAGACGGAAAGTGGTTTCAGATGCCTACAGAAATTGGTGCATCAAAAGGAATAACAAAGGTGGAAAAGACTAGTGAAAAAGGGACTATTTATGAGGTCCTTGCTTATCCGCTTGGAGTTCAGAAAGAAATAATAGACCATTTTATTACAAAAATATGAGTGAGATTACATTGGTTATTAAATAATTTCTCACTAAGTTAAAATGAGAAGCAGTATGAAGAGGATGGTACGAAGTTCTTATTCAATTGCTATATTCCAAAAAACAACGATGAAACCTCTGAGATAGATGTAATTATGCAGATCAAATATATTAAGGATACTGAAGCTCAAAGTAAGTGATCAATTATGGTTAAAGATATTGTAAGAGATCCAATGTTTTTGATGCAGAAGTCTGAACCTGCAACTGAAACGGATAGGCAGGTCATTGCCGACCTTATGGATACATTACGAGCTAATATGGACAGATGCGTCGGCATGGCTGCTAATATGATCGGAGTAAAGAAGCAGATAATCGTTGTGGCTTCGGGACCGATGATCTTTCCTATGGTGAATCCGGTAATTACTAAGAAAACCGGAATGTATAAAACAGAAGAAAGCTGCCTGTCTCTTGAAGGTGTCAGACCTTGTGTTAGGTATAAGGAAATAGAAGTGGATTATCTTGATCAGGATTTCAAGAAGCAACATGGAAAGTATAGTGGATTTGTTGCTCAGATAATCCAGCATGAGATCCAGCACTTTTCCGGAGAATTGATCTGAAGGAATGTATCATGCTAACTCAAAAGCGGAATTCCTTATATGCGTAATTTTCTTAGTGTCGATATATGAAGAAAAATAATATGGCTAAAAGAAGCGGTTCTGATTCATCTGTGCAAAGAAATATAGAAGCATATATATTTGACGAAATATGTAAGCAATGTGAGGGCTTTACTCTTAAGAGTAATGTAAAGCTTCCTTTGGATGATGATTGTAAAACATATATTTGTCCCGATTTCTTTTCCGAAGAAAATCATATTATAGGAGAAATACATACACATATCGGAAGACTAAAGAGTTCACAGGCTGATAAGATTGCCGGTGATGTTCTTAAGATGATATTATTTGAAAAGCTTTCCGGGACAAGTTACAGGAAATATATAGTTGTATGTGATGAAACTGAAATGGAGCAGCTAAAGGGTGATTCGTTTTTAGCAAAGGCTATAAGAGAATACGACATTGAGATAGTTTATATAGGATTACCCGATGATCTTCTTGAATCTTTGAAAAAGACAGTTAAAAAACAAAACGTAATGAATGATAGTTCGGATACCTTATAGATTTAGAAGCCCGGAATGACTTTTGGAAAATGATATGGGACAAGATTAGGGAGATGGATTAAATGCCTTTCCAGATAATCCGCAACGATATAACAAAAGTACAGGCAGACGCCATAGTCAACACTGCTAATCCAAAAGCCACATTCGGCTCGGGGACAGACGGTGCTATATATAAAGCTGCCGGAGAGAAGGAACTGCTTGCTGAAAGGAAGAAGATTGGTGATATCGCTCCCGGTGAAGTGGCTGTTACTCCTGCGTTTAAACTCAAGGCTAAGTATATCATCCATACTGTCGGGCCTGCCTGGAATGGTGGGGATGACGGCGAATTTGATATTCTCAGGAACTGTTACAGAAAATCTCTTGAGAAGACGGAAGAACTCGGATGCGAATCGGTTGCTTTTCCGCTTATTGCTACAGGTGTATATGGCTTCCCTAAGGATGAGGCACTTCGTATTGCGATGGATGAGATCGGTTCATTCCTCATGAAATCGGATGCGGATATCTGTGTTTATCTGGTCGTATTTGACGCTGGTTCATTTAAACTGTCCAGAAATCTCTTTTTCCAGGTGGAATCATATATAACCGATAAGAAGGTTCTTAAGGCTCATGCCGATGAATATTGGATCAATGAAAGAGAATACATTCATCACAGGAACCGTGTTCAGACAGATAAGAAGATATTTACCTCAAGTACATTTGACAGCGGGCAGTACAAGAAATCCGGGAAGGATGAAGGCACATTCCTGCAGTATCTGATACCGCTGCTAAATGAAAAGGGTATAGATAACGCCACGGCATATAAGAGTTCAAATATAGACAGGCGAACCTTTTCCAAGATCATGTGTGGAGATACGAAGGTTCCTCAGAAGAGGACACTTCTCGGATTGTGTATCGGGTTAAAGCTTGATCTTGAAGAATCCAAAAAGCTTCTTGCCAGTGCTGATATGGCTTTTAATCCGCTGGATGACAGAGATAACCTTGTCATAGATTGTATCAAGAACGGTCAGTATGACATCTTTGAAGTGAATATGATGATGAGTATATGCGGATTTGAGTATCTGGGTAATGTGCTTGATCCGGAACTTGATAAGAAGAGTAAGAAAGGGCAGAAATAAAGGTTTTCTGCTCTTTTTTCAATTGTCCCGCTGCGGGCGACAAATGTTTTCTTTTCACGTAGTAATCTGTTTTCAGAAATGATAAACAGATTCGGTGCATGGCACCGGGGAAGGATGAAAAATATGTACGGAGCAATTCTTGGCGATTATGTGGGAAGCAGATTTGAATTTGACAGACCCGGATGGACGAAGGATTTTGAGTTCATTACTAAGGAGAATAATTGGACCGATGATACGGTCATGACCATAGCGGTTGCGGACGCTCTTATTTCCGCAGGTAAGGATGCGGAAGGTTCTGAGATCGAAAAGGCTGTGGTTAAGTCAATGCAGAAGTGGGGAAAGAAGCACCCCGGTGCTGGATACGGCGGAAGATTCAGAAGATGGTTGTCTGCAGAGAATCCTAAACCTTACGGAAGCTTCGGTAATGGTTCGGCTATGAGAGTGTCTTCCGCAGGGTGGATGTATGATTCTCTTGAAAGGACGAGAGAGGTTGCAAGGGCTACCGCTAATGTAACCCATAACCATCCCGAAGGAATCAAGGGTGCGGAGTGTACCGCGGCTGTGATCTTCCTGGCAAGGATCGGATCAACCAAGGAAGAGATAGCTGATTACGTTTCCGGGGAATTCGGTTATGACTATTCCGAGACACTTGAAGAGATGAGAGCACGCCATAAGATGGATGAATCCTGTATGGATGCACTTCCCAAGGCTCTCAGAAGCTTTATGGACGGCAAGTCACTGGAAGATACTATCCGTAATGCGGTATCCCTTGGCGGAGATACTGATACGATCGCGGCTATTGCGGGAGCTATGGCAGAAGGAATGTATGGAATTCCGGTTCTGTATAAAGGGAAGGTTCTCCTTTTCGTCGAAGACGATATGAGAGCGGTACTCGGAGAGTTCGAGAAGACTGTCGGAAGGCTTAAGGAAAAGGATATCACCCGGACCAAAGATGATGAAGAAGAGGATGAGTATATTGATGATGATCCTCTGAGTGCTGCATATCATCTTTTTGCGGATGAGGAAGAACAGTATAAGAAAAATGATGCGTTCCCGGTCTTCCTGAGGGAACTTGCAAAGAGGACTCTTGAAGGCGGAACCGTGCCTGTACCTATGGTGGTGGTTGAAGGTGATCTGTTTTCCGGGATGGATCCGGAGAAAATTACTGCCGGTGATGAGTTTACCCTTAAGGAACAGGTAAGACTCCGTATGGATACGATGACCGATCCCGAGGGTAAGCTCTGGATGCCGCTGTTTCTGAATATGGATGAGCTTGAAAAAGGCGAGACGGCGAATGTGAGGATGGAAGTAAGGATCATGGATATCCTGAAGGCGGGACTGGACAGAAATGATGTTGAGGGCGTGGTTGTAAATCCCTTTGATAAGCCGTTTGTATTCCGCAAGAATATGCTGGGTCATTTCATTGGGAATATGGAATATATTTCGAAGAGAGAGATAGTTTGATATACAGGATAATTAATGCAGGATTGATAATCCGCTCCGGTGTGATAAACTCATATTGTAGTAGTGAACATAAGGAGGACCCCATATGTCTAAAGCATTGGTTGCATTCTTTTCCGCCAGCGGAGTAACGAAGAAACTGTCAGAGAAACTGGCGAAAGCCATCGGAGCGGATCTGTTTGAGATTGTTCCCGAGCAGCTGTATACGGATGCGGATCTTAACTGGAGAGACAAGCAGAGCAGAAGCTCCGTTGAAATGAATGACAGATCGTGCAGGCCTGCGATATCCTCGAAGGTCGGCGAAATATCCGGCTACGATGTCGTATTTGTGGGATTCCCTGTATGGTGGTACCGCGAGCCTTCGATCATAGATACCTTCGTGGAAAGCTATGATTTTTCGGGCAAGACGATAGTTCCTTTTGCGACGTCGGGCGGAAGCGATATCGGAGATTCCGGTAAGAATATCGCAGAGCTCGCTAAGGGTGCTAAGGTCGATGCTGGCAGGAAGTTTTCCGCAAATGCATCCGAAGCTGATCTGAAGGCATGGGCTGAGAAGTTCCTGTAAGAGGATTCTTTATGAAATCCATTCTGATCAAGGATACAACGAAAGAAGAAAGAGAAGAGATAATCAGGGCTTCTCTTGATTGCGGTGCGGGCGGATGTGAGAACTGTTCATCCTGCTGGCTGGGCGGCGGAAGCCCGTGGGGCATATATCAGGACTATATCGACGGTAAGCGTGAGATCAGCGAGATCAATATGAAATACATGGAAGAATACCGTCAGGACAGGCAGATATTATGAATGAAGCGCCGGATATACATACCTCAACCGAAGACGAGCGCAGAAAGTACATAAAGAACCGCTATCCCTGCATATCCGACTGCGATATGTGCGGTCTTTGCAAGGTGTTCCATGGTAAAGACCCCGAAAATGCATATGCGGATTATATAAAGGGAACGCGTTCTTTTCACGACGTTTCCGCGGAATATAAGTAGATCTGAGATGCTTGACTTGAAGAAATAAAAGTCATAAAACGAACTTACAAGGTACGGACCTGCAGTGTATATATGCGGGGGCCGTGCCTTTTTTTATCAAAATACTTGAAATCAATCCTTAATCGAAAAAGCTCCCCCTCAAAGGGAAAAAAGAATACTTTTCGCATATTGTAAATTACATCTTTTTACTGCAAGATAACAAGTGAGATAGTGGCTTCACTGGGGGGGGATATCCATAGTCTTTCCGGAGGTATCTATATGAAAAAGAGTATCAAACAGATGGTGGGAAAACGCATAGTTTCTGTCAGTTTGAGCGCGCTCCTTGCGGTCACTGGTCATACTATTTATAATCCAGGATAATAGACTAAGACACATCGGAGATCGGGTTAATTGTATTTTCAGAAAAGATGAAAAGAAAGAACTGATAACCTGCATTTAAGAGGCCAAATATGAAACTATTGATTCTTATCATACCGGTAATACTCATACTTGCCCTGGTCGGAGGGTGCGCCCTGAGAGGCCAGATCATGGACGGAGACGGTATGGTGAACTCTTACCATCAGATCAGTCAGGATGAAGCTAAGGAACTGATGGAAGCTGATAACGGAAGCATTATCGTGGACGTCCGCAGATGGGATGAGTATAACGAAGGGCATATTCCCGGAGCTGTATGTATTCCAAATGAAGAGATCACTGACGCAAGGCCTGAAGAACTTCCTGATCTGAATCAGATAATACTTATCTATTGCAGAAGCGGAAGGCGGAGCAAAGAGGCTGCCCAAAAGCTTTTTGATATGGGATATACGAATATTTACGAATTTGGCGGCATCATAGACTGGACCGGAGAGATTGTTAAAGAGGAAACGGATA
>JAEEGL014391456.1_pt1 | contig 28359 bp, 21 predicted proteins | sample 9134231 | NCBI WGS metagenome assembly JAEEGL01 (sample SAMN16246548, study PRJNA631951) | gut metagenome | biome: gut microbiome; feature: rumen; material: fiber-attached | host: Bos | place: Iran: Karaj | collected 2018-10
TCGTAACTCTATTACAATGAGAGCGTTACGTCAAGGCATTAAATGTTGGGATAAAGATATTCGTCGTTATGTGAATTCGGATGATATCGAGCTTTACGATCCATTGAACGAGTATCTGGATAGTCTGCCCAAGTGGGATGGAAAGGATAGGGTAGAGGCCTTGGCTCGTCGCATCCCAACCAGTTACGGGGAATGGCCTGCACTGTTCCATCTGTGGATGCGTTCGATGGTGGCCATGTGGATGGGTAAGGGGCAATTGACAGGTAACTCGTTGGTGCCACTGTTGATTGGTCGCCAGGGATGTGGTAAATCATCGTTCTGTAGAATTTTACTTCCCCAGCAGTTGCGCGATTACTATAATGATCGCATCAATTTTAAGAACGAGACCGACTTGAACTTAGGTCTGACGTCGTTTGGCTTGATTAATCTCGACGAGTTTGATAAGATAACCCAGCGTCAACAGATTGTATTAAAATATTTAGTATCTACAGCCGATTTGAAATATCGTCCTCCGTACGGAAAGGCTTATTCGGAACATCGACGTTTTGCATCGTTCATTGGTACCACTAACGAGATGTTGCCATTGACCGATCCTAGTGGTGCTCGCCGTTTTATCTGTGTGATGGTTGAGGGTGATGTTGACTTTAGAACACCTGTGGATTACCCTCAGCTCTACGCTCAATTACTACACGAAATTCATAACGGCGAACGTTATTGGCCTACTCGCGAACAGGAACAGCAACTGATACAGCGAAACCTTAGTTATCAGCAACTTAGTGGTCTTGGCGAGATGTTGATGGCAGTGTTGCAGCGTCCTGTAGACAACGATTCTGATGCTCAATGGATGTCGCTTAAGGATATCTCCGCCATCTTGAAACAATCGTTTAAAGGCTACAAGGAAGAAAGTAATACCTTCCGTAAAATAGGTGCCTTCTTGAATCGTCCAGAATACCGCTTTAAGAGTCAGCATAAAATGACGGGAACTGTGTATTGGGTGAAATTGCGTGAGTAAACAATAATGTATAATTATAATAAAAGTTAATTTTGAAAGATTCGTAGGCTTTTTCTTTTCATTTAGGGTAACTTTTTGTATATTTGCAGAAGAATAAACAATTTAATCGATTAAACATTTGACGCTTATGAAAAAGTTATTATCTATTGCAGTTTTTGGATTAGTATTATCCAGCTGTACAAAGGGTTTTGATGCACCGGAGCCAACTCCCGATCCAACCCCAGAACCAACCCCAACAAACAACGAGGTAACTCAAGCAGAGATTGATGCCAACGTTGCTAATGTATTTGGAACCACCTTCAGTCCTAATCAGGATTGGAATTCTACAACCAAGTATACAGTTACAATCACAGCTGATGCTCCAATGAGTGACATCGCAAAAGTTCAAATCCTGACAGAAGCTCCTTACTTTAACGAGGATGCCCGTGTGCTGAACGAGGCCACAACCAGTAAAGGCCAATCTGTTGCGTTGACATACGACTGCCCTGCCGAATATACCGAATTGGTAGCAGCATGCGTTGATAGTAAAGGAATCTACTATATAGCAGGTTTCAAGGCAGGCAATGCTCAAGTTAATTTCCAGAAAGTAGCCCAGGCCCGCACAAGAGCAGCATATGATTTGCCAGATCTGCCCGCTGGCAGTGGCTTGACGATGAAATACAAGAATACAATTCTCTCATATAATGCGATTCGTGCTCAGAAGGCAGGACAAACGGGTGAAAGCGATAGCATTATGCCTTGGAAGGACAGCAATTGGGATAATGAGCGCCTCTGGATGCTTAGTAATTCAGGTGGAAACAATACTTGGAAAGTAGCAAGACAAACCATTTTCCGTGAGGTTACAATAACTGATACTGAAAAGCAAGGGTTGGAGACAATCTTGGCTGCAGTTGGCGGTAAAAATGGACGTGATAAGACTTATAAACAAGTTAATCTGGCCACAATCAGAAATTCTCCAGTATATCAGTTGACTAAGAATTACTTGGTAGCTGATGGCAAAGCACCTATCACAGTATCGCCAGTTCAGATTCAAACTACGGATTATTCTAGCATTGCCTTGTATTATTATTATTTTAAACCAAGCGAGTTGGAGGGCAAATCAGAGGAAGAACAACTTACTTTCTTGAAGAACCTGCCTAAGTTTAAATGTGTTGATGGTAAGCAGACTAAGGAAGCAAGCGGCACCGCTAGTGGTAATGGTGAATACTTTAAGGTTCATGAATACATTTTGCCTTATTACGGTGATGTGACGAGTGGCACTACTACAGATCTTACTGTGCAGAGTTTTACTATTCCTGAAGGCCGTTATATTGGTTTTATGCTGAGAAAGAATAAGAATAACTATATAGATTCTTACACCTCAGATAACGATATCCCAGGCTATAAAGGAACAAACTATTCTAAGAGGTCATATTATGGAACGGATAATGGTGAGGTATATGCTGATGGTCGTTTGAACAAACAGATTAATCAGTTCCCGATTTTTAGTCAGGCTGTAACGGATAAAGGTATGTATCTGGACGATCCGCGTGCCGCCATCTTTGGTGCAAACCAAAAAGCATATATGATGTTTGAAGACGGAAGTGATGTTAACTTCGTAGATATAATAGTAGAAATTAATGGTGGCCTGAAAGAGGTTGATGCTGCCCATGAGATTAATAGTAATGTGTATACTTTCTGCTTCGAGGATCGCAAACTTGGTGACTATGATATGAACGACGTTGTAATCAAGGCCGAGCGCCTGAATATTTCACAGGTTAAGTACTCTGTAGTTGCCTGTGGTGCATACGATGAACTTTATCTTCGCAATATCAATGGTCAGACATTGAATGAGAACACCGAGATTCACGCATTGTTTAACGTTACCAATCTCTCGACGTTTATCAATACCCAGACCAAGAACTACGAGCCTGTTTCAGAAGTAATTACAGTCGATCCTTCGTTCAGTTTTACAGATTTCTCTAAGCAGGTATTCATCTACAATAAGACTCAGGATTACGATGTTAAGATGTCGCAGAAGGGTGAAGATCCTCATGGCATAATGATACCTTGTGACTTCAAGTATCCAATAGAGCGAACTTGTATCAAAGATGCATACCTCAAGTTTAACGAGTGGGGCGAGAATCCTGTTACATCAACAGATTGGTATACAGACCCTGTTAGTGGTAAGATATTTGGAGAATGAACTTCTTTTTGGAAATTATAGAATCGTGTGAGTATAATTGCTCACACGTTTTTTTTGTTTTCACTTATCTCCTTTTGCTTTGATTTGACTCTATAATGATTCTGAAATTATTAATAAAGGTTAACTGAGAATGATTAGTAGGGGTGATATTTGTTTTTGAATGTAAAATTATGTATTTTTGCCGGAAGAATTCAATTTAATCGATTAAATATTTGACGCTTATGAAGAAATTATTTGTAATTGCAGTTTTAGGATTAATCCTATCCAGCTGTGTAAAGGGTATGGATGGTATGGAGCCTGAACCAACACCAACGCCAACTCCTGAACCAACCCCAACAACGAAGATCCCAAATTCGTTTGATTTCTCAACTGTTCAGAAGGTTAAGCTTAATGTTGACTATTCTGCTTTCAAAACTTACGGACCAGTTTTCTTTGGTGTATATACCCAGAATCCCTTCGTAACAGTTGAAGATGCTCCCGATGATCAGTGGAATGAGGCTGTTACTCCTATTTTTGAGGACTATACAGGTTCAAATGGTAAGTATAGCGCTACTATTGAGTTGCCAACATATGCCCAGCATCTTTATATTGCCACAGGTAATTTCTTTACAGGAATGCTCCTGATGGAGGCTGATGTGCAGAATGGTTCAGTATCGGCAGTAGCTAAGAATGAGAATGTTGCCTCAAGTCGTGCTTTAACACGAGCTCCAGGAGCAGGCGAATCGACAGATGATATTGCAAAGCTTAAAATGGGACTTAAGACTGATGGTAAGACGAGAATATATCAGGAGTGGAAGAGTTGGCTAGGCACTTGGAACTCGGCTTCTGGACGTCCCGACTATATTCTTGATAAGTCAACTGCAGACCCTAAACTGATTATCAGTGATACTGAAATGGAAAATCTTTATTCTGTAGTGGGCACAGCATTTACATCAGGAAGTGCTATGAATAAGGAATATTGCTCATCTCCCGACTTATTGCTTGAAAAGGATTCAGAGGTAACATTTACCGTTATTGGCAGTAGTACATGTTGGAACTCTTCTCTTGGCTATTATTATTATACGGATGATAATAAGCCTACTAAACCAATGGACATTAATGTAATTATGGTGTTCCCAAATACCCAGGATGGTCAGTGGGCAAGGGAAAAAGAGAAAAAGGCTGATTATAATGGAAATAAAGGTGTAAAACGCGGTGACGTGGTGCAGTTGATGTATTATCCAAATATCGCAAATGATGATAAGACAGGAGCAACTAAGACATTCCCCAAAGGAACAAGAATCGGTTTCATCTTGAGAACTCAGGGATGGGGCAAGCAGGGCAATGACTACTCAATTATGTATAATGACGGTAAGTCATACTACAACAAGAAGTTTAATACTTGGTGTGCTACCACAGACGGATTGTCATACTCTAGCGATTCAGGCACTTTCTCCATCTCTAATGGTGAAAGCCGTGCTGCGAAGTTCAGCTACAAAACTTCTAATGGTGAGAAATATACTATTGTGTCATTTGAGGATGCCCTTGACGACCAGGATTTTGATGACTTGATTTTTGCTCTTAAACCAGTGAATGTATTTGCAGATTTACCTGAGGTACAACACAGAAAATCGTCAACCAATGGTGTGTATGCTTTCGAGGATCTGTGGCCAAAGGCTGGTGACTATGATCTCAACGATGCTCTGGTAAGCGTGAAACACGAGAAAGAGTTTAATGATAAAGGGAAGATCATCAAAGAAACATTCTATCTTACCACCTATCAGAATTATGTTGAGTTGACAAGTGGCTTGGCTCTGACTTTGGATACAAAAACAACTCCTCAATCGATTGCTATGAAGAAGATTGGCAAAGGTTCAACGGAAGCAGTTGATGCATCGTTTACTAATGAAGGCAACGTATATTATCTGACAGCTGACTTCAAGGGAGAACTAGGAACCACATATATCTTGGAACTAACATATCAGAATCCATTAGAGTCGTCTGCTGATTTGGCATCGATAAAACCATTCATCTATCGTTCTGAGGGAGATAAGAATTGGGAAGTGCATATTCCCATGGAGGCACCAACTGCTAAAATGAATACTAGTTACTTTGGAACAGAAGATGACTGTTCTGACCCAAGTAAGAATTTGTATTTCGTTCGCGAAGGCAATTATCCATTTGCATTCTATTTGCATGGTACCAATATCAGTGTATTTGAAAATACTATCCTGAAGCGCGAAAACGAGAGCAAGCGTATCGATGAGTTCTTCCCAGGTTTCCTGGAGTGGTCAACTTCAAATGGTACAAAGAACCAGGATTGGTATATAAAATAATTATTATTTATAAAGCGTGTGCAATCAGTTGCACATACTTTTTTGTACAATAAATGTTAAATTCCTTAGATTTGTAGTTTTTTTATCCTTGTTTAGGATTTAAATTTGTAACTTTGCCAAAAATTATGCAATATAATCAATTAAATATTTGACACTTATGAAAAAGTTACTTTCATTAGCAGTTTTCGGATTAGTATTATCCGGCTGTACAAAGGGTTTTGATGCACCAGAGCCAACACCTGAGCCAACTCCCGATCCAACACCAACAGGTGTAACTGATGAGGAAATAAAGAAACATGCAGAAGAAACATTGGGATTTACAATTCCTGATAATCAGGATTGGAATACAACCACTAATGGAACTGTTACAATCAATGTTGATTCTTCAGTTAAGAAAGTTTCGGTTATGGCATTACTCAGCATGACAGATGATGAAGGTGAAGCCTATACTTCTATGACCGTGTTAAATCAGGCAGAAACCAATAATCAATCTTCTGTTGTTCTGAATTATGATGTCCCATCAAAAAATGAGGGATTGTATGTAGCATTCTATACAAATAAGAGTTGTTTCTACAAGAAGGTTGATGGCAATACTGTAGCTTTCGATCAGGCTAAAGCCAGAACACGAGCTGAAACGGATGTTTATACATATCCAACTGGTGATTTCAAAATTGGTAATATTATAGATTCTTGGGCCGCTCAGCGTAATTGGGTTCCGGGTGAAAAACTATATACGCTTGCTGACGAAGACTACTCAAAGTTGCAGATGACTGCTCCAAAGTATTCTAATGAGTATAATGATATCTTGAAGAATGTCATTTTCTCATATCTGCCGAATAAACAAAGAAATCTAGATAAGGTTAAGGCTGCTGGTTATTATGATGATAATGCATATCGTACAACTACAGGTACTGCTCCAATTATCATATCGCCCGTTTATAAATGTGACAAGGCTAAAACATATGGAAATGAAGTTTGGAATTCTGATTTGTATTATTACTATTTTGATCCAGCAAAATTTCCTGCTACTCGGGAAGAGCAAATTGCGTTCTTAGAGGCACTGCCAAAGTTTAAACTGATTCCTTTCAATATTCATTTTGGAGAAACTGAGGACGATAAACTTGAAAAGCGTGCAGCATATGCATGCCTCTATTTCGGTGATGGTGTCCAGGAAATAGGCAAAAAGGGTGAGTTCCAGTTCCCTGAAGGTTATAAGATTGGTTTTATGATTCGAGCAAATACGGATTATGCAGAAGAAAAGAAGGTTAATGGTGTGACGGAAACAAAGCCAAGAAAGCAAGGTGAATTGTATTTTGATGGTCGATTGAATTCTAAAATTAATACAGATTTAAATTATAATTTTTCGACTTCTAATTTAGGTGCAGATGGTCCACGAGCCACTTGGTTCAAAATTAATGATAGAGTATTCTTGAGTTGGGAGTCTGGAACCGATGCTGATTTCAACGATATAATTATGGAAGTAGAGGGTGGCGTACTTGATCCAGAAGTATCTGTTGAGTTTGAGTATAACACTTATACATTCTGTTTCGAGGATACCCAAAAGGGGGATTATGATTTGAATGACATTGTTATAAAGGCCAGAAGAATTAACGAAACTACTGTAGAATATTCTATTGTGGCCTGTGGAGCATACGATGAATTGTATGTGAAAAATATTAAGTCTGGCGTTATTCAGGATAATGTAGAAATTCATTCACTCTTCGGAAAAGAACCAGGTCAGTTTATCAATACTCAGAATGGTGCAGAGAAATTGACTCCGGTTACTGTTCAGAAGACTGTAAGTAAGGATTTCAGTCTGTTGAATTCTAATTCTCAGCCTTATATATATGATAAGACAACAGATCTTAAGGTGTATCTATCTAAGTCTGGACAAGATCCTCATGGCGTTATGATTCCGTTTGACTTTGCATATCCTACAGAGAAAACTTGTATTACTGAGGCATATAAAGAGTTCAACAATTGGGGAGCAAATCCTGTGATTTCAACAAGCTGGTATACCAAACCTGTAGAAGGAAAGGTTTATACAAAGTAAAACTCTCTATTACTATATTAAAAGTCGTGTAAAATTAATGCTTTACACGACTTTTTTTTATGATATTTTTGTTAAATCAAATTTATTATGTATCTTTGCAATTGCAAAAAATGATTGTCACATGTGTAAATGGAGGAGGATGATTAAAATTTTACTAAGTAATTTAAAAAATGGAATATATATTCTACTTGGAATACTAATTGTTGGTGTTTCTTATTATATGTATAATAAGGTGTACCCCAAAAACTATGGGCATAAGGTTGTAGTTTGTATACCTGTATATGGTCAGAGCTATGCTTTAGGAGAGGAAGCAACAAGAATAACGAACTTTGATTCACTAAGAATTAAGTATAATGGAAGAATCGTAACCGAGAAATTGGACCATACTTTCGGTTACTTTGATCATAGTAGTCAGTTTAAACAATGGGTTAAGCGGATACTTCATTACGATAAAAAGGCTTTTGAATTGTCTGTTTATAGCATGGCCGAAGAATTGGCTTTAAAACTAGGTGAGGATACAATAATCTGTATTTTCCCAGGAGGACATGGAATGAATACAATTGAACAATTAATGAAACCTTCTTCCCCTTATCTTAAGTTTATAAAAGAGATTGAATGTGCATATAAGAAGGCCAACGAACGTGGATGGGAGTTTATTGTTCCTGCCGTATGTTGGATGCAAGGTGAATCGGATATCGTAGAATACCCAGATTATGACTATAAAGAGTATTTTCATCGGATGTATAATGATCTGAATACAGATATCAAAAAAGTGACTCATCAGAAAGAGAATATCAGAATCATATGTTATCAGACAACGGCCTTGACCAAAGGTGAACGTTATAAACTGAATAATTACGAAGCATCAGAACCTCTGGCACCAACTGCCCAGATGGAGTTGGTGAGAGATGACTCGCTTATCTGGGCAAGTGGGCCGACCTATCCCTGTGATTTCGTGAGAGAGCACTTGCATATTAATGCTAAAGGACAGCAGCATATTGGTCGACTTGCTGCACTATCAGCTCTGGATATACTCCGAGGTGGAAAAAGGCGTATGGGCTTGATGCCCTTGTCGTATGAGGTACAGGAAAATGATGTGTTGATTCATTTTAATGTACCATGTCCTCCGTTATGTTTTGATACCATCAATGTTCATAAGGCTGACAACTATGGTTTCAATGTAATCCGAAAAGATAATGCAGACATCATATCATCTGTTTGTATTGACGGTAATACGATTGTACTAAAGTGTAAAGATTCGCCTGTTAATTGCAAGATACGTTATGGAATTAATGGCGAATTTCATAAAGGCGGCAGAACTCGAGGCCCTCGTGGTAATCTGAGAGATTCTCAATCTCCTTATAGTAATTGGTGTTTTTTGTTTGAGTATGATAATAAGTAATACTAGGTTGGCATGAGGTTAACTGAATTTGATATATTAAAGGGTATTGGTATATTATTAGTTATTATATGCCATACGTTTATGAAAGAGATTGGGCCGTATATCACGGCTTTCCATATGCCTTTGTTCTTTACTGTGGCTGGCTATTTCTACAAACAGAACCCTTTCAGTATTCATCTTCAAAAGGACTTCAGAAGGCTTGTAGTTCCATATCTATTTATTTGTATTGCAATCATGTTGATTGCATCTGTACAAGAGAGTCGCACTAATCATACTGTTTCTATTGTGGCTGATGTGTTATACGAATGTGGAACTCCTGCTTGGTTCTTATTGGGCTTGTTTGGTTCGAGAGCTATTTTTAATAGGGTATTATGTTTATGCTCCAATCATTATGTAATAGTTTCTTTTGTTATATCTAGCATACCATTTGTAATTACATTATATAAAGAATTGCCTACCACGTTGTCATTTTTCTCTTCAATATGCGGAGTGATATTTGTTGCTATAGGTTATTATGTGAAGCAGCATCATGTGTTGGAATTCTTGGACTCTCATAAAACGATAGCTGTGACTCTTTCTATACTGTTATGGCTGAATACAAGCATATTTGGGGCGGTTGATCTTCATTATAGCATTTTTAAATTGTGGATAATTGATTATCTGGGGGCATGTGGGGGTACCTATTTATGTTACTCTGTTAGCAAGTTTATTGATTTGAATACCACTAAATTGAAGACGATATTAGTGTGGTGGGGCTATTTCTCGTTCGTAGTATTTTCATTCCATGCGGTAGAATATGTTTTTCCCAATTGGCATGTTCTTGCATCGTTTAGTGATAACTCTCCGATACGTCCATTTGTAATCCTTTCGTTTAGATTGTTTTTTGCTTGGTTGGCTGTGTTGGTAACTATGAGAGTTTCAATATTGAAAAGTATATTCTTTCCAGAAGTTAAAATAAAATAGTACTATATTTATGATGGATTTCCCTAAGGTTTCTGTAATATTAACTATCTATAATCGTGAGAAGTATATAGAGAAATGTATCCGGTCCTTATTGGAGCAGACATTGGATCATGTAGAAATCGTTGTTGTTGATGATGCCTCCACCGATTCGAGCCTTGCAATATTAAACAATGTGTTGGAGGAGTATCCTGACAGAAAACCTCAGGTAAATCTGATTTGTTTAGAGAAGAATGCTGGTAGAGCTGTAGCGCGTCAAACGGGAATCAATCATGTAAAAGGCGAATATGTAATCCATGTGGATAGTGATGACTGGGTTGATTCTGATATGCTGGAACTGCTCTATTCGAAAGCGAAAGAAACTGATGCGGATATTGTCGGATGTAATGTGACTCATGAATATAGAACAAGACAGCGTATTTTCAAACAAAGTTATTCAGGTGATGTGGAAGAAGATATCAGACGCTTACTTAATGGAAAATTATTCCCATCTCTTTGTACGTCATTGACACGAACAAGTATCATTAGAGAGAATGATATTACATTCCCGCAGGGGGTGGATACAGGGGAAGACCTTCTGTTTAATTTAAACCTTTATCTATATGCCCATAAAGTAGTAGGCATTGACAATCCTTCATACCATTATAGACATACAGAGGATTCTGGCTCTTTCCAGCATACGGAGAAAAGTATCAAGAGTGTGATTGAAGTGGCTCGTAGAATAGAGACGCTAATGCGAGAAACAGGTTATTATGAGAAATATGAACGGGATATATTATTTCGTAAGTTCTCAATGAAATGTGCCTTGGTGACAGATTTTAAGAATAAGGATTATAATAAAGAATGGCTGAATCTATTTCCTGAAACCCATTCTTATATATGGAAATATAAGCAATTCAGTTGGAAGCGTAGGGTAGAACTTTGGCTTGCTGCTCATAACATGTTCACACTGGCTCGCTGTTTTCAAAAGATGTTGAAGATACAACATAAAGTCAGACACCTCTGAGCTTCAATAATTGACGAGCAATCTTTATGATTGTTCTCCGTATGTGTTGTGATTTGCTGATACGGGGGGCTATCTCAAGTAAATCGGGGTGTATCGAAGCTAGTAGATGATAATCTTTTAGAATACGCTCTGGAAACAGTTCGTTAAGTACGGATTCTCGTTCTTGATGGTCTAAAGTGATGTTGGTATTGCTAATCCCTGTCATATCTACATCTACAACGATGGTATCAGTATAGAAGAAGGTACAATTATCAAGTACTAGTGCCTGAATAAAGAATTTCCAGTCTGATACGATCTTATATCGCTCGTCATATGGGTGGCGGAGTGCCACTTCACGACGAATAAATGAAGCCTGATGATCAACAGCGCCTGTGATTAATGAGTACATGGTAACGCCCTTGGGACCTATGTTGGGGTGAGGACTACCTGTATGGGCGCCTGTGATGATATCTGCTGTTGTATCTAAAGAAAAAATTTTATCTAAAACATCTTCTGCATGAAAATAGTCTCCGCTATTCATGAAATTGACATAATCTCCCTTGGCTTGAATGAGTCCTTTATTCATGCCTTGGTATATACCTCCATCGTGTTCTGACACCCAATAGCTAATTTGCTGTTCGTATTTATGAATAATATCAACGCTATTGTCTGTAGACCCACCATCAATGATTATAAACTCATAATCTTTGAATGTCTGAGAAAAGACGCTCTGTATGGTACGTTCAAGCCCAGATGCGTTGTTATAATTAACTGTGATGATAGAAAATTTCATGCTTTTTATTAATTTCTTTGGCAAAGATAGTAATTAATTTCTAAAAAAATCGTATTTTTGCAGAAAATATGTTCGGCGGATGAAGATAATCAGAAAAATTAAACATTTGGCTGATCGGGTTTACAAGCAGACAATTGCCTGTGAACAATATCCGATGCTTACGCTTGTTGATAGAAAAAAACGACAAGCAGAGGGGGCCATCGGACTGGTTTATATGCTTCATCATATTACTGAGAAGGATTCAAAGCGCATTCCTACAAATGAAGACCTGAAAGTTTCGCCTGAGTTCCTGGAAAAGATCATTTTGAAGTATAAGGCCAAAGGGTTTGATTTTATTTCGCTTGATCAGTTGAATGAGATTATCAAGTCTGATGTGATTCCTGAACGTCCTTTTGTAACGTTTACTATAGATGATGGCTATCTGGATAATTTTACGAAAGCTCTTCCTGTTTTTGAACGTCAGCAGATACCTTTTGCAATCTTTGTTGCTACCGACTTTATTGACAAAAAGGCCATTTTATGGTGGGATAGTATTGAAGATCTGATAATGTCTCATAAGGGTATTGTGACAAGTGATGGTAAACGTTATTCCTGTGAATCGTATCAAGAACGCTGGAATACTTTCCGGTATCTTCGGGAACGTATTCTTAATCTTGACCAAAATAACCTTGAACATGAGTTGAAAGAAATGTTCTTGGACTATGAGATAGATTGGAATGAGCCTATAAGAAAGAAATGTATGTCATGGGAACATGTTATATTATTAGCCCAACATCCTCTTTGTACGATAGGGGGGCATACGATATCACATCCAGCATTAAGTAAACTTAGTATGGATGAAGCTCTCCATGAAATCAGTGAGGGAAAAAAGAGAATAGAACAAAAGATATCTCAACCTATTTCGTTTTTTGCCTATCCTTATGGTACGCCAAATGAGGTCGGAGAAAGAGAGTTCCTGCTGACAGAAAAATTGGGGCTTGATATAGCTTTTTGTGCACATGGTGGATGTATAACTAAAGATAATAAATCGAAGTGTTACCAACTGCCAAGAGTTTATTTTCATGAGTATTAATTAAGTAGATGAATATGGAAACAAGTATGCAACCAACAGTAATTGTATGGTGTTTGACATACAACCAGAAAGATTTTATCCGAGATGCGTTGAATGGTTTTGTAATGCAGCAAACGACGTTTCCGTTCGAAGTCGTGGTTCATGATGATGCATCGACAGATGGAACGACTGATATCGTCTTGGAATATGCTAAACGTTATCCAGAGATAATCAAGCCGATGGTGGAAAAGGAGAACCAGTGGCGAAAGGGAGGGCTGAAGCATATTATCAGTATCATGAATGAGCATCATCGTCGTGGAAAGTACATCGCTTTTTGTGAGGGTGATGATTATTGGACAGATCCTAATAAGTTGCAGCGGCAGGTAGATTTCTTAGAGACTAATCCTGATTACTCGATGTGCTTCCATAGTGCCAAGAAAAAGTATGAAACTGATGTTCATGCATGGATTGACTGTGAGAATATTCAAGATAAGGATTATGATTCAACTGACATATTTATAAATTGGACAGTGCCTACAGCTTCTGTTCTTTGTAGAAAGGAAGCCATGGATTATTATGCTAAATTAAAACATCCTGAACTGATTCAGAATTATGATATTTTTATTATTTTATCATGCGCAATGGTAGGTAAACTTCGTGGCATGCGTGAACAGATGTCTGTTTATCGCATTCAAGGTGAAGGCCTGACGTATAATAAGGAAGCATTAGTCCGTTGCACAATGAATAATCCTGGTCACTTTATGACATTGAAAGAGAATTTTCCAATAGTAGCATCAAAAACTGTTGATGAGACTATCTCAAAAGTGTTCTTTGAGCGAGCAATGATTCAAAATTCTTATATTGATAAACTGAAAGACTTATGGCGGTCGTTTTGTTATAGCTCAAGTCGATTTTCAAAAATGAGCTTAGAGACAATGGTTAGGATGATTAATTCATGTTTTATTTTGAATATATAAGTAATGGAGCAAAGGATTTTTTATTTAGATGTTGCGAAAACCATTTGTATTTTTCTGATGGTGGTTGGGCATTGGACATCTAACGGTCTTTTGCTTACTTATATTTATTCTTTTCACATGCCAGCCTTATTTGTGGTTTCTGGTATGTTGTACAAACCTCGACCTTTCTTGAAAACGATTTTGTCATTTGGAATTCCTGTATCTTTCTATTCTATACTAAATTTGTTTTTTCTTGTGTTAATAGGTAGGGTTGATTTAAGTCAGGTTCTAACAAAAGAAATGGCATTACGTTTCTTTCACTATCGATATGGGCTTGGTGATGGTCTTTTTATGGGAGATTGGTTTATATGGGCATTGATGGCTATTAGAATGTTTATGGGAGATATTTGTATTATTAATGTTTGTAGAAAATATTATGTTCTTTTGTCAATGATTGTAGTAGTTTATATGTCGTTTGAAACATATCTTTTTAGTATTGATGCAATTTTCCGGGGATGGTACATTGGAAGGGCTATTCCATCATTGCCATTCTTTTGTTTCGGACTTTTTTTGAAGGAGCAAAAATGGTATCCAAAGAGCATTTCAAACATATATTTATATATTATGGTTGTTGCAGTCATTCTAATTCCACTCGTAAATGGTTATTGTTCAATTAATGAGAATGAATTTGGGTGTTCATATATCTTTTTTGGGATTGATGCAATAATCGTTACACTTCTTCTTTTTTATGTAGCTTCGAAGTTACACTTTTCAAAAGTTATAACAACATTCTCAAAAGGAACCCTGTTTATACTAGGATTGCATATTCCGATAATGCAGTTTTTGAGTATGGTCTTTCCGTCGGAATGTTATGATTATTTACCATTACTCGTCCTCCCAATATGTTATTTCCCAATTTTGTGGATTGATAGATATTGCCCAGAATTACTAGGGAAAGTTAGATGGAAATGTTGTACTAAGTGGTCATACATGATGAGATGTTAATCATTGTTTTGGAGACAATATGCATGGAAAGGAAAATCGTGTAGAGATGTTCTTCTGGCTAGCGAAAACTCATTGCGTGAGGGAGATTCTTTATATATCAATCAAAAGGTCGGTTTGCTGTGTTATAGATATTGTTAGGTATTTGCGCATATTATATAAATTGTTTTCTAACAATGAAATTGCCAACAAAATACCGATGGAGATATGTAAGTATGTAGAACAAAAATATAAAAAAATTGATGACGTTTCAAGAAATATTTGTAACTTTGCAGCATTCAAGTATGGATGTAGGCAAAAATACGCTATTGTTTAAGGACTCTGGCTCTCATTGTCAGTTGTTTGTCTTGCTGGAAAGAAACTCGGATCCTCTTATATAGGCTTTAAAGTGTACTCGTCTAAGATTGAAAGATTATAGATAATTAAATGTATTATTTTTAAAAATAATGGAATACAGAATTTTTAATAGAATTTGGAATATCACATCTTTATGCTATTTCATACAAAAGATAGCACAGTATATGAATAATGGTAAATCTCACAATTTCATTAGGTATGAAATCGTAGGGTATATGATTATTATTTCTATATTCTATTCTATTATTATTTCCGGATTTTTATGGTGGCTTAACATAACTATACAACCTTTTATATTCCCATTGGCAGTTTTTATTTCCATTATCCATTTTTGTAAACGCACTTTTCTCTATAAAGAAACTATACTTTTTTTAGGGATAATAGTACTATCATTGTTTTTAGACTGCATCATCCCTGATATGAGTTGGGATGGGCAAGCATATCATCAACCTATGGTGTATGCCTTAGCAAATGGATGGAATCCGATATCTGACAATCATAATAATATTATAAATGAAGCTTGGAATATGAATATTTGGATTGATCATTATCTTAGAGGCATGGAAATATCTGCAGCTACTATTTTTTCAATGACAGGACAACTAGAAACGGGAAAAGCTGTTAATTTGCTATTCCTCTTTTCTATATTAATGATATCAATGCATTTCTTAATGAAATTATTCCCCAATTTATCTCATTCAAAGATTATATTATATGCTTTTTTTATAGCTTGTCCTATGGTTTTTATCAATTATGGTTTCACCTTCTATATTGATGTTGCTACATATTATTTAGTTGTTTGGATTCTAATAGTATTCATATTATTAAACACGAGTAGGTCTTCATTATTTGCATGGTATCTTTTTTTTATTGTAGTCTCTTTAGCAGCATGTATAAAACTCAATATCCTTTTTTGGATTTGCTATTGTATTTTTTTCTATAGTGCATATCTTTTTTTAAAAAAAGAATATTCGAGAATAGTATTAATTGTTTCCCTTTCTGTCTTTTCTATATTGTTTATGATAGTAAGCGTGAACTATAATCCTATCATAACGAATTATGTTGACCATAATAATCCCGTATACCCATTAGGAACTGCATACAGCGATGAAATAAGCAAAAATGCTTTGCCTAATTTGTTGAAAGATAAGAATCGTATCACCCAAGTAGCAGTTAGTTTGCTTTCAAGGCCCAATGACAATATGGAGACACCATATTTGTACCCATTTTGTATATCATATAGATACAATATTCGCAGTCTTGGTTACGGAGCCAAATTAGGGGGAGGTGGATTGTTTTTTATAGAAATATTAATTATTAGTATCATAGTTTTTTTTCTAAGCAATAAATTGAAACTAAAATGTGTTATTTACACTGTTTCGCTCTTAATATTAATAGCACTATTCATTCTTCCATATGGTTCAAATTATCGATATGTCCCATTTATATCTTTATTACCTTTGATACTTCTTTTATATATAGAAAAAGCAGGATTAAAAAATAAATTTGCATACAAATTGAAAAATCTTTGTCTTACTCTGTTATTGTTAAATAATATTGTAGGTATTCTTTTTTTTACACGAAACACCTATGTGGCTGCAAAAAGCCAAAATAAAGCTATTGCTTATCTAAAGTATTGCAAATCCCGCAAATCATATCATACGAAGAATTGGAGTTTTAACTACAAATTGAATGGAAATCACATTATCAGTAAAGAGGTTTTATCAGATATAAACGAAAACTACGTACAAGTACCAAACCAGTATGGTCCACCTATATATATATATCAATAAGACTTTTCAGAAAAGAAGTCACTTATTATTCTTTTGAAGCGTTGTGCCCATGCAGTCCATGATAGTTTATCCGAATATAACTTTAGGGCTCCTTCATGAAGTAATTTAAATCGTTTCTTCTTTATATCATCAATAATGTATTTGGCAAAATCGTTTGCTCCTTGAGAAGGTTGTAATGTATAGCCATTAATACCGTTGATTACGTAGTTTTCTGTCCCTCCTGTTGCGTATGTATATGTAGGAAGACCGAATCCAGCAGCTTCGCAATAAACAATAGCAGAACATTCTGCTTGTGTAGGTAATAACATAATATGAGAATTGTGAAAAATGCTAATATATGTTTGGTATTCTTCTGGGTTATTTTTGTTTAAAAAACCGTAATTATAAATATAATTAATACCTTTAAGATGTTGGGGAATACTCTTAACTCCTACTATATTTAGAATTGCATCAATGCCATTCTCGCGTAGGATTTTTACTGTCTCGACGGCGATATCACCACCTTTCCGCTCCCATTCAACTCCAGAAAAAAGAACTCTAAGTTGACCACTTTCATGGGGAGTTATTGGCTTAATATCAGAAGAATCTAAATTCGCACCAAACTCCAATACAAGGCTGTGAGATGCAGGGCATTTACAATCATTGATAACACTATTTATCGCCCATTGTGAAGATCTGAGATTTAGAAAAGCTTTTTGACATGCTTTCTTTTCTAGATAGCATGCCATCTTTATAGATAATGGGTGACAATTTTTCCAATAATAGTCTACCATCACATAAGCAGTAGCATCAGAATAGTAAATAATAGGTTTTTCTGTTTTCAAATACAATCCAATCTGACCACTTCTTGGGAAGAAGAATACATCACATTTATGATAATCTGAGTTTTTTATTATTGATTTGGAATATGCATATACCTCAGGAATAAAATGAGCACCACCAAGGATCAGCTTCTTTCCCAAAAGCTTATATAATCTAAACCTAAATTTTTCTGAGAGTTGTGCCAATTTGCTAGTATTACAGAAAGGAATCCAAATGACTTCAAAACCAGCCAATTCTATAGCCTCTCTTATTTTATATATAGTACCGCTCCATGCATTACGGTCAGTAAAGGGATTGGTCTCACAAATGTATCCAATAGTCATTTTGATCATATATTTAAGTGATGTTAAATAATTTTATGTATGAAAAATTTTTTCTGCAATTTTTATGCGCTTAAAAAGCTGTTTAGTCCCAGGAGCAATGTAGAGCATCAGTAGGATGTATATAAGTATGGTTGGGAATACAACTTTAATTCCATATAATATGATAGAACCAATGGTTGGTGATGGTGTGATATGTAGCCCAATTGTTAGGAATATCATGAATGCGAAGGCAAGAAAAAATGAAATGTAATAGTAAAAAACACCTTTCCAATATATAGCTATTGATTCCTTAAAACCTTGTGAAAATAAATAATATGGTTTCCATAAAACAACAATAAAGAAAAGACTTATAATTTTTCCTGATAATATACCTATTATTCCCCAATTAATTGCTATGACAATTGTAACGAATATATTGATGATACCTTCAGCCCATGCTGACCACACGTCTCCATACAGACCGTATGAGTGATTGAACATATCTACTATGACTCTAGTTTGCATAATATATAAATATACCATGAATAATGTTACTATTATCCAATTTAATTGGTATTCATTGCCGAGCCACCAAACTATGAATGGGGTAATAAGAAATGAAAGTAAGAATACAATTATACCTGCTATAAGATATTTGGCAGATGATAATTGCCAGAAAATGTTCATTGTGTGAGTCTTATCATTTTCTGCAACTAAATTACCAATTCCTGAGGCAGTGCCACTGAAGATCGTCAAAAAAAGTGTGGAAATTTTTGTAATGATCATCACATAATTACCATAGTATGCTACCATTTTGAGTGATACAAATGCAAATATCATTATTTCATCACTCTTCGTTAATAGAAAATCCTTCATTTGATGGATGACTATCTGTTTGGTTTTTTTTAAGACCTCAGGATATTCTTTAAGTAGAGAAGCTCCTTTACTTTTGTCAGTTTTGAGCCAAGGGTACTCCTTGTTGATTTTCCAGTTTAATACAATGCATTGTATAAGGGAGGCGATAAATTCAATGGCTACCCATAGATAGAGATTCTTGAAATAAATAGCTAGGACAATCTGCAGAATAGATTTTAAAAGATCAAAGCTTTTTCCATATATTGAAACTAGATAGATCTTTTGATCTGCATCTAATAGAATTCTGCGATAGTTGATGAAATAGCCTATAGCGCTTGATCCAAGAAATGAGAAAAATGCAAAATACACAATGCAGAGGGGCATGGGGCTGTTTCCAAATATTAGAGGAAAGCTTAGACTTACCAAACCTCCTATCAAAAGAATTAATTGTCCAATACGTTTATATAGAAAACCGAGTAGCGAGAGAATTTCTGTAATCTTTTCTTGGTCTTTGTCAGCTAATGGTTTAAAAAGAAAATAGCTTATACTTAGCCCGATACCAAGTTCAGATATATTTAGAAAGCCTAATATGCTTAGTAATGTTCCGATGAGACCAACAAAGTCTGCACTAAGATTATCTAAGAAGATTTTTCTTGAAAAAAAAGTTATAAGAAGAGAAAGGAAATAGAACGTTAATTCTACTTCTGCATTGAGTATACTTTTCTTGGTTCTATTTCCCATAATGTTAGCGGTTTAGCCAATAGTGGAAGTCATTAATTGTATTTCTAAATAATGAGTGTAGATTTGAAGTGTTCGCATCTTTTGAATACTCATCTAAAGGCATAATTAGTGGTATGCTTTTAATTCTTAGATGGTGATGTTCGCAGAACACATTGATGAGGCGTTCACTCATATAACCATATATTCGACTCTGTATTGGGTCTTCAATGGGGGGCACTTTCCTCTCTACTTCGAAAAGAATATCGAACATCCATTCTGAATACGCGTTGAAGTGTTTCCAATGGGTGATAAACATGTTATAGCCAACTGACTTGTTACTATAATCCATTGTTTTTTCGAATGCCGACATGTAATCAGGATGGCGTTCCTTGATGATTCGACGCAGCATCTCCCAATCTCTCGCGATATGGTATTCTCCATATTGTTTTGTATTGCTGATACGCCAATGGCGCACAACGGGAAGTATGATATCATATTTCGATAATAATTCTTCTAGATTAGGGAATTTGTAATCTTGATTTAAGAAATCATCTGTCGCAATGAAATGTTTATCAGCAGAGAACTGTGGCCATTTTCTAGTGAAGTCGAAGTAACGGCGATAATGATTGAGACCAACAATATCGACATTCTTTAAATTCTTCCATACCCAGTAGTGACAGGTAAGTTCACAGAAATGAGGATTCTTTGTTGATATATTATCTCCTTCATCATCTGGTTGGTAACCGTTTATGTGGTCATGAAGTGCAGCTCCTGCTTGGATTGGCAGGAAATAAGGATGTTGGGGTAATGGAACTTCCTTGTGAGCGCAAATGAAAATCTTTATATTACTCATAGATTATGTAGTATGTTCGGTATGAATAAAGTCTGTGTTCTTTCTATCCATGTGGAGGACGTTTTTGAGCATGCGAAGGACTAAACCTGGGATAGTAAAGACCTTAGAGAATGAGCGGAAGCGTATTTCCTTAGGGATGGCCACGAATAGCGACAGACCTAATATAGCTAAAGTTATCCACCATTTTTCGCACCATGATGGCATGGCTATTGTCATAAATATAGAAATCCCTGTTAATAGCACTATTAAAATAGATCTCGGAATTAATGCTTGCTGGATGGTTTTATCGACAAAGTTAATCTTACCGTGGACGAGGGCTCCTGGAATTTTGGGCAGATTGCTCATGAGGCTCTGTACTTGGGCTGTCATCCAACGCATACGCTGTTTCTGGAAATTATCCTGGTTGCTGACTTTTTCGTCGAAGACGTGAATTTCAGGCGCATATTTGATGAATATTTCCTGGTGAAGCAAAAGAGCCTCCATCTCACGGTCTTCGCCGGCTGTAGAGAGCTGGAAAACATTCTTCCTAAAGAGCTCGTAATTAAAGCACATGCCCGATCCAATTAAGGCCGATGATAAGCCAAGACGGTTATGAGCCTTTCGGAAGATGGTATTATTAATCTCCTCGCTGGCACCATCCAATACTGCTACATCGTTGTTTGCATTCTTAGCGCAGCGGTGGCACTGGATGGCATCGTAAACAGAGCATAAGATATTAAGTTGAGACAGAAACTCTGGTCGTACTACATTATCGGCATCAAGCACCACCACATTATCAAATGTCTCTGGTATTTCGTTGATGGCATATTGCATTGCTTTGGCCTTGGAACTCTTTTCGAATGTAGGTGTTAACAACTTTATGGGGAGTGTGCGTAAATATTCGTTAGTCTCTGGTTTCATGTGGTCAGAGATAACTGCTACTGTATATAAGTCTTCAGGATAATCCTGTTCCAAGAAATGTTCTACAGCGTTGATGATGACGCGATCCTCGTTATATGCAGGGTAGAGTATGAGGAATTTAGTCATTCTATTGGTCAATGCTGCAGCATGGATTGCTACGCGATCTTCTTTTTCGTAGAATAATGAGATAACGGCGAAGAATGCCACATAGGCTACTGAACTTAAGATCAGTATCCAAAGAGTAATGTCGATGATGTGTAATATCTGCCAAATCATAATTGCGTGATATATTTAGTTAGTTTCTTTTTTCTTATGAATTAATTTTGTGGTAATAATTCCCCATAACGTGATGAATGGAGAACGTAGAAATGTACGGTCCCACATTTCATCCACCAAATAATCAGGCGTCGCTAAAGCAAAGAAGAATAGTACAGCAGAACTGACAATCCACCATTTGAATGCTAATGATAAATATATGAATGGAAGTATAATGCTCATAATCATTATGATGCCTATCATGCTGGTACGAGGCATCAGCATCCATTGAATGAGTTTGTCTGCCCAATCGTATTGCTTGCGCAGGACTGCGCCCGGTAAATATCGGATATTTCTTAATAAGTTTTGGAATTGCTGCAAAGTCCAACGACCATGCTGTTCATTCATCTTACTGGTGGTTCTTTTCTTTTCACCATAGAGCAAGATGTTGTCAAAATAGTCGATGAAATAGCCTTGTTTTAACAAGAGTGCTTCTAACTCCTTATCCTCACCCGCAGTTTTTGCTTTCATGACGTTGGTCTTAAACCAGGTAAAATCGTATGCAGTTCCTGATCCTGCCAAGGCAGCTGAAATGCCTAAATTGATATGGCCTTTGCGAAATATGTTGTTGTTAATTTCCTCAAATATCGATCCCATGCGGGCTACAGCCGTATCTCTGTTTCGAGAAATGCGGTGCATCTGGATGGCTTTTGTGGCTGCTGTTTCAAAGGCATCGTTTACTTTGGTTAGGAAGTCTTGCTCAACGATGTTGTCGGCATCTAAAACCAAAGCAATATCGTAGATTTTGAATTCGGGTAATTTAAGAATGGCATATTGGAGTGATTTTGCTTTAGTGCTTTCTGCAAAATCTGGTGTCAGCAAAGTGATGGGGTATTGTGCTAATCGCATGTTTGTGATTTCTGATTGGTGATCGGATACTACCACAACGTCGAAGAGTCGCTGGGGGTAGTCTTGGCTTAAGATGGAAACGACAGATTGTTCAATAACGCTGTCCTGTTTGTGAGAAGGGATGATAATTGCAAAGCGATTTTGTGTCTTTGCTTTATCCTGAACTGTTTCTCTAGAAAAAAGAGATGCTACAGAAAAAATGCCGAGATAAAGCACTGTTCCTGCAACGGGGATAAATAGTATCCAATCGATGATATATAGTATAATCCAGAAATCCATGTCGTTAATTGATAATTTGTAATTGACAGTTGACAATGCCTTTGCAGACGGATTTGACTAAGTCAAATCTGCCTTTGAGGGTGTATTTTATTATGTCGCGAGGGGCGACTATACCTATAAGATATGTATATGATAGGTATTTATTAATACCTTTGAAATTTCGTTTAACAAAGAGCAGCCTATTGCGGGTGATGTAATAGGTGCGGAGGGGACTGTTTTGTCCTGTTGTTTGGCTTTCTTTATGATAGACCGTGCAAGCTGGATCGTACCAGATTTTGTATCCAGCACGGTTGAACATCATGGACCAATCGAGTTCTTCGTAATAAAGGAAGAAGCATTCGGGCATAAGGCCTACTTTAGCAATCGCTTCACGTTTAATCAACATGGCAGCTCCATGTGCGTATGGAGTAGGGTGGGCTGTGTTGTATTGGCCATGATCTTCTTCGCCAAAACCTATGGCTTGATTTCTCACAGTGACTTCGGATAATGGAGTATATCCTGCAAATTGGATGGGATTGTTGCCCCATGCAAAACGAAGTTTGGGGCAAACGAGACCTATTTTATCTGATGATTCGAGTCTTTCAATGAGCGGATCTATTTTGAATTCTTTGAAATAGGTATCGTTGTTAATCAGGAGGATGTATTTTCCTTTTGCCTCTTTGATACCTAGGTTGTTACCACCTGCAAAGCCGAGATTACGCGGACTGCGAATGACCTTTACTTGGGGATATCGCTCTGCGATTATACAAGCTTCATCTTGTGAAGAGGCGTTATCTACCACGATCACCTCCATTTCGTCATTGAAGGGGATAGAATCAATCAATTCGCAGGTATCTGTTAACCCATTGAAATTGATTGTGATAATAGATATTTTACACTCGTTTTGCAAGTTTCTTCTCAAGTTTTATTCGCTTCTTTTCTGCTTCTTCGGCAAGTTCTTTTGATTCATAAACTTCAAAGTCTTTCTCTATGCTTGGCATCAAAAATACTGTTGATAATCCACCGTAAAAAACGACAATGTTTGGAAATTGCATCAAAATCTGGTTGGCATATCCGCCAAGGTGAAGTGCAGCAAATGACGCACACCAGGCTGCTCCCATTCCCATTAACGACCTGTTTTTTATTTTGAAGAACACAACAGAGCAAGCCCCCAAAAGTATGATGAGGTTGCATATAGCAAACCAAGAAACTCCAATCCATCCGGTTCTTACCCATATAAATACATATTCGGAATCAGGGGGGATTCCCGATACAATCTTAAATTTGTTCCATGCTGGAATATCTCTTTCAAAAATTCCAATACCGATGCCCCAGGGGGCGTCTTTCATATACTTTGAAATGGCGGCTTTATTTATGTCGCGAACATTAGCCGAAGCATCTTCTGGATTAAATGCCGATCTCATACGTCGGATTTGATTATTACCTTGGCCGATATCAGTAAACATGAGCATGGCAATAAATAAACCAAAGACGATAGAAACAGGAAAGAAGATTTTGGCAGATTTTGATAATATGAGGAATACAAGAAACCCGGCCATCATGCAAAATATGGCAGTTCTTGTTCCTGATTGGAACATGGCCCACGTTGTAAGTAATCCTACGATTCCGAAGACAGCCTTTATCTTTTTTATTTTGTTGGTAATTGCAATGATAAAGAATGATACTGATGCGCAGGCCATATGAATTCCGAAATTTGCTGCATCTGTAAATGTTCCAAAATATCTGATTATACCATTCACTATATGTTGTTTTGCATGGCCTTGAGCGAATAACCAATTCATTTCTGCAGCATCCCATCCTATATTTATCTGCTTCCAGCACCAAAAAACAGCAAATGTTGCGCAAAAAACCCATACAAAAAATAGTTGCAAATATCTCTTGGGAGAATTAATATATAAAGCAAAAACAATGACTGCGTAGAGCAATTGAAATGCCATTAATCTAATTCCTGTAAACCATGCATTTACATTCAGGCCTAATCCACATGTATCATTTAAAACTTCAATTGTACAAAAAATACACCATCCAATTATGGCAAATGTCATTATGTTGACAATGTTACCCAATTTGGTTTCTTTTATATCAATAATTGCAATTGCTATTAAGACTATTTCCAGTAATTCGTTGGGTAGTGATGCTGGTAGCGGCATTTTTCCTTCTTTTTGTAAAAACATCACAAAATAGTTTAAAACGAAAAGAATCCAAAAGGAAAACATTTTATAACTGAAAGCAAAATATATACCTATTATTGATATAGGAACAGCCAATATCATTGCCATTCCATTAATACCAGAATTCTTGAATGAGTATAGACTAAGTAAAAATAAGAGAAAGAGAATGATTACTCTTCCTCCATTTTCATGGGCATATTCGGATATCCTATTTGAATAAACTTTGTTTACCATTTATTTCGCATGACTATTTTCAACTGCGGTTAGACCCATCTGTGACATTCGATAGATGAAGTTGTTGAATGAAGTATATGGGGGAAGTTGACCAACAAACTCCTCAACGGCATAACGTTGACATTCTGTCAGGTACATGAAGAGTGAATTCTTGTTTTCTAATCTATCATTTAGCTCCTTCAAAGCTTTCTGATCAACGTCTTTCCATGTGCGGTTGGCTCGAGTTACCAACAGATTTACAGTACCCATATTGAGCAATGCAGGTGGAATCGAATTGTCGTCCAAATTTGGATACTCTACAATGGCAATCTCGTTTGGTAACAAATCAGGGCAGATGTCTTTAATATCTTTGGCCATGATAAAACGGCTGTCTTCTGCCAAATAGTCTTCGTCGTAGGTAATACGACGTACCTGAAGACCGATTGATATCCAATAGTTCTCCAATTCCTGGGCAATATAGCTCTTACCATTCGCTGCATCTGTTGAGATTAGATTCAGTACATTTTGTTTGCCTTCTTCGAAGTGGGGAAGTAAAGCCTTACTGAGTTGGCGAAGAGCCATATCGGCAATGGTCTTATTGAATCTGCGATAACGTAGATTACTTTCTTTGGGGAAGCAACCCATAACAGGTATCTGTGTGATGCGCTCTGAACGCATACGATCGCGAAGCGTACGATCCAATAATTCAATAATAAAGAAGTATAATGCTGTTAACATGAATGTTAGCATGAAAGCACTAAGAAGTACCATCATACGGTTTGTCGGTTGGGCATTCATCGGGTACATGGGAGGATTTAGAACTCGTAAGGTCGCTGTAGACATTTGCAAGTTCTTTTGGCGCAATCGAGCTGCATTTAATGCTTTCAACATCTCCATGTAGTTGCCCTCAATAAAGGCAATATGACGATCTTTACGTGCAATAGTTGCACCAATAGGAGCGTAATAAAGCACCTCTTTGTCAATTTTATCACGCATCACATCCTGGGCACTTTCATGAGCTTTGGTTTCTTCAAGTTTTAAAACTTGTTCTAGCCATTTGTCTATCATACCACTTGCTTTTACACCAGTCTCTGTATTATAGTTTCCAGCTTCAATATCTTTAACTAGTCCTCTAACGTTATTTGAAGCATCTTGTAACATTCGTTGCGCTTTGGCTAATTCATTTTGCGTTTCAATACTACTTGCTCCTCCTTCCGAACTCATTAAACGAAGATTAGAAATTCGTGACTGAATTCTGGAAATATCGGTTACCTGGTTTGTGAAGTCTCTATTAGCCTTGATGACTTTGGCCCTATCTCCTAATTGGCGTTCCAAATAGTTCATCAATGCACGAGTTGTTGTTCTGTCTATTAACAAATTATTATCTGTCGTTTTCTGTGTAGCATCCATTCCAGAAAGCAGCTTGGTTTGCTCTCCGTAGTTGATGATGCGCTTTTCGACATTATAGCGAATGAGATCATCTTCGGCATTCGTTAAAATACGATACAGACGAGCCACTTCACGCTCAAAGAATTTGATGACATTATTGGTCTCACCATAACGTAATAATGCATATTGACGGGCAAACACATCGTTTAGGATGTCTAAAGTGTTAAAAGCTATTCCTGCATCATTTGCAGAGTAACCGATGTCAATAATGTCACTCCTGTCTAGTTGAACAACTTTTAAGCGACTTGTAATGCTATTAATTCCAAAATAAGGGTGATAGTTCGTAATGCCGAATACAAAGTTGTCGGCAGATGGACGCTCGTAAGCTTTCAAATTAGCGTATGTTGCATTTTCACTATTATGGTTAATGAGCGCTTTTACTTCTGCGGGTACGCTATTATAAAGCTGGCGATAGTGTTCTGCTGAAATGTAGTTGTTATCTTTGTTGGCATTACCATACATCATGCAGCGAGCAAATAAGCGTAAGGATACTTCGTGTATAGTCGCATCTGTAGAGATTAACAATATTAAGTTGGTTATATTTGTTTGAGATTGACCTCCTGCAGTACCAGTTCCTCCCTCAATATTATAGCCCGTAATCATACCTGTGTAGATGGTTGTGCTCGTGTCGTAAATACGTTCCATATCACGAGTTGAAAACCATGCGACTACCAATGCAATCATTGGTAGGATGATAAGATACCATCTAATTTTGAATAGAAATCTGACAATATATCTGAATAAATCCATAGTGGCAAATTTTGTTTATTTCTTTTGCTTCTTAGCGGCTTTGGCTGCGGCTTTTTCAGCTTTGGCTTCGGCCTTTTCCAACTTTTTGGCTTTATCTTGTTCTTCTTTTTCAAGTTTTTTTATACGCTTTTCGTTGGCTTTGTTTTCTTTAGCCTCTTCTTTTGGTGTTTTACTAATGCTTTTATCGAGTGTGATTTCAGTTGTCGCATTAGTAATTATAGGTGTATGTGTTAAAATTTCAAGTGTAATGATATCTGTAGTTATTTCTGTTTGTAGATTTTGATAGCCGGAGACTTGACCGCTCTCATACATTTTTGTTGAGGCAAATGATGAAATATCCATATTGCCATTCTCAAAGTCTTCACGGTCTAACGCACCTGCTCCTTGGTAAGCAGCTGCAGCTTCGCCTAATGTCTTTAGCGAAACGAGATTGTTGGTTATTTTTACAAATAGTGTCGCAATTTGTAATTTAAGTTGGTCGTATGCAATGTCTTTCTCTATAGCAGCCTTCTCCACATCTATTCTTTTACGTTTTACTGCTGCTGTTAAATCCAATATGTCTTCAACGGGAATTGCTAAGCCTACTCCAATATTCCAATATGCAGATTTGGAACCTTGATATTGATAAATGGTTGCACTATAAGCCGACGAACTGTTTCCCCACATGTCGCCTATACCATAACTGTAACTGGCATGACCAGTAAGGTATGAAAATATGTGACGCTTTTGTTTGGCAACTTCTGCTTCTGCCATTTGACGAGCTTTTTCTAATGACAGAATTTGCGGATTGGATTTCGCATTTTCGAATAATACTGCCAATGGCGGCAAGTGGAATTCTGAAAAGTTGATGTCTTTTTCGTTGCTGGAATCAAAGAAACCGGCACTAATACCGCTCTCGTTGAACTGGGCGAGGGCTGTGGTGCTGGTTGTAGCTACTGCAAATATGAATATCAGTCGATAGAATCTGTTCATAATGTAGGGATTTAGTTATACATTCTCCTTCTGGACGAAGGCAAA
>JAEEGL015556997.1_pt1 | contig 28357 bp, 38 predicted proteins | sample 9134231 | NCBI WGS metagenome assembly JAEEGL01 (sample SAMN16246548, study PRJNA631951) | gut metagenome | biome: gut microbiome; feature: rumen; material: fiber-attached | host: Bos | place: Iran: Karaj | collected 2018-10
AGACTGTCCGAGCCCGATAAGGTACGCGTACATCCTGACCCAGACGAAAACGTTCGGTGACGGTTGCTACTGCCTGCTCGCGTCAACAAAGGGAACCGATATCAAAAGGGCAAGGGATTTCTTCAGGTCTTTCGACAGTTTCGGAAAATACCACACGGAAGGCGTTGAACCAATATTGATGGAAACCGTGTCCATACCGCTGGAATTCACCAGCAGGAACGACGAGTTCAACTATACCCCCATATCGTCAAGCGTACTGCGCATGGATTTGGCGAACGACGATTGGGAAAACTTTTTCGACGGCTACAGGCTGCTTCTCGAAATGAGGTGGATTGACGATACCGACTTGAAATCGTATTACGAAGACCTGCGCTCGGGAATAGGGGTTTCTATAGAAGAAGGTATGGCAATCAACCGTCTTAACGAAGGTGGCCTTGGAGGCCATATATTTCATCCGTATGAGGTCGACGACATGACGTTTGAGGATTTGTCGGAATTGATCAAAAAACTCTTCTGCGGAGACATAACGGACATTACGGAGAAAGTCGACGGCATGAACCTGTTCGCGTCCGTGGATCTCGACGGGGAACCTATCTTCGCGAGAAACATGAGGCATGTCGAAGAGATGCCGTACAGATTGAAGGATTTGGCGAATCCGGAACTGTGGCGCGGCGGACAGACTGTTTCCGACGCGTTCAGGAAAGGCGCTGAAATCATAGCCGAAGTGTTCCGTAACATACCCGGTTCCGCCGTGAATTTCTTCAATACCGTGGATTCGGAAGGAAACCTTACAGAAAGGAAGTGGCTTAATGCCGAAGTGATAGATCCTGATAACGCCAATATCATACCTTATGACAAGATGACCGTCATGTTCCACATGTGCAAAAAGGCGGTAGAAAGTCCCGACGGAACTTTTTGGGAAGATTATGACGATCATGAGGATCTCGATTTCATAAACAAAGCGGCAGAAAAATCAGGCGGCAATGCGAAAGTGACTCCTAAAGTGGTATTAGACAAAAACGAAAAAGGGGTAGAAGAGGCGCTTGAATTCATAGCAGACTTGAACGAATTGAGAAGCGATTACGAATTGCAGGAATCCGATACCATACTCGAGTATAAGAAACGGGTAATAATGAAATATATAAGAAACAGGTTCAAGGATTTCGATATAGAAGTGCTGGAGGCCCTATGCGAAAGGTGGACCAGCCAGAAAACGCCTTACAGCATGTACTGGTTCAGACAAAGGATGGATGCTACTGCATACAACAGCATACGCGATTTCGAAAGGAACGACCTGCCGAAACTGCGCAAAAAAGTGATATCGCCTATCGAATCGATATTCATAAAGGTCGGCAACAAGGTGATTTCGAAAACCAAAAACCTGGTGAATTCCGGAAACGAAAGCAAAGCCGTTTCAAAGATAAGGAAGCAGATACTCGACATTATAGATCTGACCGATAAAATCGGCTCAGAAAAAGACAAGGACAATCTCGAGCAGCTTCTGGTAAAGCTTGATCAAGCGGGTAACGAGATATGCGCGTCAGAAGGTTTCGTATTCAGATACGGAGGAAGGCTGCTGAAACTTACCGGAAGTTTCGCGATCATAAACGCGATGAACAGCATAAAGTACAAAAGATGAAAAAAGCCTGTCGTTTGACAGGCTTTAATTTTATATACCGTACTTGTTTCAATCCTACCGGTTTCATGAATCTTTGCTTATATTGTGTATTGGATGCCATGAATAAGCAGTATTAAATTCAGCGCTATCGCCATCGTATTTGCAATGAGGGCATATGTAGCGAATCCTGTTATGATAAAACGGATATTCCTGACAGTCACCGACAGGCTTTAAGCATTTCGGACATACGACTTTCTCATTCCGAAGTCCGTCAATCTCCGTTTTCTCATTTTGGAGTTTATCGTTTTCCGCCTCGTTTTGGAGTCTGTCGATTTCAGCTGCAATAAGAGCACCCGCTTTGACAAGGTCCCGTATTCTATCTGTCGGTTTAAACCAACGTATATCCCATTGTTTTGGCCAGAATTTATTTGGAATCCTACGCCTTATAATTCTGTTTTCCTGATGATAGTGAATAGTCGGATCAGCATAGCAAATTGCGGCATTCGCTAATTCATCATTTTTGTGTTGGGCATCGTGTTCTTTTGTCCAACCTTCTTTTTCAATTTGTCTCTGCCTTTCTTCGGCAATCAATTCTATTCCTGTTTTCATATTTTACTTCATTATTCTAGCCTAAACCTACGATTGATACTAATTTCAACATCATACATTGCATGTTGCTTCTCATCGGTTGAAAAGAATTTCCACTTATCGGTATAGCTCCAATCATATTCCCTGATAAGGTTTTCAAGTCGTTCTTTAAACTCTTCTTTTGTGATTCTTTCTTTTCCCATTATGCTATTTCTTCATTAGTTATTTGATTATATTCTTTCTCTTCTTTGTATTGTTTCTTTGCATACTTTACATATTTTGGAAGTTTTCCATACATACTAGCAGCGATTTCAAGAGCTTGATTTTCTATTAATCCTCTTGTTGGTAAAACCTTTCCATCTTCTTTTGGTGGATTGATTTCATATGCGGCAAATAATTGAATTGCCCCTAAATAAATCAATTCTTCTTTTGTCATATTATCTTACTTGTGTACTATTAGTTGTATAATTAACTTTCCGAAATTAAATTCGTGCTGTTTATCGCCGTTCGCTTTCCTTTCATTCAGGAATATGCCAAAGTCTGGCTTTTCCAATTTTGCCGATTTGATTTCAATTCTTCCTATTTTCATTACCATTGTATTTTTTTAATAGGGATAATGCGCTCCATTTTGTTAAACCATGAAAAACGATTATCGTAAAGCCATTGAATATCAACATGGCCGATTTTGTTCTTGTCTTTCCGAATGTGTATATATCCTGTTTTCTCCATTTGCTTTATTCCTCCAAATTCTCGCTTGAAATTTTTTCTGGAAGGGAGTTGATGAATGAAAGAAAATTAATACGCTCATTGTCAGCTCCTCTTTCCCAATCGTCGATATTTCTGTCAGTTACTATTGGAATAAGTCTTTGCTTAATCCACTCTATTACTTGATCTTTATCGATGTATCGTGTCATATTTTTATAGCTTCATATTCAATAAAGCATAGTATAAGGGTCTGGACCAAGTATGTTATCTAATTCTTCTTGCGCTTCACAATCCCATTCTATGGATTGCCTTTCCGATATAACTTGTGACTTACGTATAATTTGCGGGATTATATCTTTAAAATACCTTTCACCAAAATGTATGACTGCCAACCTCCTTCTTTCTTCTTCATTTGCTTTTCTAAAGATTTCTACCAAATCTTCAAAATCGCACTCTCTTGTTTTCCCTAACCAACTTATTGCTACTTTATTAGCAAATACTTGTATTTTCATAAGTTAAAATTTTAAGAAGGATATAAATCTAAATGAATATCTAAGATTTCATTGCCCATTTCACATCTCTAAAATGTATATCATGATATTGACATCCGAAACAATTTATATCCATGCAAAGAGTGCAGTACCTGTCTGTTTCTTCAAACATTTTGTTTTCATCTTTTGTGCTTCTTTCTTTTTCCATTTTATTCAAATTTTTTACCGCAAAAAGGACAATATTGAATGTCTGTTTTTGCACATCCTTCTCCGTATGCTGCCATCCATCCATAACCCATAACTAGACTTGTATAAAAACAATTTTCAAGGTGAATACGAGTGTCTTTATCCTTTCTCAATTGTTCACAAATGCATTCATCCGCTTTTTCCTCATTAATTATTTCAATATCGCTTTCTTTGTAAAACACGCCTGAGACTTTTTCCATCCAGACATATTTCTTGCGATATTCTTCATTTGTGATTGGTTCGAGTTCAACGACTTCACCTGTCGATTTGATTTTTCCTTTTATCGGCTTTAACATAATTTTTAAATTTTAATGTTACTCCATATTATTAAAAACCGTGTCAAATCGTAAAAATCAGTTTAGACATCCTACTATTTCCATGAGTTTTTGCACAGCAAATACAATTCATAAAGGTATTCATCCGTGTACGGAACATCTTCAGGAATATAGTTCCATTGCCAATTGTCGACAAATCCGCCGACATAGCTGCCGAGTCTTTCCGGTATCTTATCCATTACGGAATAATTCGGCACGACTCCCTTCAATAAAGAAATGATATCCTTCCTATCCAAGTTACATTTCATATATGTAGAATTTTATTACTTGATACTATCTGCGGATAAGATATCTGACAAGCGCCATACCTTGTGCGAATCTATGCAGGCTATGTTCTCCATACGTATTATCGCGCCCTCCTTGAGCTGCGTATGCCCCACGACCTGGAATGCTTCGCCGTATTTCTCCTCTTCGAAATGCTCACGTATGTCCGACCATATGCACGAACCCGCGCGTCTCCACCCGCCACGGTAAGAAGAGACGACGGCAAGCTTACGCAAAAAAGAATCGCCTATTATGTTTTTGTCGCCTTTAACGAAACCGTCCACCAATTTATAAAGCTTGATGTTCAGCATATCGGCGAGGGCCGCCGGCGTATTGTATTCCTCCTTGTCGAATTCGTCAAGCCAATCCGGCAAAATGCCCGCATGCGTGAACAACACCTGCCCTTCATCAGTATCTATGCAATACGCCAGCTTGAACATTTCCTTGTTGTCGCGGAACAGTTTCCTTATCTCGGGGAAATTGTCGTAATCCGTACGGCATTCGCATACGTATGTATCCAACATATACGTGGCGTCATGGTTACCCGTCAGCAACACCACGTTTTCGCGAGTCTTCGCGAATTCCAACACCTCTTTCAGGCATCGCAGGCCTTCCTCCGGAGATATGCCTTCGTCCGGATACGGATCCACGTAATCGCCGAGGAACACTATCAAATCATAATCCTCCAACTTTTCCACGTCATGCCAAAACTGCCTGCCGTGAATATCAGGCACCACATATATTCTGTTACTGTCCATTACCAACTGTCTACGTCTGTTATGTTTATGTATTCCTTGCATTTGCTGCATTCACATTCGAAACTGTCGCCTATGGGACCGAATACCACTTTTAATGTTACGGTGCCGCCGCATTCCTTATGGTCTTTACAAAACCTGTCGAGCCTGAATGTCTCGAGTTTCGACAGCTTTATCGTACGCGGAACGGTTTTGCCCAATTCTTCCGCCGCATAGGCAAGCAGCTCGTCTTTCAGTGAAGGCGTAAGTTCTTCTATTCTTACCGTGTTTTCCATAAAAAACTATTTATTATATGAATTGAATTCAGACAACGACTGCTCCTTCCATTCGACGTTGCCTATGAAATCCTGCAAGTTGAACGATCCGTTATACGACATCGCGCTGCGGAGTCGGGCTTCGAACATATCGGTGAATTCCTTATACGTGTATGTGCACGGCAGATATACGGTCACACCCTCAGGAGCGGATTTCACATGGCCGAACCTGTCGTTCTGGCCCATTGCGGACGCCTGCCCGTAATACTCCTTCACAAGCACATCGTCGAGACGCGGATTCCTTTCCACCAAGGAAATCCGCTTTTCCAGTTCAGGGCTTACCACCGCGAACGGATCGGACATATTGGTGTACAAATCCTCCATGCTTTCGACGTAAAAGCTCCAGCCGGCGGAATCGTTGCATTGCGCGAACAACTTGCCCATCATCACGTAATCAGCTCCAAGCGCCAGACATTTGATAGCCTTACCTATGCTGTCGATACCGCCGTCGGCGACCACCTTCGTGCATACCGTGCCTTTCGGATACGTCATTCCGCTCAGGACTTCCCTTTTGATTCTCTTGATATCCGCCAGCATATTGACGATACTGTTGTGGAATCCGGTGTATACGCTGGTGACGCAGCCGTTGCCGCCGCCTATGCCGACACGCACGTAATCGACGCCGCTAAGGCAGCAGATGGAATACGTTTCCGCGTTCGCTATGTTGCCGACCATCACCTCTGAATTCGGGTAATGTTCCTTGAACTTCTTTACGTAATCGTAAAGCAAGGCGATATGCCCGTCCGCCATGTCGACGCAAATGAAATACTTGCCTTTGTCTTCTTTTGTGGTACTGTCGACCATTTTCTTGAATACGTCGAAAGGGCACGCGAACCAGCCTTGGCTCAGTTTCTCCACTCCGAAAATACTGTCGGGGGTCACGGGCAATATGGCGTAAGTACGGCTGTTGAACAAATCGTAGTTGGTCTTGTTGACTATGCATGTCATGGGAGCAACAAACAAAGGAAGCTTTCCCTTGTCGTCGAAAGGATACACTTCTTTCCTGCTGTTTACGCTCGAGCTGCTTTTAGGGATAAGCGCCACTTGGTCGAGGCTTATCAAAGTATTGTTCATTGAATGTGTTTATTGAGTTACTTCACTTAAAGGTTTCCAATATCTGTTGTGTATTTCGGTGCCGTCTATGTCTCCCCATTTGCACGGCTTGATCATCTTGTATCCTTCGGCGTCCACGATAAGCTCGTCTACGACATCGGGATATTTCTTGCATACGAGCTGAAACGCCTTGTTGTATGTCCTTGCCTGCAGTTTGTGCACGAGTTTGGTCAGACCGATAATCCTGTGGAAATCCGCCAATCCTCCCCATAGCCAGCCGTATTTCGTCTTCTTGTACGGCACCAGCCTGTGATCGATATGATATACCAGACTGTGCACAAATTCCACTAAATGACGTATCGGCATGCATTTGTAGTATTTGGCCGGACTGAAATACAGCTTGGGACCGTAAATGATACGGTACCAGCTGCCGTCCCAAAGTGAAAGCAAGTCCTCCCTTCTCGTGCCGTATTTCTCTTTCGTAAGGCAGGCTATCCGGTGTTTCCAGAATATTCGGTCCAGTTCCTCTATAGCGGCGTACAGGTTGTCGCCGTGCGCCTTGAACCATTCGTCACCCCAATAATGCATAGCAGAATCTTGTTTTTAAATTATATACGGGTTTTCCGTTTATTATTGAGGCGCCTCTTCCTTTTCGTATTTCTCCAGCGCCGCCTTGATTTCCGGCTTCCATTCGAGATAGTCCAGTTCAGGATCGCATGCGTTGTCGATGAGCACTTCCGCGTCCATGATAATCCTGCCGAAAGATCCGCTGTAGTTGGCCTCTTTCCATTTGCGCTTGATGAACTCGAAAAGCACAAGCCTGTTGTCGGGCTTTCCGTTCCAGTAGTCGCCGTCCTCTTCCAGCACTTCTTTCTCTATTTCAAGCAAAAGCTGCTTGTCCTCGTCATCGTCGTCCCATTCCCTCCATGACGTTTCGCTTTCCATAAGTGAGTAGGGATTACTTTCGAACAGCGCCTCCATGATGTTCACGAATTTCATGGTACGCTCAAACTCTTCAGGATTGGCTTTCGCCATTCTTAATCCGCTCATGATCTTTTCTTTTTTAGTCCTTCCTCGAAATTACGGCGGGAAGACCAGCCGAAATCGAAACACGCGGTAATGACGTCTTCGACTGTAACCCTGCCGGGTTTGTCGCGGAACCACTTCTTGTTAGTACGGTATTCATTGATGAGGAAATCCAGGCATCTTTTCCTCTCGTCGAGCTCCTTCGACAGATTGTCGCAGTTATCAAGCAGGTTCCTAATATCCTGCATGTCCTGCTCTGTAAGTTCGGTAGCCATATTGATTGAATTTGAAGTTATTGAAAATCCTTTTGTATATCTGAACGCAGGTCCTTCAGGTCGTCGAGATACATTTCCTTCTCAGTCATGCTCTTAAGATACTGCAGTTCGTCCCTAAGCTCTATGTTTTTGCGTTCCAGCTCTTTCTTCTCCTCCATCGTGCATTTCGACATCGGAGTGGAAAACAGGTTCATGTCGAGACCGTATTTGTCGAGGTCCTTCTTGATATCGGCTTTCGGTCTGTTCAAGAACTTGATTTTGCCGGTGCACACCAACCCTATGAACTTTATCAGATCCTCGTTATCCTTTACCTGCGCCTCCTTTATCTTGACAAGCCTGCTTTTGCGTTCCTTGTACCTCTTGACGCGGAAATCCACGAAATACGCGATAAGGTCCTTGATGGTTTCGAAATGCAGCACCTTCTTGTTCTCGTCCAACACCCACAGCAAATCGTTGGGCAGCTGCTTTCTGAGCTTGAACCTGCCTACGATTTCAGAATCGATATCGGGATTCTTAATCCATGCGGATTTGCCGCAATTTATACGGTAGTCGACATTGCCGTCTTCCGAATAATTGGCCCAGTCGTCGATTTCCTGCGCATCGAGAAGCTTGTTCAGCAACTTCTCAAAATCCTTGTACTCGATATCGTACGGCAAATCCGTTATACGTACCTGTTTCTTTTTCGAATCCCACTCGTACGTGCCGTAATTTACCCATGCGCCTTCCTCGAGTTTCCAGTTCTCCTTTTTGATACCGCGTACATACGGACGTATGACGGCCTTGTCGAACGCCTTCTTGTCCTTCAGACACTTTACGCAGGCGTCGATAACGTCCACGGGATCATATGACATGGTGGAAAACCTGAAACCCTGGCACATTCCCTCCTGACGGTTGATTATCGCCATAGGGATAATCGGCAAGTAGTATCTCGGCTCTATGTACTGCCCTTCGTCGAAAAGCCTTTCCGTGAGCTCTATGTCTGTCTTCCACAAATCCGCGTATTTCGACAGTTTCACGTACAGATACCTGGGCGAAGACACGGAGTCGTCGCGCAAGGTGCCGTTCTGCGAATCGATATAGAGCGGATTGAAGTTGAACTTATGCTCCTGTGAAAGTGTGACGATTGTGGAATTGAGCGAATTGTCACCGTGCGGATACAACGAAAAATTCATGGTTTCGCCGGACAGATTCGGCACCTTCTTCTGCTGGCCGCCCCTGAGGCTGCCGGTAAAAGCGGCGTGCATGATTTTCCTCGCGCCCGTCTTCAAGCCGTCGATAACGCTGACAAGCGCACGGTTTTCGATTACGTATTGGGTGAACTCCTTGTAATCGGTATTGAAGAAATCCGTTATAGTCCTTGTCGTATCTGTATGCGCCATTTTATGAAATTTCCTTTTCTATTTCTTTTTTGATATTCTGCTTCATCTTACGGCGGGAAACGAAACTTTGTATGTCCTCCCACCAGTTTATCCAGCCTTTCGGCGGATGGCAGTCCTTCTTGTGCGGAAACCTTATCTTGCTTCCCAATCCGTAAGGCTTCATTACGACACTTCCTCCTCGGTCAGCCGCTTCCTCACGTCGTCCAGCACCTTACCGAGCAAGTTCATGCCGTCCCAGTTCCTTTCGTCGTCTATGCGCGGATCATCCCATGCGACCTTGACGCCCCAGATTCCGTCTACCGGACTTCCCTCGACAAAGTGTTTGTCCGCTAAATCCGGACGCAGCAGTATATCTTTGAGATATTTGTTCTGCCTGAACTTCTCATATACTATGTCGTACATGAAATCCCTGGAAACTTTAAACCAGTCATATGCGTCGAAGTTCTTTACCTCCCTGCCGTATGTCTTGGCCTCCTTAGGCGTAGCGGAATTCCATATATGCAGGAACGATTCGTAGTCGCCGAAATAAATGGCCTTTTCTGCCATGTAGGCCTGCTCTGACGATTTCCATGTTAGGCCTTTATAAACGAACGAGCATTTGTGGAAATTCGAGAACTCGGATCCCCAAAACGCCACGTGCCTCGAATAAACTCTGTAATCTTCCATTAGAATAAACTCCCTTCTGACATCACTGTGTCTTTCATCATATCTTTACGCGTACTCGCGCCTTCCTTGCCGTCGTCGAACCATTTCTTGAACATCAAATCCGCAAGCTGATCCTTCGTGAAATACTGGTATACTGGGTTACGGTACATCTCTTTGCTTTCTTCTTTATTAAGCGTACCGAGACCCTTGACATGCTTCACTTCGTATCCGACCAGCTTCTTTTCCGCTTTTCGGTATTCCTCCAACGTATTGAAATACTGGACAGTGAACGACCTGGTACCGGGCTTGCCCTTGCTCGCTATGATAAACGGCGACATAAGCCTGCACACCATATGCTGTTCGAACAGCTCCGGAAAGCAGTTAAAGAACAGCAGAAGTAGACCTGCGATATGGCTTCCGTCAGGATCCATATCGCTGCCGATAATAATCTTGCTGAACCTTAAATCATCCTTGTCGTTATAGGTTCCCCACTGCAGACCGATGATGTTCACTATGTCGTTGAACACCTGGTTCTTCATGATTTCCGTGGCGGAGCAGCCGTATACGGACTTCGGCACGCCCCTCATGAAATACGCGGCCTGCGTGACCGGGTTCCTGCAGGTCCTGAACGCGGCGCCGGCGGAATCCCCTTCGAAAATGATGAGCGTGCGCTCGGTACGCTTTTTGGAATTGCAGTCGATGAACTTGTCCGACCTGAGCAGTTTCTTCGCGTCCTTGTTCATCTTGCGCACTTTGGCCAGGTCGTCCGCCTCCTGCTTTTTCGCATACCAGTCTAGTACAAGCGACACTATTTCGGATTTTACGACCTTCTGCAGGAACTTATCAGGAATATTAAACGATATTGTATTTACTAATTCTTCTTTAGTTTGACTCGAAAAAACAGGGTTATCTATATTAAATAAGCCAAAAATACCATATTTGTTATCAATACTTTTAGCAGTTACATCTATTTTATTTTTCTTTTTAATATATTCAATTATCGGCTTCGCAATTAATTGTCGGATTGCTTTCAAATGAGTACCCTTTGAACATTCGGCACCATTTACAAAAGAAACATCTACCGCTGCATCTGGATATATCCACAAAGATACTTTATCATCTTTATATGATATGGGCTCCTTTTCAATGTAATCGGAGTATAAATCCATATAATCTTCAAATTTACTGAATTTCCATTCTTTTGTTTGTTTGATTAAAGGAGTAATATAAGTAAAACTAACGCTAAGTCCCAGATTTGCAGCAGCGGCATCGATACAGCGTTTATGTAAAACAGAAACAAAAGGTAATGATATCCCTTTTATACCGAATTTTTCAAAATCAAGATTAAAAGAAATTTCAGTAAAATGAGTTTTTGACAATTTTGGCTGCGACACTTTTTTATTTGTCATATTGTTTTCCCATTCTACTGTAATCTCTTTCTTTTTATCTGCGGTCTTTACCGCAAACCGTTTAGAAAAAATATTAGTCAATGATGCCCCCAAACCATTTAATCCAATGCCTGCACGATTTTCGCTGTCATTATAATTAGAAGACGTACGTAACTGACCAAAGATGAATTCTGGAACATACATATTTGCTTGCTTATGCTTCTTAACAGGAATACCACCATTATCAAAAACTACTATAGTATTATTTGTTAAATTTATAGTAACTTTAATATTTGTAAGTCCCATATTATCTTTACGCCGATATTCATCGCAAGAATTAGAAATGATTTCATCAAATAACTTATATAAAGCCGGTATATAATGTAAAGTACTGTAATCCATTTTACCGGTATCTTCATTATATACAAATCCGTCATAATCTGTTTCATTCATAGAACCTATATACATCTCACTACGAGATAATACATGTTCTATTTCAGTCATTGATGTATATTTTTCTTCAATGGTTTTTTGATTCATATTGTAATATTAAATCAATTTCACTAATATCCCAAATTTCTATATAATTCAAATTATTTTGCTTCGCTATATTTCTTTTCTTTACATCTCTTACAGTCCAGCATATAATAGCGTTATTATAGAATTTTGTGTTTTTGCTTTTCCACTTATTTAATTTTTCATAATCTTCCACGGTGCCTTCGAATGGTTTGCCTCCATGTGTCCAATGATAATTACATTCTATAAACAAATCAAAAGAAGGTATATAAAAATCACAGACAAAAGGATATCTTACTTTATCTTTATATTGATATTGTATATCTGGATAATATTTTTTTAAAATATTTAAAGTATCAATTTCTACTTTAGATTTATTAAAACTGTTATTATTTCGTTTTGTTTGTATGGCTTTTGCTATAGATTCTGGCGATCTAGCTTTTTCTTTTGCTTCTTTAGTTTTTAAATAATTATCTACACCATAATGTAAAACCGAAGTTTTTTTCATTTTTTCTTTGACTACTTCTGCTTGATTGGGGTATAAAGTACCATATTTTTTAACAGAAGTATTGTTTAAGGAAGCTTTCCAATAAGAACTTTTGGCTATATTATCTACATTATATTTTATCAATAGTGTATTTTTTGTTTTCTTTTTAACTTCAGCATCACATAATGGAGATGCTGCATTATATTTTTTTAAATTTGTATTTTTTTGTTTTTCCTTTGCTCCTTGTGATTGGGAAGGCCTCTTAACACCATATTTCTTAAATGATGTTTCTGAAAGACGTTTATTCGCCAATATATGCTTACACTCTTTTGAACATCCGCTTTCATAAAATTTAGCATCCACCAAATATCGTAAAGGTCTGCCGCAATTCTCACACAAAGGAGCATTTTCAATATTATGCTTTAATCGATATAACGCTTCTTTACATCTATCTATATCAGAATTTACTGTAAAATCATTAAATCGTTCAAGCAAATAATCGATATATTTCTTATCTCTTTTTTCCCATTTTACATGTATAGCATTATTAAAATACTCTAAAATCTCTGTATCTGTCATAATAAAATATTTTATTTGTTAATTCTCAAACAAAAGAAGAATTATCTATTATATTTATTAAACAAATAAAATATTTTTTACTTCTTTTTTTAAAATATATGAAAAATAATCAACATCATAAAACAAAGGCAAACCAAATAAATATAAAAACAATGAAATGCGATGACCAAAGATGAACTTATAAAGTTAGTCGAGGACGAAATAACGGTTTCAGGTCAGCTGAAACTCAATGTCAACAGGGAGGAAATAGGCCGTCTTATCGAAATGGAAAAGCGATACGTATATCGCGACTGGCCCTTTACGACAGAACTCAAGCATGCGGTCATGCATCCCGCCGCATTCCGTACAGAGGAGTTCAGGCAATCCCGTACAATACAATTACCGGAATGCGTGTGGGGCATACAGGAATTCTGCGAAATAAAGGACGGAATGAGAATGTTCGGTATCAATGATCCGGACTTGCGTCTGGAACGTGTAATGGCAAGCGACCTTTGGCTTTCACCGTTTTCAAGCGACGTCATAACCACCCGTACTGTATCATATTCTTGGTTCGACTTGGCGAGAAGCTTTACGCTTACTGATATACAGTTTAATTTTAATATGAACACACACCGCATAAAGGTAATAGGTCACGAGCCTTACGCGCCGGTACTCATCAGGGCATGGGTGTCGATTGACGACGGAAACCTTTATGAGGATTATTACTTCCAACGCTGGATAATAGCCAGATGCAAAACACAGCTGCACAGGATATTGAAGACCTTCGAGTATACCGCGATCGGCGGCGTATCGATAACGTCTATGCTAGGTGATCAAGGTAAGCAGGAGCAGGAGGAGATAAAGGAATACATAAAGAGTATCACACAGCCGGATTGGTTCCTTATGTTCTCATAATTCAATTGTATCGCGTTTTTATCTCACAGATAATAGATTCTACTATTTTTATATAAAGGTTTCTTAAAATAGACAAAAGGCATCTCAAATGAGATGCCTTTTGCTGTTATTAGAAAGTCATAACGCTTACTGCTTTTTATCGGTCCAGAAATCCCTGGATTCTGCGAATTCCCGCATGTTATCGATAACCGTACAAGGCTGCCAACCTTGCGATATGCATATACCAATGAATCCTTCCAATATTTTTTCAAACGACATATCAAAATACGGTGATTCCCATGACGAAACGCCTTGCGCGGTTTCAAAAGTAAGTTTTACGCCTTCCATATTACTCATCGCCTTTATTACTTTACTCTGATAATAGCGCAACGGGTGATTTCCTGATCCTTAAGCGCATCAATCTGAGTAGCGGTTTCAACATTATTAAAACCGTTCTTATTCATGATTTCGGCTACGGTATTGGCTCTCTTTTGAGCAAGTTCCTTGTTATAAGCTTCCGTACCGGTAGCGCTATCGGCGGAACCAACGACCATGTAAGTACCTTCCTTATCGAGACCACCCATGATAATGTCGAGACGATGCGTTTCAGCTTCGGTAAGCTCTGACGAATTCTTGGCGAATACGATAACTGCATTTGAAAGTTCATTGTTCTTCACCTGAACCTCAGTGACAGTATTTTCGATAACAATAGTATCGACTTGAACAGGACGATTCATGCATTCATCATACAAAGCATACAAATCAGCGTATTGCTGTTCGGTATAAACCTTGTCACAGATTTCAAAGTTATGTGACTTATTGCCGCGGCCGAAGCGATACGCCACGCCAAGATCGGCGGTCAAGTCTGCGCCCTTTGCGACAAATTCGATTTCATTTCCCTTAATGATTTGGTTGGCCTGCACCATCGGACTGAAGGTAATGTACCAGTTACGGTTCTTACCGAGGTTGAAGTCGAATTCCAGACCGGCTTGCAATGCGATATCATTGGGATTCTCAACAGTTCTCTCTGATTCAACGGTATTGTCAAAGTAATGATTCCAGCCGATACCGGTAACGGTCTTAATCTCTACACGTCTCGGATAGCCTTTATATCCGCCGAACAGATTCATAAGGTTAAACTTGGCGTTGCCGAATACGTCGACGCGGTCAATCTTGAAACCATTTTCGAAATCAGGATTGCAGATGCCTTCCAATGAAAAACCGGTGATAGGGGTAACGTCCTTACCGAGTTCCAAAGCGCCGTTCCAATCGAGGTTCTTGAACTCAAAATTGTCGTAATTGGATACCGGGTTGTGCACTGCACCGCCTTTGATTCCGAGATACATGTGTGAAAACACACCGTCGTTCTTAATTGTCTGAGCGTTCGCGACTGTCATGAACATGACCATGGCGAACAAAAAAGTGAAAATTTTCTTCATTTCTTAAAAATTTAGTTTCTTAATTTTGCTTCCGCAATGCGGAAAAATTTTATTATTCAATAGTAATTGTAAATATATGATTTTTTTACGAAACGAAAAAATTATTTAAAAGTATCCTTATATTTCTGCAAAGCGTTCTTTTGTTTCGTAGTCAAATCCGTGAGTTTAGGTATCTTGCATTCCAACTTAATCTTATAGTTTCCGAATACAGTAGGATCGTTAGGATCCGGGAATCCTTTACGATAAAGCGACAGTTCCTTTCCCGATTCAGTTCCTTCAGCGATATGGATTTTCTGATCGCCGTTAAAATGAGGCACCGTCACGTCACATCCGTACACGAAATCGAAATAGTCGAGTTTCAGTGTATATGTCAAATCATTCCCTACACGTTTCAGGCCAGGCATATCGTTTTCCGCCTGCTGCACTATCACCATGAGGTTGCCGGGTATTCCTCTGTGCGGACCGTCATTACCTTCCCCGCGTAAAGTGAAATACGCGTCGAACGGCATACCTTTCGGAATATCGAACTCCACTTCTTTTTCACCATGTTCGAGACCGGTGCCGCCGCATGACATACACGGTTTAGTTATAGTACGGCCGGTGCCGCCGCATTTCTCACAAGGCGATATGTTTTCACTGAAACCGAATCTTGTCTGCGTACGTACCCTTTTATATCCACTGCCGCCGCATACAGAACAGGTATTATATAAGTTATCTTCACTTCCGGAACCGTGACACCTGTGACAAGTACATTGCTTCTTTACCCGAAGTTTCTTATGCACGCCTTCATACGCCTCTTTCATTGTTATATGGACGGTTATCCTTAAATCGGTTCCGCGTTCCTTCACCTCCTGCTGCCTGCCCGCGTTCCTGAACATGCCGAACGGATCGAAACCCTCGAACGGATCGAAATTCGCCGCGTTTTCATCGACGGTACCGTACAAGTCATACCGCTGCTTTTTCTCGGGATCCGACAAAACCTGATAGGCTTCGTTTATCTCTTTGAAACGCTCAGCTGCATCCGGCTCTTTAGATACGTCAGGATGGTATTTCTTGGAAAGGGTACGGAACGCGTTCTTGATTTCCTGCTCGGACGCATTTCTGTTTATGCCCAATATGGAATAATAATCCTTATTCATTATCGTAAACGTTCAATGTTATTTTGGGATACCTTACTATCTTACCGTATGTATTGTCGAACAATCCCGCTTGGAAAACGTCGTGTACCGTATTATGCAATCCGGGATTCGATACCTTAAAGCATTGAATCACCTCGGCGGCATCGGAAATCTTTTCGCCGTTCTTTTCATACATAGACCACAGCTGGAAAAACTGCTTGTCCATAATCACGTAGTTTCTCGCCTTCAGACTGTTCTTTATGATATCCATAAAATAAGAGCAGTCCCTTGACGCGGTATTCAGCCATGCCCTGTGCACTTCATCGTACAATTGCATCAGGATTGCGGAGCAGACTTCGCTTTCCGAATTCCTGCTGCACATCTTATGATCTTCCTCCGCCCTTTGCTTGTACCTGTCGAAATCAGATTTCAGCTCGTCGTACCGTAGCTGCAACGCCTTGAAATCGAGATTTTTTTCTTCTGCCATACTTGATATTAAGGTAATCTTTATAGAAAGCAAGGCCGGATTTTTATTCCGGCCCTACATTTAATTTATCGGCATTTTTACTGTTTCGCTCCGCCGAACATGTTATTGAACATTTCATTGGCCTGCGAAGTGGAAGAGTCGCCTGTCTTATACAACGACGCGCTTACCTCATACCAGGACTTGGCGAGATTCTCGGCAGCCGCCTCTATTGCCGGCACGTCCTTGTTGGCGTCATCTACGTTGAACAACGCCTTCAGGCCTTCCAACGCTTCGGTAATCTTGGATTTCTGCTCATCGGTAATCTTGTCCTTGAATTCTTCAAGGTTATGCTCAGTCTGATAGATAATCTGTTCAGCGGCGTTCAGCTTGACAATTCGCTCCGCGCGTTTCTTGTCTTCGTCCGCATGCGCCTCCGCTTCAGATTTCATGCGTTCCACATCTTCCTTACTCAAGCCGGAGGAACCTTCGATACGGATATCCTGCTTTTTACCGGTACCTTTATCGACAGCGGTGACTTCAAGTATGCCGTTCGCGTCAATTGCGAACTTCACTTCGATTTGCGGAACGCCTCTCATGGCCGGCATGATACCGTCCAGCACGAAAGTTCCAAGCCTCTTGTTATCGATGGCCATCGGCCTGTTACCCTGCGTAACCTCGATCGTAACGGCCGACTGGTTATCTGCGGCGGTAGTGAAGACTTCAGATTTCTCATAAGGAATCGTCGTATTCGCCGGAATCATCACTGTGGCCATCTGACCACTGGTGGTGATATTGAGGTTCAATGGTGTAACATCAAGCAAAAGGATACCGTCCTGCTCTCCTGACAAAATAGAGCCCTGAATAGCGGCGCCCAAAGCGACAGCCTCATCAGGATTTACGGTCTTATTGCCTTCCTTACCGAAGTATTTCTTGATCATTTCCTGAATGGCGGGAATTCTCGTCGTACCGCCGACAAGAAGCACCTCGTCGATATCCGATACGGAAAGCTTAGCCTTTTCAAGCACGCCGTCACAAAGCTTTATGCATTTGTCGATATAATCCGATATCATGCGTTCAAGCTGCGCCCTTGTCAAGGTGCAATTCAAATGCTGCGGTCCGGCGTCCGTATTGGTGATATAAGGCAGAGAGATATCAGTAGAAGTGGTGGATGACAATTCAATCTTGGCTTTCTCACCTTCCTCCTTTAACCTCTGCAAAGCGATAGGATCTTTAGACAAATCAACACCGCATGACTTCTTGCCTTCCTCTACAAGGAAATCAATAATCTTGTTGTCGATATCATTACCACCGAGGAAAGTATCTCCGTTCGTGGACAATACTTCGAATACTCCGCCACCGAGTTCAAGCACTGACAAATCGGTAGTACCGCCACCCGCGTCGAACACGAGGATTTTCATGTCCTTGTTCAATTTGTCGATACCGAAAGCCAAAGCAGCTGCGGTAGGCTCATTGATGATACGCTTTACATTAAGGCCGGCAATAGTAGCCGCTTCCTTTGTAGCGACACGCTGCGCGTCGTTAAAATAAGCGGGAACCGTAATCACCGCATCGGTGACATCCGTTCCGAGGTATTCCTCCGCGGTTTTCTTCATCTTCTGCAGCACCGCCGCGGAAATCTCCTGCGGAGTGAAATCTTTGCCGTTGATATCGATTACCGGTAAGCCATTGTCGCCTTCTTTTACCAAATATGCAAACTTGCTTACATACGGCTTAACGTCGTTGAAAGTGCATCCGATAAACCTTTTTACCGAATGTATGGTGGTACTAGGATTTACCACTGCCTGCCTTTTGGCGGGATTGCCGACTTTTCTTTCACCATCTTTACCGAAGCTCACAATAGACGGCGTAGTTCTTTCGCCTTCTGAATTAATGATAATCTTGGGTTGTCCGCCCTCACATACTGAAACGGCGCTATTGGTCGTTCCAAGGTCAATACCTATACATTTTCCCATGTCAAACAATTAATTTTAAAGACATTCGATATTTACATAGCTTCAAATGAGCAAAGGATGCAATGCTTATAGCAGGCTTCTTCTTCGTCATTTCCGGCATACGGCACATCTGCACAAACGACTTCATCGAAATTATATGTTTCTCTGATAGCGTCCACAAGCGTCTTTTTGTCGATACTCTCCCAATCAGGGACATCATACGTATCGAAAAGCTCGACAAATTCAGGAAGGATAGAATCAGACTTATCTTCTTTACGGAGCACTTCATTGATATCCTTTACCATGTCGTCATATAAGACGGCGATAACGATTTTGTCGTCATCGAGATAACCGTACTCGTAATTCCTGTTTTTGATAGCGTAATCGAAAAGGCATACGAGATCCCCCGTCATGACTTCGGCGTTTTTGCAGGATTCCGCATAAATAAGATCCTTATAAAGCTTTTTCAAAGACGGCGAATATTCGTTGTCACCGAATTCCCTGATGGCGTACTTATCGACAATACCGCCGAATTCAGATAATCTGTCAACTAAAGTTGAATCCTTTTTACCCATCTCAGCACAATTATCGAAAATTTCCTCGTCTATATTATCAAAATCCGCGCCGCTGCATTCTTTTTCTGTTTCAGATGACATTTTGTCATATTTTGTAAAATCACTATTAGCAGATGCTGACAATTTGGCAATATTGTCATCTATCGTGATTTTGTCGCACAATTGTTCGTCACAGCAAGAATCTTTATTAATAATAGTGTCAAGTCCTGAATTGATATGTCTGAGGGAATTAAGGAACATCTCACGGTCTGAAGCACTGATAATATCAGTATCCACTTCATTATCTTTGATAATCACGTCGACATCGTTGTCTTTCACCAGGAATTTGACATAGTGCGCACCTTCTTCGTCAAGATAATAAAAACTACGCAATTCTTTGTCCCATTTCCACGGCGTAACAGCAAGGTTCACTTTATTCTTACTGTCTGCCTTTTCCCAAAATTCAAACCTGATTTCGGATACATAGAAATCATCATGGAGATTCAGTCTCTTTCTGTCATTCGACATGTTACAATTAATGCGGTACATGGCGATGAAAGATTTACGGTAAATCTTGACAGCCCATTTCGCGAACGATTCGGAATCTTTACAGATTTCACTGTCTATACCGTAGCATCGTACATTAAGTATTCCACTGCCGTCATCAGAGAATGCGAATGATTCTACTTCTACCATATCACCGTCCTGACTTTCAGCTGTTTCTACTGTAATACAGGAATTTTCTTTCTTTTGACAATTATCTTTTGCGCAGTTTTTATCGTCAAGAGTAGTGGTAAATGATACTGAATCGATTCCATTCTGCCCGTTATGGTATTCGGAGATCGCCTTAATGCAAGCCGGTAATACATCAATAAGGGATGAAATACCGATTCGCTGCGATTCAGGTGTACTGAAAAGATCATATAGCAGATTCAATCCGCTATATGTACTGTTCTTATTTGCTTTTTTGTCGCTCATTTTTATATATTAATTTTGGTATATTATTTCAAGCATATTACTGGACATAAAGTCCGCGTTCTGTACAATAGACAGCAAAGGACACATGTTCACTGCACGAAAATACGCACGGTTGGCGTCGCCACAATCTACAGAGGTAGACCATAGACCCATATGGTACCGTATGGCAAGCATCTCGTCAATAGTAAGTTCGACACCCAGCCATTGCAAAAGAATGACAGATTTCTCACCATGCCCTATCGGGAAGGTGTCTTCCACGTCATAGCCACGATAGCTGACCCACTTGTCATTCTCGTCTTTCTTCCATTTTTCCTTCGGGACATAAAAACCGACTTTACACAAATCATGCAGCAGGCATGATATTATAAGGCTTTCATCCGTAAGCCTGTCTGCAAGTTCAGGTTTTATTTTCACCATTGCGTCACGCAATCCTGCAGCGGTCGACAAAACCAATATAGAATGATCAAGCAAACCGCCTTGATAATTGGAATGGAACTTCGTCGAAGACGGGGCGTAATAGAAATCGGTATTCCTGAGGTATTCTATCGCCTTGTCTATCCCTTTACGGTTTGTAGACCGCAAAGTGGATTCGACAAATTTCACCTTCTCTTCTACAGTCCATGAATTCAATCCTAAAATGTCGTTATATACCGGAAAATCCATTTATATATTTTTTAGTCGTTATCGTTGTCATACCCGTCATTCTCATCAAATCCAAATGAAGTGACGTCGTCTTCATTGAACAGTTGCATTCCCTGTTGCGCCTGTTCTTCTTCTGTCGCTGCATCGTTCTTATCGAACTCGCTTATATAACTGTATTGCGTGCAATCGTCACTATCGGTATTCTCGTCGGGATCGCTGTATCTTCCGGTATTCGGAATGACGCGGATAATGGTATAATGATAATCACCGATATAGACATGATCAAATCCCTCCGCCCTCATATCAGGTAATTCCTTCTGCTGTATCTTCCTGAGTAACGCCCGTTTTCCGTCGGCTTTCAATTCGAACAGGTTGTTATATATCCCGTGCGACAAATCGCGGGAAAGAAAACGGCCGACATCTCTTTTCCACTGCGCGAACATTTCCTTGTTAACACCGGTATCCAGCTCTATTACAGAGGATGAACCGGCTTTATGTACCACGACATTACCCAGCCGTACTTTGAAATCGCCGTATATATCACATGCATCGAAAGTGGCGTCAGGAGACTTAATCATATTGTTCACTTCCGCTATCGTTTCTTTGCTAATCAATTTCTTCATTGCTTTTTGCTATTTCTTTTTCAAATTTTACGAATTCCTTAAGTTCCGCTTCTGTTTCCACTGGAAACAATCGTATACAGGTTTCCATATCCCTTCTGCCTAATGCATAGTATGACCTGAATCTTTTGATGACAGCATCTTGGGTAATCAGGTTTTTCGATGAAGATTTGGCTTTTGCCGCCCCTGGCGTATAAATCCATTTCGGTATAGAGCCGCAATACAGGAAATCGGACCAGCTGCGGATAACTTCTTTCGGGTTTACATTGGATATGTTGAACAATTGCGCCTGTATCGGATATTTTATGGCAAGACGCCGGTTAATCATAAACAGGTTTTGCCTGGCTGACTCCGTCGTAATATTGTTCACTATATCCTTGTTTACGAATAAAGCGTTCAATATATCGAATAATATATTCTTCTTTTCCGGCTTTTCCGGTTCAACTTGCTTTACCGGCGCCGGCGATATATTATTCATGCTTTCTATGAAACAAGTATTCTCCATATTAAAAATATATTAAGAATTTTTATTTCAGAAAAGCGGTTTCAGAAACCTTTCGGCATCTTTCAAATCATTGAAAATCGAATTCTCACGAGGCTTTGCGACATAGTTTTCGGATATGTATTCGGTACCGCTCAGGATATCTTCCATTTTTATAGCGGAAATATTTCCGAGTCTGCCTTTGAGCGTATCGGTATCCGCTGCAAACTTGTTCATAAAGGTATTCACTTCATCCGCAGGAAACAAATCGGGGTTAAGCTCGACAAGCTTACGCTGCCGCATAAGGCGCTCATTCGTATCGACATCATTGACCTCCCTTTTAAATAGCTTGCCTATATAATCACGTATGCTGCCGTCAGCGCATTTCACCTTGAAACCGGAAAAATCGTTAAGTCCGGCGGATTCGAACAGTTTCTTCATTCGCAAGGTGGTAAACCTGACACGCTTTCCTTTCGAATAAAAATCATAAAAGCCGGGTACGTTGTCACCGTCGTCACCGCATACAATCTTTTCGATAAGCACCTGCTCAGGATCGATTATATCGAGTTCATTCTTTGCGTCCTTCAATATATTACGCAGCAGTTCCTTCTCTTTGCTGTAATTATTAAAGAAGATATTGGTGATTTCCGGCGCATTAATCCAATCGGAGCACGCGTTAGTCGAATACAGTTTCTTTTTCCCTTTATTGCTTACTATAGGATTATACACTATGCAAAACCCGTTACCGTCGGAATCATAATCAACAAGTTGGCACCAGTCGCGATCCGACGATACGAAAATGATGGATTCCTTCTTTTCCGTATACAGCGTCTTTTTGTACAATGCGGCAATGTCGTCCGCTTCTGTGCGCTCTATCTCGCAGACTATAAAACCTTTACGGCTGTAAATATCTTTCAAATCGTTAATGGTCCGGAATATGTTATTCCAATTCTTGCTTTCATCCTTTACCCTGTTACCTTTATATTCCATATCCGGAATACTGTCATAGACATCTTCTCTCCAAGGATGCTTTGCGTCGCATGCAAAAATAGTACGATCCGGGCAAAACATACGCAGGATATACGATATATCCGTGGTAATTTTTCTCGCAAGGATATTACATTCTTCCTGCGTATCATAATTGCTTACGCCCGAATCACGCATATATATACATGCGTTCATAGCGCGCATCGCTATATTATTAAAGTCTATAATCAAATTAACCATAAAATAAAAACTCTTTATAAATTATATCCGTATGTTCAAATTTTGATCTTTTGATATTACGGAGTATGAATGATGGTCTGCAGCTTATAGCAGCAGGCGAGTAATGTTACGACTCTGTCAATAGACGTATTCACCATATTCGCGTATTCCGCGATAGCGATGACAATATACGGTATTTTCGACGCCTGTTCGGGATGTGACGTACGCAGATAGTCCACAAATGACTTAGAAATCTCCGCTATCGCGTTTTCGGGAGAAGACGAATAGTTCTCCATAATGAACTTGTAATTGGCCACAGGGTCGTTTACGTTCATTATATGGTCGAACAGGTCAGAACAGTCAAACGTCTTGGAAATTGAGTCGGTGTTCAGTTCAGTCGCGCCTTGGATATGCATCGCCTGAATCGTGTTCAATACGGTACGCATATCGGGGAAAGAGAACCTGACGAGCTTTTCCAGCGATTCCTGTGTATACTGGATATTGAAATGCGAAAGAATCTTGCCGACATACATGCAATATCCGGCGAACAAGGCGTCCTCTTCCTCTTTATTAATAGGATATACGGGAATACATGAAAAACGCGACTGTATAGGCGCGGGAATCTTGTCGATTTTATTGCAGGTGCAAACGAAACGCACACTTGACGCGTATCTTTCGATTGTCTCACGTAAGGCGTCCCATGCCTGCGGCGTAAAACCGTCCGCCTCATCGATATATACGACCTTCATCTTTTCAGCCCCGAATTCAAGGGATACGGTAGAAGCGAATGATACGACTTTTTCGCGTACGATATCGATACCGTTTTCAGACGAACCGTTAAGGCGCATGCAATCATATCCATTTACGAGAATCCTTGCGATAGATGACTTGCCCGAACCAGCCGGTCCATACAGCATGATATTCTGTACCAATCCTTTGCTGAGTTCACTGTAAATACGCACAGGCAATACAAGCCCGTCAAGTTTGGTCGGCCTGAAAAGCTCCGTAAAAAGTCTAGATGTCAAATCCATATGAATTGTATTAAAATTTTTTAAAATATATGAAAAATATTTATAAAAAGAAAAGCCTTCCCGGAGGAAGGCTTTCCGATAATACAATAATTATATGATTTACGAATTCGCGGCCTGTGTCGTTCCGCTGTATCCATGCGTATGCGCGCTTTCATTGCCGGTTTCTGTCGGGATAGCCGTGACAATCTTGATAGCATTGGTACTTGTATTTCCCGTGGTGTTCGTAAGCAATGTGGCGCTGGTCGCGACACTGGAATATCCGTTGCCGCTGCCGGATGAACCGGTGGCAACTGTCGCACCTGTACCGTTGGAAGCTAATTTACCCGTAGCAACACTGACATCTGTAAATGTATAAGGAGTAATGCTTCCGTTGGCGACAGCAGGAGTAATAGTTTGCGTAGTTGGTGCCGCTTTCGCAGGAGTAATACTTGTAGTGGTCAATGTAACAGATTTTGAAGTTGCGGCCGTTGTAGAAATCGTAACAGTACTTGTATCAGCCGGTGTTGTAGAAATCGTAACACTAGCAGTGCTTGCGGGCGTAGTAGATGCCACGCTTACCGTACCAGTGCTTGCCGTACCGAAAGTGAGAAGCTCGCTACCGTTGCTTGGTGCTGTAACGGTAACACCGCTAAGTGCGAATGTCGTATTACTAAGGGTAATGCCTTTGATAGCGTCGGTATTAAATGTGGTAGTACCGCCAAGGGTAGCTGACTTAATAGCGTTGGTATTGAATGTGGTAGCACCGCCAAGGGTGGCTGACTTAATGGCGTCAGTATTAAATGAGGTAGTACCACCTAATGCCGTACCTACGTTTACGGCGCCGCTAACATCCGCCGTACCGTATACTACTGCTGTTCCTGTTGTCGCGACATTGACAGCCGTTCCAGCAGTTGCCTTGGAAGCTTTAACGACTTCAAGCTTGGAAGTGCTTACACCGGTGACAAAGGGTGTAGAACCGAAAGTAAGAGGTACATTCGCCTGCGGCTGTATATATGTAGATGTGCATGTCCCTATGGTATGCTTATGCGCTGACCCGGCGTTTGTAGTTCCACTATACGCATGCGTATGTGTCTTTAATGAATAATTGCTGAGATTTACATCGGTGTTGCCGATTTTCTCCCATGTATATGTCGAGGTTCCCGTTTTGACAGTCACGTATTCGTCATATACGTCTTTCCATCCGGTACCGGAGCTTGGATCGTGCGAATTATCGGTTTTAAGATAAATTTTACCCATTGTATCCGCCGATGCTGTCGGCAATGCCTCCGTGCCGAGTACAACCAAAGTAAGGCCTGCTCCTACGGCTTCCTGCAATGCGGCGATTTGTGTCCATGCAGACGCATCCTTAATATCATACGTTGTATTGTTCGGCAATTTAACTTGACTAATATATGCCATTATTATATCGTTTATTTTTAATATTTTTTATATCCAAGATTCAATGTATAGTCTGACGAATTGGCGCTTATGCTGCAATCCAAGAGATCCGGCATATCCTCTATTTCACTCCATTTTATACCGTATCCGGATGTCTGTCCGTACGCACCGTTGTTCCATATAAACATGCTATACCTGTTATACCCCTCTGAAACGGTTTCTTTCAGAAGCAGGTATATCACATTCTGTTCTCCTTGTGCAGGCAGGGACTCTACTACACGTATTGTACCGCCGTCTGTCGTCGTGGTCAAATCCCGCCAACCGCCGTTCGATAAAACACGAAGGCAGTTACGGCTCGTATTGAAATATAAATAACCGTTGGCGACATTCAACGGGTCTTCGGTTAATGAACCGATAACCATGTTCAATGCGGCGTTTCCTGAAAAATCTATATTCGAAAAAAATTGCTTTGCTGCCATTTCGTATTAGTTTGTAGAATTTATAGTTTGCGTATTTGTAACAGTAGCAACACTATGCGTTAGTGCACCCATTATCACGACACGTACATTCGGGGTTTTTCCGCCAAGCGAATCGAAACTCAATACCACGGTACTCGCGTCAGGTACGCTGTATGTAACATCTACCGATATCGGTTGCTTTGAAGTGTCATATGCGCTGAGCACGATGTTTGACGTACCGAGGTTGTGCGTTATCGTATAGTTCGCTTGCGCTGTAACACCGGTTATATTCGCGACGGCGCACTTTACGTAATCCCTGCCGACAAGTTCCAGGTAATTTTTGTTCACTATGGAATAACCGTCGGAATTGCTGTTCAGCGAACTAAGTATTTGCATTATTATAATCGTTTATTTATGGAAAACGGCGGAATTCCGATAAAGGCGTTCCGCCGTTTTATCAAATTATGTTATTAGGTTTCATTTGGAAGATTAATGCTGGCGTCCGGTATTTGTGTAGCGTTGGTTGAACCGGCAATAACGGCTACATATCCCAAATAATTATTTCCGTCTTTTTCCTGACAGCCGATAAATGCTTCAGGTGAACCGAAGAATATGTCTATCTGGTTGTTAGAAGATATGATTTCGTCTACATATACAAGCTGCCTTCCTGCACGTTCCGCTGTATTGATTTTCACCTTGTAAACGCTAACAATGACATCTGACGTGCCGAGGTTATGCGTAATACGTACTGTATGTATTTCGGAATAGGATGCGTCGGGTACACCACATGTCGTTGGATTGATTGCCGCGGTGTACACTCGAGTATTGCCTTGTAACAGTGAATTTGGCACGATACCGTATGACGCATCGGTGCTTGCGCCTGTGACAACCGGGATAGAAACATATCCTTTGCTTGCATCAGAAACCGCCTTACCGCCGACCTTAAGGTCGAATATGTAATTCGAATTTTCGAGTCCGGTGCTGTGTCCTGTCATTACGCCACCAAGTGACGTATCGGAAGCAGTCTCAAGATTCAGCTGCTTACTGTTCATGAAAAACGAATTACTTAATGTAATTGCACCGGTTTCTCCACCGAACGACGTCACATATTGATCCGGATTCGCCAAGCTACCGAGCAACTCCCATGACTTGCTTGCACCCGGGTACAACGGATCAATAAGTACCCATTCTTCATTACCGAAAATCAAGACAGAACCTTTGTCATAATCGTCCGCCCAACCGGATTGATTCTCATCCAAATAGTCAAGCAACCTATCGAAATTAGTCAACTGATGATCTGCAATAAAGGAAGCGTCATTATATACTGCTTCAAGCGTAAACAAAACACCGAGAGAAGCAATAGCATTACTTACGTCAGACAGGACATGTTCTACTGCCGTTTTAACAGTACCGACAGTCGCAAGAGGATTAAACTTATCAGCAGACGGACCGCCCATATCGACATACGAACTGTCAGGATCGCTGTACATCATGACATATGACGAATCGATATCCAGTATACTTGAATCCATCTTCACGCCAAGCAAGCTTGCACCAGCAACAGCACCTTGAATATCGGCCATCGTGGCCAACCTATTGGTATTATAGTCGTACAATGAACCGGTATACAGGTCAATGACACCATCTGGACCAGGATTAAGTTCCGTATAAGTGACGCCGTTGGATAATCTTAAGCTTGTTAATGCACTGGCGTCAGAACTGTCACTTGTAAGCAAATACTTCCATTCCGGCGCGCTTTTGCCTTCCAATACCACAGCGAACTTATTAAGTTCGTCATCATAGGTTATGGTACCAAGGTCACCAGTAGAAAGGTCGTGCCATGTGTTTATTCTATTAGCTTGAAATACAGCCGAATTCCACAATTTTACCTGTGGCAGAAAATTAATTCTTTGCTTCATATTATATAAAAAGTTATTCTTATTATATTATTTATCAAAGCAACCCTCTAAGTAATAATAGCAAATCAAGGCAAAGCGCGGCGGTAGAGCCTATCAAGCCGGCATAGAAATCCTTGATATTGTACACGCCTTTACCCATTTTCCTATCGTATATAAGTTCCTTTAAATATGAGGCGAGTATACTTAACGGGTAAGCCAGCACGAATGCGCAACGCATCGGCAAGAATACCAAAAACGCGCGGAACAGCACCATGAATATAACCATTCCCGCGATGAAGTGCAGAAGCTTGTCTGCCTGTACATCCCTGAGTTTTTTCAATAAATCTTTCATTTTTCCGTATTTAATTTTTGCTTATGAAAATAGCAGGTTCGGTTAACGTATTCAAAGCGACCTCATCCCATTCATCGTCTATTTTTTTCCATATTTTAGATACCTTGACGTATGTACCGGAAATCTTTATATACAGTGATTCCCCGCCAAAGCATGAAACTACGATATTATGTGTCGCTTGAATATTTGAAATTGTGTATATATAATTGACTACGGTAGTAGTTACCCCCTCTTTGGTAATCTGTTCC
>JAEEGL012323278.1_pt1 | contig 28356 bp, 23 predicted proteins | sample 9134231 | NCBI WGS metagenome assembly JAEEGL01 (sample SAMN16246548, study PRJNA631951) | gut metagenome | biome: gut microbiome; feature: rumen; material: fiber-attached | host: Bos | place: Iran: Karaj | collected 2018-10
AGTGTCAAATATATCGGCGGAGGCCTTACCGATTCCGCAATTCCGAGAGAAGCAAAGGCCGAGATCATCATAGATCCCAAAGATATCGATATCCTTGAAAACACAATCGAAAAATATTCAAAGATCATATGTTCAGAGTTCGAAGGTATCGAGGAAAACATGATGATATATGCCGAGAACATGGGGGAAGAGACTGCCTCATGTCTTGACAGGGAATCAAAGAGAAAGATCGGTTTTCTTCTTAATACTGTTCCTGACGGCATAATCAAGATGAGCCGCAAGAACGAAGGCCTTGTCAGAACGAGCCTTAACAGCGGTATCATGAAACTCTCCGATAAGGAATTTGAACTCATCATAAACCTGAGAAGCCTGGCCGAATCCGAAAAAGATGCCCTTGCCGATAAGATAATGTATCTGTGCGAGACTATCGGAGGTGATTATATCGAGGAGTATGATTACCCGGCTTGGGAATATGAGAGTGAATCGAAACTTCGAGACATAGCTTTTGACGCATACCAGAGGATATATGAGAGGAATCCGAAACTTCGCGGTTTCCATGCAGGTCTTGAATGCGGAGTATTCTTCAAAAAGATCGAGGGAGTCGATATAATCTCATTCGGCCCGAACATCAGCAATATCCACACGCCCAAAGAAAAGCTGTCAATCTCGAGTACCGCAAGAGTATACGATTATCTTCTTGAGATATTAAAGAGTATCTGAAATGAAACTTCCTGACAGTTTTTTAAGACAGATGAAGGATCTTTGCGATAACGGATATGATGATCTTATCGCCTCATTTAACGAGAAACCGTACAGTGCATTAAGAGTCAATACTACCAGGATGAGCTGTGAGGAGTTTGAGAAGAAAGCTCCTTTTTCGATTGGAAAGATCCCTTATTCATCGAACGGCTACTATATAAACGATACGGATGCTTGGTCAAAACATCCGTATTATTATGCAGGGGTTTATTATCTGCAGGAGCCGAGCGCGATGCTTCCGGCCTGTACGATACCTATAGAAAAAGACGATGCGGTGCTTGACCTTTGTGCGGCACCGGGCGGAAAATCGACTGCTATCACGAATTATGAACCGAAAGTCCTCATATCAAACGATATCAGCCCTTCAAGATCCATACCGCTCGTTTATAACCTTGAACATACCGGAACTTTCAGACATGCGGTGACGGTTGAAGATCCTCAAAAGCTTGAAGGTCATTTCCACGGGATGTTTGATAAGATACTCGTCGATGCACCATGCTCGGGTGAAGGCATGTTCCGAAAGGACCGGGGGCTTGTCGCATCTTACATCGATAAAGGATGCGATCATTACCGGCCGATACAGGAGTCCCTGCTTGAGAGCGCATATGTCATGTTAAGGGCCGGCGGGCTTATACTGTACAGTACGTGTACATTTTCAGACATTGAGGACGAGCAGGTTATCCGTGGATTTCTTGACAGACACGATGACATGGAACCTGTTGAGATAAAAAAAGCGAACGGACTGACAGGTCCCTATCATAAATATGAAGATGATAAGAGCCTCAGATTCTGTGTGCATGCTTTTCCTCATCTTTTCAAAGGCGAAGGTCATTTTATGGCTCTCATGAAAAAAGCCGGCTTTGCCGAAAATCATGCCGTTAAACCATCTTGTGACCCTGATCTTTTACGATACGCCGATCTTTCAACAGGCATAAAGGAGTTTTCTTTGCATCTGAGTGGCGATTTTCGCCAAAGGATGATCGAGAGCCGTTATTTGATCAGGAACGATGCCGTATATATGCTTCCGGAATCGGTTGCCTCATTATACAGCAGGAATGTCCGTTTTGCCCGTACCGGGCTTAATATGGGAAAACTGAACAGGGCCGGTAAATTCACGCCTTCAACGGCGCTGGCACTGGCTCTGGCACCCGGGGAGCATGATAACGTCCTCGACCTTTCATCCTCTGATCCCGATGTGATAAGGTACCTTCGCGGGGAAACACTGGTGGGAGTTTCGGACTGCGGAAATTACAAAAAGCATTCCAAGGGAAACGTTCTTTTATGCGTTGACGGTATTTCGCTAGGTTTTGCTTCGTTTGACGGAAGCAAATACAAGAATCTATACGAAAAAGGTTGGAAATATACATAATGTGGAAAGAACTGCTCGAAAAAACCGACGCCGTCCTGTTCGATCTTGACGGTACCGTTGTTGATTCAATGGGAATATGGAAAGACATAGATCGGGAATATTTCGGAAGGTACGGCCTTGAACTTCCGGCTGATTACCAGAGGAAGATAGAAGGGCTGAGTTTTTATGAGACAGCCGTCTTCACACAGGAAAACTATTTCCCCGAACTTACACCGGAGAAACTTATGGAGGACTGGAACAAAATGGCATACGAGCATTATGCCAATCTTGTTCAGCCGAAAGAATGCATCAGGACTTTTCTTGAAAAACTTCACGGCATGGGAAAAAAAATGGGGATCGGAACAAGCAATTCCGCGCTTTTGTGTAAGGCGACGCTGAGAAGTAACGGTCTTATCGATTTCTTTGACGTCATACTGACGGGAGAGGAGAGCGGAGCCGGAAAGCCTTCGCCGGACGTTTATTTAAATTGTGCAAAGGCACTTAATGTTGTTCCAGGAAGGTGTCTTGTATTTGAGGATATAGGTGCAGGTCTCATCGCGGGAAAGCGTGCGGGAATGACTGTTGTGGCCGTTCATGATGATTATTCCGCAGATCAGTGGGAAGAAAAATGCGGCATAGCAGATCACAGTATTTATTCATACAGGGAGATCATTGATGAAATATATTGACAGGTACCTTAAAGGCTCTTACGGGTATATAAAAAAACAGACACGTTTTGAGATCATCAAAACACTGATCCTGTATGTGATGGCTTTCGGGATATTCTTTATCGGATATTTCACGCTTCATTCAAAGAAGAGCATGTGGTCGATCCTTGCCGTTCTTGCCCTGCTTCCCGCGTGTAAATCAATGGTCGGCGTTATTATGCTTGCCAGGTTCAGATCACTGAGTCAGGAGTCATACGATAAGTACCGTGAATGTACAAAAGGTGTTCTGGTTCTTTATGAGAATATACTGACCACACGCGAGAAGACGTTTTACGTTCCGGTTATCTGCATCCGCGACGGTAATGTTTTCTGTTATTGTCCGGACTCTTCGGAAAAGACGGAAGACCTGAAGAAACACATGGATAATGTCTTTAAAAATGCCGGACATAAAGTATCATTTAAAATTTTTAACGATGAAACATCCTTTATAAAGCGGGCAGTGGCACTACCCATTCCCGACGAGGTAACATTACATCGACTGGATGCTGTATCTAATACAATAAAAGCGGTGTCACTATGAAAGAATTCAGTGTCGCACCTTCAGATGAGGGAAGAAGACTTGATAAACATATAATGCACATCCTTCCCAATGCGCCGTCATCATTCGTTTACAAAATGCTCCGGAAAAAGAATATTGTTTTGAATGACGCAAAAGCGTCCGGTAATGAGATCCTGTCCGGCGGTGACAGTATCAGGTTCTATCTTTCCGATGAGACGTTTGAAAAGTTTGCAAAAGGCAGCGAAGAAACACCTGATCTGTCGCATCTGATGCCTCCGGTCATTTATGAGGATGATGATTTTCTCATAGTAAACAAGCCGTCAGGGATGCTTTCGCAAAGAGCGAAAGCAGACGATACATCTTTAAACGAAATATGTCTGTCATATGTCAGGGCCGGGGCTTCATATGAAGATTCCGCTTCATTTACACCGTCGATATGTAACAGACTCGACCGGAACACATCGGGGATCGTAACGTTTGCAAAGACATACCGCGCCGCAAAAATACTGTCAAAGGCTTTTCGCGATCATACGCTGGGAAAATATTACAGATGCGTGGCAAAAGGAAACGTAAAGGAAGCCGATCTGGAAGGCTTTCTTGTCAAGGATGAACAGACAAACAAGGTACGTCTTGTTTCCGAAAAAAGCGGCGGCGACTTCATAAAAACAATGATAAGACCCCTCCGTACAAACGGTGATGTGACTCTTGTCGATATAAAACTCATTACGGGAAAGACGCACCAGATACGAGCTCATCTGGCATCATGCAATACACCTGTTGTAGGTGACCCCAAATACGGCGACAGATCGTTCAATGAGAAATACCGTAAAAGCTTCGGTATAAGATCACAGATGCTCGTCTGCCACAAACTTGTTATCCCCGATGATAACTCTTTTCTGGGCTTATCCGGAAAGACATTTGAGATACCGATGCCCGAGGAATTTGAAAAGGTAATGTAATGGCCACATGGAACTCAAGAGGACTTCGAGGCTCGACACTTGAAGATCTGATAAACAGAACAAACGATTTGTATAAAGAACACGGCCTGTGCCTCGTTCAGAAGATCCCGACGCCGATCACGCCTATAAAGATGAACGCGGATCATTCCCAGATCACTCTTGCCTATTTCGATCAGAAGAGTACGGTCGATTATATCGGTGCAGTCCAGGGAATACCGGTATGCTTTGATGCAAAGGAATGCTCACAGGATACATTTGCTCTTTCAAACATACATGAACATCAGGTTTTGTTCATGAAAGATTATGAAGCGCAGGGTGGTGTCAGTTTTATAGTGATATACTATTCGCATCTTGACAGATTCTGTTATGTCCGTTTCGAAAAGCTTCTTGAATTCTGGAACAGGATGCTGGAAGGCGGACGTAAAAGCTTCAGGCTTGAAGAACTTGAGGACGGTTTTGACCTGACTCCTCATGACGGATTGTTTGTTCCGTATCTGGACGGGATAAAAAAGGATTTGACATTGAGATAAGGGTTTTAATATAATTTAGTTTGATAACATGGTAGCGAATTAGCAGTTTAACGCGTTAAAGCGGGGGATATATGAGCAGGATAATACATACACCTGAAGGTGTGAGGGATTTGGCTCCCTCAGAACTTGAACGAAAACTTGATACGGCAGGAAAGCTTCTTGGTGTTATAAAACAGGCAGGCTTTTTGTTGATGCAGACTCCGTCTTTCGAATACTTCGACGTATTTGCAAAGAACATCGGACTTACTCCTTCAAACGAGCTTTACAAATTCTATGACAAAGAGGGAAATACTCTGGTTCTGCGTCCCGACTTCACACCGTCAATGGCAAGAGCTTATTCCAAGATGGATGAAGAAAGCGGAAAAAGCGTCGGTCTGTGTTACTGCGGTAATACGTTCGTGAACGGAAACGACCTGAACGGTGCTCTTAAAGAAAGCACGCAGATAGGAGCAGAGCTGTATAATGACGCCTCATGCGAAGCAGATGCAAGGATAATCAGTCTTGTTGTTAAGTGTATGGAAACTGCCGGATTTTCCGAGTTTGTCGTATCACTCGGAAACGGGGATTTCTTCAAAGGCCTGTTCGATGAGATTGGAATGGATGACGATGCAGAAACCTCTCTGCGTGAACTGATTTCAACCGGAAACTATCATAAGGCGGAAGAACATCTATCGAAGATCGATATGGACGAAGACCTCAAAAAACTGATCGTTCATATTTCGGATGAATATACCACAAGGTCATCGCTTAACGACCTGAAAAGCCTTATAAATAACGAAAAGAGCCTCAATGCCATAGACAGGCTCTGTAAGATCTGGGACATACTCGAAAAAGACGGAATGGCAGAGCATGTTACGATCGATCTGGGACTTCTGAACAAGTACAACTATTATACGGGTGTTCTGTTCAGGGCTTATACATTCGGATGCGGTGATGCCGTTATGAAAGGCGGCAGATATGATAATCTTGTCCGGGAATTCGGAAAAGATACTCCTGCAATCGGATTCGGCATATCGCTTGATGAGATGATGGAAGCGTTATATGCACAGGAAGGTAAAGGAGAGCGGGACAGCGGATATCTTACTTTTGCACTCACGAAAGGCCGGCTTGCGGACAAGACGCTCGCTCTTCTCGAAAAGACGGGCATCACATGTGAAGAAATGAAAGATAAAAAAACCCGGAAACTCATCTTTGTAAACGAAGATCTGAAACTCAGATTTTTCCTTGCAAAGGGGCCCGACGTACCGACGTATGTTGAACATGGTGTTGCGGATATCGGGGTTGTCGGCAAAGATACGATCGACGAGGAGAACAGGAAGATACTCGAGGTACTTGACCTCGGATTCGGCAAATGCAGAATGTGTGTCTGCGGCTATGAGAGTGCAAAACAACTTCTGAAGAAACGGGATATGATCAAGATCGGGACGAAATATCCGAGGATAGCCAGATCGTATTTCAATGATGTACGGCATCAAAGTGTTGATATAATAAAGCTTAACGGCAGCATTGAACTGGCTCCGATAGTCGGTCTGTCCGACTGCATCGTCGATATCGTGGAAACCGGGTCCACGCTTCGCGAGAACGGCCTTGCCGTTCTTGAAGAGATAATGGATCTGTCCGCGAGGATGGTCATAAATCCCGTATCGATGAGACTTCATAAAAAGCGTATCAATGAACTGATAGGCAGGATCAAGGAGGAATTATGAGGCAGGTCACACTTACTGAGGATTCGATAAAGGATATTCTGTCGGATCTGTTAAAAAGAAAGCCCGATCAGTATACCGAGTACGAGAGCGTAGTATCTTCGATAATAGCTGATATACGAAAAAACGGTGACGACGCGGTCATTGACTATACAAGGCGTTTTGACAAATGGGATGCAAAGGTTGGCTCACTCAGGGTGTCCGAAAAAGAGATCGAGGAAGCATATGCGTCTTTTGACGCCGATCTTATCAGGGTAATGAAAAGATCGGCCGAAAACATCCGCGCTTACCACGAAAAACAGCTCATGAACAGCTGGATAGATACAAAAGATGACGGGACCATACTCGGTCAGAAGGTGACGCCGATCGAGACTTGCGGTGTTTATGTGCCCGGAGGCAAGGCCGCATATCCTTCGTCAACACTGATGTGCATCATTCCCGCTATTGTTGCAGGGGTCGGAAGGATCGTGATGTTCACGCCGGCAGGAGCCGACGGAAGAGTTGCTGACTGCACCCTTGTCGCCGCAAAGATAACCGGCGTAGATGAAATATATAAAGTCGGAGGGGCTCAGGCGATAGCTGCCATGGCTTTCGGTACGGACAGTCTTCCCAAGGTTGATAAGATAGTAGGTCCCGGAAACATTTATGTTGCACTCGCAAAAAAGGCTGTATTCGGGCATGTCAGCATCGATTCTGTTGCAGGGCCTTCGGAAATACTTGTAATAGCCGATAAAAGTGCCGATCCGAAATATGTCGCTGCGGATCTTTTATCGCAGGCAGAACATGACGAACTTGCAAGTGCGATACTTATCACGGACGATAAGGAACTGGCCGGGAAGGTTTCCGAATATGTTGACCTTTTTACGGAAAAACTTGACCGTGCGGAAATAATAAAGAAATCACTTGATAACTACGGTTATATACTTGTCGCATCGGATATGAACGCCGGATTTGAGGCGGCAAACAGGATCGCCAGCGAACATGTTGAGATAATCACGAAGAATCCGTACGAAGACATGACAAAGATAAAAAATGCCGGTGCGATATTTGTCGGTGCATATTCATCGGAACCCCTCGGGGACTATTTTGCGGGGCCCAACCACGTTCTTCCGACGAACGGAACCGCAAAGTTCTTCTCGCCCCTCGGGGTTGATGCTTTCATAAAAAGAACGAGTATCATAGGTTACTCGAAAAATGCGCTTGAGGAAGCATGCGATGACATCATGAATTTTGCGAAAGCGGAAGGACTCACTGCACATGCCAATTCCATAGGCGTCAGATTTGATAAAGGAGTATTGTGATATGGCAAAAAAAGGGGCAACTGACAGGATAAGTGAACGTACAAGAAAGACCGGTGAAACGGATATCCGGATAAAACTTGATCTTGACGGTACCGGAGAGAGCAGGATCGATACGGGTATAGGTTTTCTCGATCATATGCTCACCGGATTTGCGAAACATGGTTTTTTCGACCTGAATCTATCATGTGAAGGTGATCTGCTTGTTGACGGCCATCATTCCGTGGAGGACTGCGGGATAGTACTCGGCGAAGCCATAAGAGAAGCTCTTGGCAGCAAGGAGGGGATAGTTAGATACGGAAGTATGATACTTCCTATGGATGATGCGCTCGTTCTTACTGCGATCGATCTTTGTGACAGACCGTATTTTGTTTATGATGCGACATTTCCTACAGAGAGGATCGGATATCTTGATACCGAACTTGTACGTGAATTCTTCTACGCGATAAGCTATTCCGCAAGAATGAACCTTCACATAAAGGTGTTATCGGGTGTCAATTCACATCATATCTGTGAAGCGATGTTCAAAAGTTTTGCCAGGTCCCTTGATATGGCTACGGGAACGGATCAGCGCATAATAAACGTGCTTTCAACGAAAGGTACTCTTTGATGAAAAAACTACTCATTCCATGTGTATATTTAAAAAACAATATACTTCAAAAAGGATTTTCCGATACATCCGTTGTTTCGGACGATCCGGTAAATTTTGTCGTATCCCTTTCCGTTGGAGGGGCCGATGCGGTTATACTCTTTGATCTGTCGGAAGGAGACGAAGAGCATGAAGAAGCGCTTCTGACGATAAGGAAGATGACAAAAGCAACGGCGACACCCGTTTACGCGGCAGGTAATGTCAATCGTCTCGAGGATGTCAAAAAGCTTCTGTATGCCGGATGCGCCAAGGTTGCGCTTAATATGGCAAAGCAGTCAAATATCGATCTTATCGAAGAAGCAGGAAAACGATTTTCAAAGAAAAAGGTATATGTGTGCGCTGACAGCAGCGAACAGATACTCGATAATCTGAAACGGATCAAGGACAATACATCGGGAGCGATACTTCTCGGTATACCTGCCATGTCAAACTTTGATGATATCCCGGTCATTGCAGTTGTAAACGATAAATGCGATCCTGCGGATATTCTGAAAAAGAACGGAGTTTACGGCCTTTCCGGTGACAGTATCAACAACAGCGGATCCGGCATTTTCAGACTCAAGGATGAACTTTTTGCAAACTGCGGACTCGATACAAACATCAATAGGGCCAAACTCAAATGGGAAGATCTGAAGTGTGACGGTTCCGGACTCATTCCCGTGATCGCGCAGGATGATGTAACCGGACAGGTTCTGATGCTCGCATACATGAACAGGGAAGCGTTTGAAACTACCGTTCATGAAGGAATAATGACATATTATTCCAGATCGCGTAAATGCCTTTGGAAAAAAGGTGACACGAGCGGACATTACCAGTATGTGAGGTCATTGTCTTCGGATTGCGATAATGATACGCTGCTGGCGCGTGTCATACAGATAGGCGCCGCATGTCATACAGGTGAATATTCCTGTTTCTTCAACGAGATAATGAAATGCGGAGAGAGCGGAACCAATCCGTATACGGTTCTTGAGGATGTTATGAAGGTCATCATTGACAGGAAAGAAAATCCGAAAGAGGGATCTTATACGAATTATCTGTTTGACAAGGGCCTTGACAAGATACTTAAAAAAGTCGGTGAAGAAGCAACGGAGATAGTGATCGCCGCAAAAAATCCCGAGGCGGAAGAGAGCAAATATGAGATCGCGGATTTCCTTTATCACGTTATGGTCCTGATGGCTCTCAAAGGTCTGACATGGGAAGATGTGATGGAAGAGCTTGCAAACAGATGATGTTTTGAAATTATTTTAAAAAATGTATTGATATTTTTTATGTAAACTTGTATAATCAAGTCGTATTTTAGGGAATTAATCGATTCCGAAGATGAAAGGGGTATATTATGAAGGGCTTTACAAAGAAGATCATCATTGCCGTATTGGGCGTGACTTTGTTGTCTTTATGCGCATTTTCGAGTGATGTTCTCGCAAAGAAGAGGGCAACGGCAACACATAACGTTACGTACATTTACGGTCTCAAATCCGTCACTGTACCGGTAGCTCACGGCGCAAACGCACCGCAGCCTACGGACACATATGTTGACGGATATAATTTTAAAGGCTGGGTTGGTAATCCCAATATTGTCACTGAAGACCGTGTGATACTCGGTGCATATGATAAGGTTAATCCTCCCGTTGTCAGCGTTGCACAGTCTATTTTCGGATGGTCACCGAAATGGTCAAATGCCACAAGCGCTGCACAGCCCGAATGGTGGAAGACCCTCAATATGAAGAAGGGCACTCCGGGACAGACATGTGCGGTTTACTGGATCAACGGATGGACAGGGGAACTGTGGAAGACGGATATAGTTCCTTACGGATCTACACTTCCGACTCCCGAGCCTCCGTGTCTTTCAGGATTTGATTTTGTCGGCTGGGAAGGTGACTGGACAAACATCACCGAAGACCGTGTCATCATGGCATGCTACTATGTAAAACATAAGCTTAAATTCATCGATGGCGAAACAGACGACGAAATTGATACCTGTTATGTAAGAGACGGCGAAGGTGCATATCCCGATGCTCCCCATCATCACGGAAAAGAATTCAAGGGTTATTACGAGTCGGACGGCGGTCAGTATAACGGCGGCGGTGTCCACAGGGATATGACTCTTTATGCAAAATATGTTGACAGAAATGATTGATTGATCGTTAATTATTAATATGATGTAAAGGAAAAGACGTATGTAAATACGTCTTTTCTTATGTTATTATGGACTGGTATGGAAAAACTGGCTCTTTCCAAAGAAATACTGCTGTCTGTGGACAAACCTGCCCGGTATATCGGTCACGAAGTCAATGCCGTTATCAAGGATCCGAAGGACAAGGTCCGTTTTGCGATGTGCTTTCCCGATCTGTATGAGATCGGAATGTCTCATCTCGGGATACAGATACTCTATCACATGTTCAACTCATATGATGATGTATGGTGTGAACGTGTTTATTCAGTTTGGAGTGATCTCTATAAGATCATGAAAGAGGAACAGATTCCTCTGTTTGCGCTCGAATCACAGGATCCGATAAAAAGCTTTGATTTCCTTGGTATAACGCTGCAGTATGAAATGTGTTATACGAACATCCTTCAGGTTCTCGATCTGTCTGATATTCCTTTCTATGCAAAAGACAGGACTGACGACGATCCGATAGTCATTGCAGGCGGACCGTGCACATACAATCCCGAACCTGTTGCCGATTTTTTTGACCTTGTCTATATCGGTGAAGGAGAGACGAGCTACAGAAGGCTGATCGATCTGTATAAAGAACACAGGGACAAAGGGTTCGTCCGGTCTGAGTTTATACGCGATGCGGGAAAGGTCCCGGGTATATATGCACCGTCCTGCTATGAGCCGAAGTATAACGAAAACGGAACATTAAACTCATTTGATCCTGTATTTGACGATATGCCACGCTCTGTCGAAAAGGAGATCGTGACTGATCTGTCCGATACATATTATCCGTCAAAACCCGTTGTACCATACATTAAAGCAACTCAGGACAGGGTAGTTCTGGAAATACAAAGAGGATGTATCCGCGGATGCAGGTTCTGCCAGGCCGGAAGCGTATATAAGCCCATACGTGCCAGAGAGGCCGGAAAACTTGAGGAATATGCCCGTGAAATGTTGGCAAATACCGGATATGAAGAGATCTCGTTATCATCCCTGAGTTCTTCGGACTATCCCGATCTTGACAGGATATGCAATTTCCTTATAAATGAATTTGCCGACAGGCATATTAACATATCACTTCCTTCGCTTCGTGTGGATGCGTTTTCGCTTGATGTCATGAGTAAAGTCCAGGACGTCAAAAAATCGGTCATAACGTTTGCACCGGAAGCGGGAAGCCAGCGTATGCGAAATGTCATCAACAAAGGTCTTACCAAAGAAGACATATTAAACGGCTGCCGCCGGGCATTTATGGGGGGTTGGACAAGAGTCAAGCTGTATTTCATGCTGGGGCTTCCGCTTGAAGAGAAAGAAGACATGGAAGGAATAGCCGAGCTTTCCAATGACATAGCAAAGCTGTATTACGATACGATACCGAAAGAAAAGAGACAGGGGCGCTTATCGATTGTATCATCGACTTCTTTTTTCGTCCCGAAGCCGTTCACGCCGTTTCAATGGGCTAAGATGGATACGATGGATGAATTCCGGATGAAAGCAAAGATCGTAAATGATGCCATGAAGCGGCAGCTTAATTACAAAAGCATACGTTACAACTGGCATGCTGCCGATGTATCGGTACTGGAAGGTGTGTTTGCAAGAGGGGACCGAAAGCTCTCCAAAGTTCTTGTAAGAGCCTATGAAAAAGGCTGCATGTTCGATGCCTGGACCGAGTCGTTCAGATATGAGCCGTGGGAAGAGGCCTTTAATGAAGAAGGTATAGATCCGAAATTCTACTATAACCGCGAAAGATCTTTTGATGAGGTACTTCCCTGGGATTTCATCGATATAGGCGTAACAAAGAACTATCTTAAGAATGAATATGTAAAAGCCCAAAATGGCGAAGTGACCGAAAACTGCAGAAAAAAATGCAGCGGATGCGGGGTGGCCAAATATCATGGAGGTGTCTGCTTTGAAAGTAAGGATTAGATTTTCCAAATCAGGCGCTCTCGTATACATCGGACATCTTGATGTAATGCGATACTTTCAGAAGCTGTTCAGAAGGGCAGGGATTCCTGTGGCGTATTCCGAAGGATTTTCGCCCCATCAGATACTGTCATTCACACCGCCATTACCTCTCGGGATGGAAAGCGACGGCGAATATGCCGATGTTGAGATAACCGAATCCATAAACAGCGCCGAAGCAATAAATGCGCTTATTATGCAGTCGGTACCCGAGATTGAGATACACTCGTTCAAAGCGCTTCCCGAAAGATGCGAAAATGCGATGGCATCAGTTAAAGCAGCTTCTTACAGGATAAGTTTTACCGACGGAAAGAACGACAGGGATCTTGAGGCTGCAGTTTCGTCGTTTAACGGCAGAGATGCGGTATATGTCGTTAAAAAGACAAAGAAGAATGAGACAACAGTCAACTTAAGACCCCTTGTTTACAAACTGTGTGCAGACAACAAAGAGGGGTTTATAGAAATGCTGATAAGTTCGGGAAGTACCGATAACATCAAACCCGAACTTGTTCTTGCCTCTCTTTTTGATGATGAGCATGATCCTTCGCACAAAAGAAGCGATGTAATGATAAAGCGTATCGACCAGTATACTCTTTACGACGGAAAACTCGTTTCTCTCGATGATATCGGAAGTATTATAAAATGACGGAAAACAGGGCAGTATTCACTAAGTACAATGACAGATACATCCTTATGCATATTGTTTCGGGAAGGGCAGAGCATATTTATGCATATGAATCTCTCGACAGTCTTGAGATCGGAACGATCATAAACTGCCGGATCGAGAGCCGGGCCGAAAATATCTCTGCATGTTTTGCTGCCTATTCGGAGAAAGATACGGCGTTTGTCCCTGTGGCCGTAAAAAACGCCACTGTACTTCCGCTAATTTTTAAAAAGGAAGCGTATGAAGGCAAGAAAGCCGTCTTTTCCGATAAGCTGTCGATCAGTGGAGAGTATGTTGCCGTCATAGAGGGGGAGGACTTTGTAAAGGCATCATCAAAAGCAGATGACGAAACAAAGAAGAAATCTGTCGAACGACTGAAAAACATAAAAGCAGATGACAAAACGGGAATCATAATCAGGACAAGGGCATTTACCGAAGACAACGGACTGATAAAAGCGGAAGAAGAGTACCGGATCATCCGTGATAAGCTTTCCGATATCAGGACCAAAAGCGAACATCTCAAACAGTACAGCATACTCTACAGACCTCTTCCTGCGTTTGTTTCCGATATTATGTGGCTCACAGCCAAAGGGATCAATGAAGTAGTTACCGACATGCCTGAAATTCTCGAAAAAATGCAGCTGTCATACGAATCATTATCCGGTCCGGTCATGCCGTCCGACCGGGTCAGTTTGCGTTTTTATGAGGATGATCTGCTGTCTTTGTGTAAATTATATTCTTTTAATGCTAAAATATCAGAGGCTCTTTCAAAAAAGGTAAATATGAAAAGCGGAGCCACGATAGTATTCGACCATACCGAGGCAATGACTGTCATTGACGTAAATTCTGCCCATAACGAAAAAAAGGGCGACAGGGAAGATACGTTCCTTTCGATCAACTGCGAAGCCGCATGCGAGATAGCCCGGCAGCTCAGGCTTCGTAATATTTCAGGTATGATCATGGTTGATTTCATAAATATGAAAAATGATGACAGTTATAAAGTTCTTGAAGATGTCCTTCGAAAGGAGCTTTCGGCGGACAGAACAAAATGCAGGTTTGTTGATTTTACGTCGCTTCATATAGCGGAACTTGTAAGAGACAGACACGGACAATCTTTATGGTCTTGCTTAGGGGATTGATATGGAAGAAAAAATGTCTCCGATGATGGAAAAATACATGGAAACCAAGAAAGAATACAGTGACTGTATCCTTTTTTATCGTCTCGGGGATTTCTATGAGATGTTCTTTGATGATGCCATTACGGTATCAAAAGAGCTTGAACTGACTCTTACCGGAAAAAACTGCGGACTTGCCGAGCGCGCTCCGATGTGCGGTGTGCCTTTTCATGCCGCTCAGGTCTATATCAACAGGCTTGTCCAGCGCGGATACAAGGTCGCGATATGCGACCAGGTTGAAGATCCGAAAGATGCCAAGGGACTCGTAAAGCGTGAAGTTACAAGGATCGCTACACCGGGAACGAACATTGACATGGACACTCTTTCCGAAGAGTCCAACAATTACATAATGTGCGTTTATTATTCCGAGGATGTTTACGGACTGGCAGTATCTGACATAACTACGGGAATCTTCCTTACAACGGGTGTTTCGGATGAAAGAAAGCTTTCCGATGAAATATACAAGTATTCACCTTCGGAAATAGTATGCAACGAAGCGTTCACTATGTCGGGATTTGATTTTGACGATCTGTCTCTTAGGCTCCATGCTGCCATTTACCCGCTCGAACCCTGGTTTTTTGACGATGATTCGTGCCTTGATGCGATCAAAGATCAGTTTTGTGTATCCGATATTTCCGGACTCGGTTTTGATACAAAACTCGGAAGCATAGCCGCATCAGGTGCTCTCATCCGTTATCTGTCCCAATCACAGAAAAGCAGTATCGCACAGATCAGAACGATCAGGGCATATTCGGTTACCGACTATATGGTTCTGGACTGCGCGACGAGAAGAAATCTCGAGCTTACGGAGACGATGCTTGAGAAAACAAAAAAAGGATCTCTCCTTTGGGTCCTCGACAAGACCAAAACGGCGATGGGGGCCAGAATGCTCCGTTCTTTTCTTGAACAGCCTCTTACCGACAAAAAGAAGATAAACGAAAGACTTGATGCGGTCGAGGCATTTAAGGACGACCTGATACTTCGTGAGGAACTGCGTGAATATCTTAATCCCGTATACGACCTTGAACGTCTGATGGGGAAAATAAACTATCATTCGGCCAATCCGCGCGATCTGATCGCTTTTGCTAATTCCATAAGAATGCTTCCTCCGATAAAAGAACTGCTTCTGACATCGAAGGTTACTGCCGTAAGAAAACTTTGCGATGATCTTGATACACTGGAGGATCTGTGTGAACTCATTGATGAGTCGGTAAGTGAAGATGCGCCGATAAACATCAAGGAGGGCGGCATAATCAAAAACGGCTTTTCCGAAAAGGTCGACTCCCTGCGAAATGCCAAGAGCGAAGGTAAAAACTGGCTTGCAGAGCTTGAGGCGAGTGACCGGGAGCGGACCGGCATCAAGAATCTTCGAATCAAATACAACAGGGTTTTCGGCTATTATTTTGAAGTAACGAATTCATTCCTCGAACTTGTTCCGGAAGACTATATCCGGAAGCAGACACTTGCAAATGCCGAAAGATATACGACCGAAAAGCTCAAAGAACTTGAAGATACAATATTAAATGCCGAAGATAAGCTGTTCTCGCTTGAATATGACCTGTTCATAGAGCTTCGCGACAGACTGAGTCTGTCTGTTGACAGGATACTTGCAAGTGCACGGGCCATCGCTCTGGCCGACGCTTATTCCTCGCTCGGATATGTGGCTGGCGCAAACGATTATGTCAGACCTAAGATCAACGAGAAGGGAACAATAGATATAAAAGACGGCAGACATCCCGTTGTAGAACTGTTGACGAAAGACGAGATGTTCATTTCAAACGATACATACCTCGACAATTCGTCAAACCGGATAAGTGTCATAACCGGCCCCAATATGGCCGGAAAATCGACATACATGCGTCAGGTGGCGCTGATCGTCCTGATGGCTCAGATAGGATCATTTGTTCCTGCCTCTGCCGCAAATATCGGCATAGTTGACAGAATATTCACAAGGGTCGGTGCGAGTGACGATCTTGCAAGCGGCAGGTCGACATTCATGGTCGAGATGACCGAGGTATCAAATATATTGAGAAACGCCACTCAGAAGAGCCTTCTCATTCTTGATGAGATAGGGCGCGGTACTTCGACATTCGACGGATTGTCGATCGCATGGGCTGTCATAGAGTATATAAGCAACGTCAGGATGTGTGGCGCAAAGACTCTGTTTGCAACGCATTATCACGAGCTGACGGAACTCGAGGGAAAGATAGCCGGAGTTAACAATTACTGCATCGCGGTAAAAGAGAAAAAAGATACCATCGTATTTCTCCGAAAGATCGTTAAAGGCGGTGCTGACAAGAGCTACGGTATCGCTGTTGCAAAACTTGCAGGGCTTCCCGACAGTGTTATCGACCGTGCAAACGAACTCGTTGCACAGCTTTCCAGAAACGATATCTCGGCAAGTGTCCGCTCTATAGCCGTTAACAAAACAACACCGGCCGTAACAAAAGAGCCCGACGATGTTGACCGGGGACAGATGTCTCTGTTTGACACTGTTAAAGACGACGATGTCATAGAAGAGCTGAAATCACTCGACTGCAACAATATGACTCCGGTAGAAGCCCTGAACACTCTCAGCATGCTTCAGAGCAGACTTAAAAACAGGTGGTAAATATGCCCGGGATCAATATTCTTGATGAAGCAACAATCAATAAAATAGCTGCCGGCGAGGTTGTTGAACGCCCCGTAAACGTAGTCAAAGAGCTTGTTGAAAATGCCATAGATTCCGGCGCGACATCGATAAGCATAGAGATAAAAGGCGGTGGGATCGATCATATCCGTATAAGCGACAACGGAGGCGGCATAGAACATGACAGTATACCGACGGCATTTGTGCGTCATGCGACCAGTAAGATAAGATCGATAGAGGACCTGTGCTCGATATCTTCACTTGGTTTTCGAGGCGAAGCTCTCTCGTCCATAGCTGCGGTATCAAGAGTAGAGCTTATGACAAAAACCTCTGACAGTCCCATCGGATGGCGTTACCGCATCGAAGGCGGAAGAGAAATGTCCTTTGATGAAGCGGGTGTTCCGGACGGAACAACTGTCATAATGAATGATCTGTTTTACAATACCCCTGCCAGACGCAAGTTTTTAAAGAGTGCCATGACAGAAGGAAATCTTATCACTGAGCTTGTCGAAAGACTGATCCTGTCGCATCCGGATATTTCGTTCAAATATGTTGTTAACGGTTCTTTAAAGCTCTCCGGAAACGGCCTCAATGATATCATGTCAAACCTGTATTCCATTTTCGGAAGAGATGTTCTAAGATCTCTTGTCGAGGTATCTTTCGGGTCAGAAGAGTGTACCATAAAAGGATATGCCGGAAAACCCGAGATCGCCCGCGGGAACAGAAACTCCGAGATATTCTTTGTCAATAACAGATATATCAAAAGTAAGATCCTGACATCGGCCGTTGAGGAGGCATACAAGCCTTTCCTGATGCAGCATCGTTTTCCTTTCGCCATCCTGTATCTTGATATTCCGCCTCAGGATCTTGACGTTAACATTCATCCTTCAAAAACAGAGATAAGATTCATTGATGAGCGTTACGTCTATTCATCTGTCGTACACTGCGTGACGGAAGCGATCATCACGCGGGAACTCATACCCGAAGCAAAAACGGATACTGTAAGGAAGAAGGAGGTTCCTTTTTCGAAGGCTGATGAAAAGGATACGACAGAGCGTGAAGAAATACGTATACCGGAACCGTTTGAAACAAAAAGGTTGACCGAGTATAAAGAACGTGAAACAGAAGTTATCAAAGTAATCAAGGCTTCGGAGTCTCCTGTTCAGGAAACTCTCTTCAAAGAAGGGTTCCTGTCGACCGATAATCTTCCGAAGCACAGGATCATAGGCCAGGTTTTTGACACATACTGGATCATCGAATTTGAAGGAAAGATGTATATAATCGATCAGCATGCCGCACACGAAAAGGTTTTGTATGAACGGCTCAGTGCACAGATCAGAAATAACGATGTTTATTCTCAGATGATAAGCCCTCCGTATATCCTGTCGCTTACAAGCGCAGAGGAGAGTGCGGTCAGCGAGCATATGGAACAATTCGAAGAAATGGGATTTCATATCGAACATTTCGGTGGGAGGGAATATGCGTTGTCATCTGTTCCGACAGAACTGTTCGGACTTGGAGAAGCCGAATATTTTCTTGCGGTTGTCGATGATCTTGTCGAAAACGACAGGATCAGAGAGCCGGAAGCGGTAAAAGACAGGATAGCGACAATGTCATGCAAAGCTGCGATAAAAGGTAACATGAACATGTCTTATGCCGAGGCCGATGCTCTCATAAAAGAACTGTTGACACTCGAAAACCCTTACAACTGTCCGCATGGGCGTCCGGTCATCGTATCATATTCCAAGACAGATCTTGAAAAGATGTTCAAGAGGATAGTGTGAAATGAAACCGCTCATCATCATAGCCGGACCGACTGCCGTCGGAAAATCGGCTCTGTCCATAGAAATTGCAAAGCTGATAAACGGAAGCATCATAAGCGCCGATTCCATGCAGGTATATAAGGGAATGGATATCGGTACGGCAAAGATAACAAGCAATGAAATGGATGGGATTCCTCATTATCTGATCGATATACTGGATCCTTCAGAGGATTTCAATGTCGTCCGGTTCAAGGAACTTGCAAAAAAAGCGTTAGAGGAAATATACGATCTTGGACGTATTCCGATGATAGTCGGGGGAACCGGTTTTTATATCCAAAGTGTCCTGTATGATATCAATTTTGACGAGACCGATGAAGATGACGGAACAAGGCAAAAGCTTTGGGACCTTCTTGAAGAGCGTGGCGCCTCTTACGTCCATAAGCTTCTCGAAGACTCGGATCCCGAGGCTGCGGCAAAAATAAGCGAAAATGATCACAAGCGTATGATACGTGCCCTTGAGTATTATATGCAGACGGGAGAGCGTATATCGGATCATAATGCCGAATGTGCGAAAATGACGTCACCCTATGATTTTTGCTACTTCTTTCTCGAAGACGAGCGGGAAAAGATATACGACAGAATAAACAAAAGAGTAGATGCAATGATCAGTGCAGGCCTCGTTGATGAGGTAAAGACGCTTACGGATAAAGGTTTAGGGCCTGACAATATATCCATGCTCGGGCTCGGATACAAAGAGATAACAGAATATCTGTCGGGGATGTGTTCGCTCGATGAAGCTGTTTATAAGATAAAACGCGATTCGAGGCATTTTGCAAAAAGACAGATAACGTGGTCAAAGCGAGAGAGAGATGTTATACGTATCAATATCTCGAAAAATCCCGATCCGCTAACTGTGATATTGGAGAAGCTTGAAAAGAAAGGCATCATTAATGAACGAAATGCATGAAATATATAAAAAATGCGGGATCAGCCGCAAGGTATACGAGTTCGGAGAGAAAGTCCTGGAAGATCTGACTCCCAGATTTGCCGAATTTGACGGTATATGTGAACATAACCAGCTGAAAGTCATAAATGCGATGCAGAGCGCGAAAGTCAGCGAGGCGTGTTTCATGCCTTCAAGCGGATACGGATACAACGATCTCGGGCGGGACACGTTGGAGCAGGTTTATGCCAAAGTATTTGGAACTGAAGATGCGCTCGTTCGTCCGCAGATAACATGCGGGACCCATGCGCTTAACATCGCATTGTCCGCAAACCTTCGTCCTGGGGATGAACTGTTGTCCGTTTCGGGCAAGCCGTATGATACCCTGGAAGAAGTTATAGGCATCCGCCAAAGCTGCGGTTCGCTTGCGGAATTCGGAATCACATATTCACAGGTGGATCTTCTTTCGGACGGATCCTTTGACAAAGAAGGGATAAAGCATGCGATGAATCCGAATACACGTCTTGTCGCGATCCAAAGATCGAAAGGTTATCAGACAAGAAAATCTCTATCTGTCGAGGCAATCGCGGATGTCATTTCTTTCATAAGATCTTTAAGAGAAGATATCATTATAATGGTCGACAACTGTTACGGGGAATTTGTTGAAAAGACCGAGCCCGGCCAGTTCGGTGCCGACATGACCGTAGGATCCCTTATTAAAAATCCGGGCGGAGGTCTTGCTCCGATGGGCGGATATATCGCAGGTACCAAAGAATGCGTAGAAAGATGCGCGATAAGACTTACAAGTCCCGGACTCGGCAAGGAAGTCGGAGCAACTCTTGATATCAACAGATCTTTTTTGCAGGGTCTTTTCATGGCACCGACTGTAGTTAACGCCGCTTTAAAAGGAGCGGTATTTGCCGCTAACATATATGAAAAACTCGGCTTCTCATGTGTTCCGGATGCAACGGAAGACAGATATGACATAATCCAGGCGGTAACACTTTGCTCCGAAAAGGCTGTCATCGCTTTTTGCAACGGTATTCAGTCCGCAGCTCCCGTTGATTCGCATCTTAAGGCAGAACCGTGGGATATGCCCGGATATGACAGTCAGGTAATTATGGCTGCCGGCGCTTTTATTTCGGGAAGTTCGATTGAACTGAGTGCTGACGCACCGCTCAGGGAACCTTATGCCGTATATTTTCAGGGGGGACTCACGTGGTATCACTGCAAACTCGGAATCCTGAAATCCGTTCAGGCTCTTGTGGACGAAAAAATAACAGATATATACATCTAGATATTCTTATGATAAAATATGCTAGATATAGTATGTGAAGAAGAGGATCAGTCTTGGCTGTCAATGCTTTCGGTATAGATCTGGGGACCTATAACATTAAAATTTATAACGGATTTACGGACAGGATCGTTTCGCATAAGAACATGATCGCCATCCAGAACAAACGCAACCTTTTTGCTTACGGTGATGATGCCTTTACGATGTATGAAAAGGCTCCCGATAACATTAAGGTTTCTTTTCCGCTGACATACGGGGTTATAGCCGACATCAATCATATGCAGATCCTTATCAGGAACTTCATCAATGATGAGATGGACGGAAACATCAGAAGTGCCGATTATTACATTTCGGTACCTACCGATATCACGGAAGTTGAAAAACGAGCTTTTGTTGACCTTGTAAAGGAATCAAACATAAGGGCAAGGAATATCTATATCGTTGAAAAAGCGATAGCAGACGGCATCGGAATGGATGTTGAGATGCATCGTTCGCAGGGATTTCTTGTGGTAAATGTCGGATACGAAACCACTGAGATATCAATACTCAGTCTCGGCGGAATAGTTCTCTCCAAGCTCATCAAAACCGGAGGCAAGAAATTCGACGATGCGATCATAAACATGATACGTAAGGAGTATAACCTTCTGATCGGAGCGAAAAGTGCGGAAGAAACCAAGATCGCGCTTCCCGAGCTTGAAGCCGCTCAAAGGGATGCTGTCGTTTACGGAAGGGATATCGTAACCGGTCTTCCGGTTGAGAGGACCATCCCGACAATGCTCATCGAGCGTGCGATGCATGAACACTTTGAAACTATCATAGATAATGTAAGACTCATTCTTGAGCGTACGCCTCCGGAACTGGGTGCCGACATTTACAAGAAAGGCATCTTCCTCACCGGCGGAAGTGCAACAATCGGAGATCTTCACGAACTCATTTCGAAGAGCACCGGACTGAAGGTTCTGTTCTCGCCGAACAAAGAGGGCAGCGTCGCATACGGCCTGTCGCAGATAATCAAGAACGAAAGACTCCACCCGATAGTTTATACGATGGAAGATTTTTCGGTTTAGGAAATATATGGCCCGCAAACGTTTAAACAGAAACAAGATAGATATACCTGCGAAATACATTCTGCTGGCACTGTCTGTGATCTGCATAATCATGATGGTGCTTTCTTATGCTACAGATATAATGAGCGGACCGCCCGAAGCAGTGGCGGGTTATACTGTCATACCTTTCCAAAAGAGTATTTCATATGTCGGAAACTGGCTGTTTGACAGGTCCGAATCGCTCAAAGAACTCGAATCCCTCCGTGCGGAAAATGAAGAACTCAAAAAGACCGTTGATGAGCTTAATATCAGGATCAACGATCTTACAACCGACAAGTATGAGCTTGCGGAGCTTCGCCAGCTCATGTCTCTTGATGAAAGATACAGTGATTATCCGACTGTTGGCGCAAGAGTTATAGGTAAGGATGCGGGTAACTGGTATTCCACTTTCCTGATCGACAAGGGCAGCAATGACGGTATCAAAGTAAATATGAACGTTATGGCAGGCAGCGGTCTTGTCGGTATAGTCACGAGTGTCGGACCTAACTGGGCGACCGTACGAAGCATCATAGACGATGAATCAAACATAAGCGCAATGGTCCTCAATACGTCGGACACGATGATCGTCACCGGTGATCTGGAAATGTACCAGGGCGGTAATATAAAGTTCACCGAGCTTCGGGATGAAGATAATGCAGTCGCACCCGGGGATCAGATCGTCACGAGCCAGATAAGCAGCAAGTACCTTCCCGGAATATCGATAGGATATATCAAAGAGATCAACAATGACTCCAACAATCTGACGAAATCCGGCTATATCACTCCGGTCGTTGATTTTGAACATCTTGACATAGTTCTGGTTGTAACTGTTATGAAACAGACAAAGGACTGACATGTACAGAAAGATCACAATGGTTCTGCTGATCCTGGTCAGCTATCTCATACAGAGCACGATGATAAGGATACTGCCGATGGGCGGTGTCGCACCGAACCTTCTTATCATCCTGACATCAAGTTTCGGTTTCATGCGGGGCAAAAAAGAGGGAATGTTCATAGGCTTTATATCCGGCCTGATAATAGACATCCTTTTCGGGAAGATAATCGGCTTCTATGCGCTCATATATCTTGTCATAGGCTATCTGAACGGATTCTTTGCAAGCATTTTTTATCCCGAAGATATCAAACTCCCCATGGTCCTTATCACAAGCAGTGAACTTGTTTACTGCTTTTTGATCTATGTTTTCAGATTCCTCATTCAGGGAAAACTCAGATTCGGATATTATTTCGTACATGTTATCCTGCCCGAGATCGTTTACACGCTGTTCGTCACGATAATCGTATACAAAGTCATCCTGAACATAAACGAATGGCTGGAGGATTTGGAAAGAAGGAACGCCTGATTGCTTTCGGAAATTAAAGAATGGCTGAAAGACGCCTTTTTCAACAGGTTTACGATCATGCTGATCGTTTATATCATTCTTATCGTTGTTCTCGTACAGCGTCTTTTTGTGATGCAGATCATAAAAGGGCAGGATTACCGTAACAATTTCATGCTTACCATAAAAAAAGAGACAACACTGAAGAGTACACGCGGTAACATTTACGATCGGAACGGTAATCTGCTTGCTTATAACAAACTCGCATACTCGGTCACGATAGAAGACAATTTCGAATCCGGCAAGAACAAAAATGCCCTCATAAATGATTCCATATCCCGCGCGATAAGGATAGTGGAAGAGTGCGGAGACAGTGTAGACAATGATTTTAACATAATACTGAACCGTGACGGCCAGTACGAATTTGCACTGTCCGGGACAAAACTGACAAGATTTCTGGCTGATGTTTACGGTCACAAATCAATGGACGATCTTACGACTTCGGAGCGTAATTCAACCCCGGATGACGTGATAATGTTTCTTGCCGATTCGAAGAAATACGGCATAGGCCATACGGTCATTGACGAAAAGGGAGACAGCCGTTTCGTTCCGTGCGAGGGTTACACAAAAGAAGAAGTCCTCAAGATAATGACGGTACGTTATCAGCTTGCAACAAACAGCTTCCAGAAGTATCTGTCTACCGTCATTGCGGATGATGTCGGTGAGACGACTGTAGCTGCGATCAAGGAAAATTCGGATATCCTCCAGGGCGTAGGTATTGAAGTAAACACACTGCGCCAATACAATGATGCGACTTATTTCGCGCACATAATAGGATATACGGGAAATGCATCACCCGATGATCTGGCTGAACTTTCCGGTTCATCGCACGACTACAACGGTGCCGACATGGTCGGTAAAAGCGGTATAGAGAAGTCAATGGAGGAGTATCTCCAGGGTGAAAAAGGAAAAGACGCGATATATGTCGACAATATGGGCAAGATCATCGAAACGATCTCACATGTTGACCCGACCGCGGGAAATGACGTATATCTGTCGATAGATGCTGATCTTCAAAAAGCAGTGTATAACATGCTCGAGCAGAAACTTGCCGGTATACTCGTTTCCAAGATCATCAACATGAAAGAGTATAACAACGATGTCGTCAAATCATCACGAATGATGATCCCGATTGATGATGTGTATTATGCTCTGATCAACAACAATGTCATCGATATAGATCATATTTCGGGAGAAAACGCGGCAGCCTATGAAAAACAGGTTTATGCCGCTTATCTTGATAAACAGGCCAGGGTACTTGCATCTGTAAGGGACGAGCTGATGAACACGAAGACCGCTTACTGCGATCTTCCGGACGAGATGAAGGTTTATCAGAGTTATATAGTCTCAAGGCTCATGTCCCAGTCCACCGGTGTTCTCGTTTCGGATCTCGTGGACAGAAACGATAAGACATATATAGACTGGGCCGTCAATGAAACCATAAGCCTTCATGAATATCTGCATTACTGTCTTGCAAATAACTGGATCGATGTTACCAAGTTTCATCTGAGCAGCCAGTATTCCGACTCTGAAGAAGTATATGATCAGCTTGTTGATTACATAATCGAAGACATCTCGAACAACCTCGGCTTTGACAAAAAGATGTTCAAATACATGATAGCCGACAACGAGATAAGCGGACGTCAGCTCTGTATGATACTTTATGAGCAGAAGATAATCGTAGGTACCGCCGATGAGAAAAATCTTCTTGAGTCGGGTGCAAAGACACCGTACGATTTTATAATCAACAAGATAAGCAATCTTGAGATCACACCTGCAATGCTGGCCCTTGATCCGTGTTCGGGATCGTGTGTCGTTGCCAACAAAAAAGGGGAACTTCTTGCACTTGTTACTTACCCGGGATATGACAACAACCGTTTCGCCAATTCTATAGATTCGGATTACTATGCAAAACTTCTGTCGGATCTGGCAAGTCCGCTGTACAACAATGCGACGCAGCAGATGACTGCTCCGGGATCAACTTTCAAGCCGTGCAGCGCGGCATGTGCTCTTGAAGAAGGAGTGGTAAATGTAGGCGAAACGATCAAGTGCGAAGGTGTTTTCGAATACTTCGATGTTGAAAAGCAGTGCTGGGTATACCCCGGAGCTCACGGTCCGCTTGATGTGAAAGGGGCTATCGGTAATTCATGTAACTGTTTCTTTTATGAAGTCGGATACAGGCTGGCGACAAATACACATACTTCCAATTACGATGAACAGCACGGTCTGGAAGTCCTTAAAAAATATGCAGACCTTTTCGGCCTGACTTCAAAGACCGGAATAGAAATGGAAGAAAACCAGCCCAAGTTTTCCGATGAACTTCCCGTCGACTCTGCCATCGGACAGGGAAGTCACAACTATACGACTGTCGGGCTGTCAAGATACGTAACAACGATAGCGACACACGGAACATGCTATAAATACACACTGCTTGACAAGATAGTATCTCCCGAGGGCAGTATCATCAAAACCGGTTCTCCCGAAATACAGAACAGCGTTGTATTTGCGGACAGTACATGGAAACAGATATACTCGGGTATGCGCGAAGTTGTGGAAAAAGCTGATGCATTCAACGGATTCCCGATCGCTGCAGCAGGAAAGACAGGTACGGCACAGACTTCCAGATCCAGAACAAACCACGCTGTATTCATTGGTTTCGCTCCGTATGACGATCCCGAGATAACCGTTGCCACACGTATCGCTTACGGATATACTTCGGCAAATGCCGCCAGACTGTCAAAGGACGTAATGAGTTATTACTTTAAGGTTGAAGATGCGGAAACGCTTGTCAACGGTGTTGCGGACGAGGCAAGCAACGAGATCATAGAAGACTGATGTTAACAAGAAAAGAGGAATGTTATGAGAGATGCTGTAACGATCAAAAGTTTTCCCAACGGTCTGAAACTGATACTTAATCCGGACATGCCTTTTGAGCAGCTTTATGTTGCATATGCCCAGAGACTTATAGAATCCGACAGGTTTCTCGGCGACGCTAAGCTGGTCATAACATTTGAAGGAAGAACACTTTCGGATCTTGAAGAACGCGCTCTTGTTGAAGCTTTTTCCGAATATACGCATGTGACCGTTCTTTGCATAATGGACCGCAACGAAAAGAAGAACGAGGTATTTATACAGGCCGCGAACGCTTTTTCGCCAAGCGGCGAGATGGAAAACACATCCGTCTATAAGGGAACTCTTCATGCGGGACAGAATCTGGAGACCGAGGGAAGTATCGTTGTTCTCGGGGATGTCAATCCCGGTGCGAGTGTTACGGCCGCGGGAAGCGTGGTCGTTCTCGGTACGGTATACGGGGAAATATGTGCCGGATCAAAGGGGGATACAGCTTCATTTGCGGCATGCCTGGACATCAAAACAGAAGAGATAGAAGTTGCGGGGGAAAAATGCACCATGTTCTCCAAAAACGCCGGTTTCCTGAGAAAGGTCGCAGGTGCGAAGATAGTATACGTAGGTGAAGAAGGTGTGATATGCGAGGACATCACAAAGGAATTTCTTGCCGATATCCCGTTTTAGCAAAGGTATGAACGATGTTCGAAAACTATAACTTCAAAAAATACGATTTTATACTCGTCATATTCTGCATCGCGATAACTTCAATCGGCATAATCTTCATAAAAAGTGCCGATGAGTCTTATGTACGGCATCAGCAGGAAGGCTTTGCGATGGGGCTGATCCTCATGGTCATAGTGTCGTTCATCAGTTATACTTTCGTGCTCAAGTTCTACTGGCTCATTTACATTGTAAGCATAGGGCTTCTTATCGCGGTAAAACTGTTCGGTGATTCGGGTGGCGGTGCGCAGCGATGGTTTGAGATCGGAGGCATACGTTTCCAGCCTTCGGAGCTGGTCAAGATATTATTGATTTTATTCTATGCCGCGTTTATTATGAAACATAAAGAAACGCTGAACACGGTAAGGATGATACTTGCCTGTGTGGCACTCATAATACCGCCGATTTATCTGATCTTCAAACAGCCCGATCTGTCGACAACGATAATGATCGTAGCGATATTCGGTGTTGTGATGTTCATAGGCGGAGTAAGCTGGAAGATCATTGCCGGAGCCGTGGTTATCGGTGTTCCGTCTTTTGTCCTGGCTCTTCGTTATCTGATGCGGGATGATGTTCATATTATCGAGGATTACCACAAAGGCAGGATACTTGCATGGCTGTATCCCGATGAATATGCGATCTCGGAAGCATACCAGACTCTGAACGCGATGACAGCGATCGGTTCGGGACAGCTTTCAGGCAAAGGAATAAACAACAACGTCGTCGCATCGGTAAAAAACGGAAACTTCATATCGGCTGCCCATACCGATTTCATATTTGCGGTTATCGGCGAGGAAATGGGATTTGTCGGCTGCTGTGTCGTCATTGGTCTTTTGTTCATGATCGCGATACTGTGCATTCTCACTGCAAGACGAGCCAAAGATACTGCCGGACAGATAATTGCCGGAGGAATGGGCGGACTGATAGGCATACAAACTTTTATAAACATCGGTGTGGTAACCGGTCTTTTGCCTAATACCGGCCTCACGCTTCCGTTTGTAAGCTACGGACTGACGAGTCTTGTCAGCCTGTTCATAGGGATAGGATTTGTAATAAACGTTAAACTGCAGTCACCGGAAACCATTTATTTCGAGGGAGAATTCTGATGAACATTGGTCTGATCGCGCATGAATCCAAAAGAAAACTGATCCAGAACTTCTGCATAGCATACAGAGGGTCACTGAGCAAACATAAGCTTTTTGCGACAGGTACTACCGGAAGGCTCATCGAAGAGGTAACTAACCTTTCG
>JAEEGL017329361.1_pt1 | contig 28356 bp, 24 predicted proteins | sample 9134231 | NCBI WGS metagenome assembly JAEEGL01 (sample SAMN16246548, study PRJNA631951) | gut metagenome | biome: gut microbiome; feature: rumen; material: fiber-attached | host: Bos | place: Iran: Karaj | collected 2018-10
CCTTACATCAGAAGAAATGTAATAAGATACAAGAACTGTAATTAAAATAAGGGAAAGACTTACAATGGCGGATATAATTCCAATCAGTTTTCCACCAATTGAATATCTCGACTTAACTGAACTTACGGGCTTCTTTTTATTTTTTACAAAATCCGCTGGCCTGGCGGTAGAATAAGTTTTTAAACTCTCAACCTTTTTGTCCACTACAGGAGTTTTTTTAACAATTTGTTTTTTAACTTCAGTACTTTCTGGACTTATCTGCTTAAGAATTGAAACTGATTCATTATTCCCTGCAGGCTTACCTCTGGGAACAAAAGAGCCATAATTAATATCATTCTTACTCACAATAGCAAAAATTATACTATATATGCCACATTTAAACAACAAAGGGAAGAAAAATCTGTTATATTTCTTCCCTTTTTTTTAAGAAAATTAAGATGTAAATTAAACAAAAAAATGATTATTTTTCTTCTTCGTTTTTAGCCAAATCTTCTTTTTTTGCTTCTTTTTTGTCTTTAATATCAGCTGCACCAATGAAAAGACAAATCAGACCAACAAAAGCTGCAAGAACAGGAACTGAACCTTTTAAGAAGGCAATTACATCTGCTCCCCAGTTAAGAGGGCACATTGGTAATACAGCAAAAACTGTAAATGCAATAAAAATCAGACCTAAAATAATAGCAACCATAATTCACCTCGAATTCGATTTTTAATAATTAAAAGATAATCCAAATAAGTAATGCTTGCAAGAAAATAATTCTCAAAAACTTATTGACACTTTCGTATTTATATAGCATTTTACATTTTAGTATAAAAAAAACGAACCAACATTAGTAGCTAAGTTTTTATAAAAATGTACTCTACTGCACGTATGTGTTAGTTATCATTTTTGAATCGGGGTCACTTGAATGAAAGGAAGTCAGGTTACCATTGATCATGTATCCAAGAGATTTGGCGACTTTGTTGCTTTGGATGACATCAACTTTACTATTAAGCCGGGAGAGTTTTTCTCTCTGCTCGGTCCTTCAGGATGTGGAAAAACTACACTTCTCCGCATTATCGCAGGTTTTGAATTTCCAGACGATGGAGTAGTTCTTTTTGATGATAAGAATGTAGTTTCTTTACCACCAAACAAGAGACATTCAAACACAGTTTTCCAGACATATGCACTTTTTCCTCATATGACAATTTATGAAAATGTTGCATTTCCACTGCGTCTGAAGAAATTACCAAAGGACGAAATCGACAAAAAAGTTCGCGAATACGTACACCTTGTACAGTTGGATGAACACATTAACAAAAAACCAAACCAGCTTTCTGGTGGTCAGAAACAGCGTGTTGCAATTGCCCGTGCCCTCATCAACGAACCAAAAGTTCTTTTACTTGATGAACCTTTATCAGCTCTGGATGCAAAACTCCGCGCAAATCTTCTGATTGACCTGGATCGTCTGCATGATCAGATTGGAATTACATTTATTTATGTTACTCACGACCAGTCTGAAGCTCTTTCTGTTTCTGACAGAATTGCAGTAATGAATCATGGACATGTTTTGCAGATTGGAACTCCTTATGAAATTTACGAAAGTCCTGCAACTCAGTTTGTTGCCCAGTTCATTGGTGAAACAAATCTCTTTAGTGCAGAAGTAGCAGACTGTGTACCTCACAAAGATTCTGCAGGAAATGATGATTTTATGACAACTCTTGCAGTTCCTGAACTTGGACATCAGGCTCCTCTTGCAACTGACACAGAAGCAACTGCAGCCTTAGACCGTTATATGCAGGTAACTGATTATGAACATACTGATAAAGGACAGAAAGTAGCCTTTACTATCCGCCCTGAAAAAATCCGCATTACGCTTGAACCTCCTGCAACAGGAGCTCGAACTGATGTAAATGTATTTAAAGGTGTTGTTGAAGAACCAATTTATTCAGGCTTCCAGTCAAAATTCTATGTAAAACTTGAAACTGGAAAAGTAATTAAAGTTTTCAAACAGCATACTGACTACATGGATGACGGTCCTGTTATTCACTGGAAAGATGAAGTATACGTTTCCTGGTCTGCAGAAGACGCATACATCGTTGAAGACATTGAGAAATAAAAGTTTCAGCAATTATTATTTCTTTTTTTGGAGTTATAAGTGAAAAAGAACAGTTCTTTTCAGTTAAAAATTGCCGCAAAAGCACATGCTGCTAAATATAAAAAAGTAAATCCAGGTCCTGCCTATGCATGGCCAATGGGCTTGTGGTTTACAATTTTCTTTGTTGTACCAATTGCAATCATCCTCTGCTATTCTTTTATGAAGAAAGATATGCACGGTGGTGTAAAGGCAGAATTTACTTTTAATGCATACAAAGCAATTTTTTCCAGAGATGCTGATACAGGAAAATTCATCTACCTGCCAATTCTCATTCGTACTCTCTGGATGACCCTGCTTTCTACCCTGGTTTCAATTTCTATTGCACTTCCTTGCGGATATGCAATTGCCAGAAGCAAGCATCAGACTGCCCTTTTAATTCTGGTAATCATTCCTTTTATGACAAATTCCCTTATCAGAATTTTTGCATGGCAGTCTATTCTGGGAGAAGAAGGTCTTCTTAATCAGATTTTCCATTTCTTCGAATGGTTATGGCATTTTATTTGCGGAAAGAAAGACTGGGTATTTTCTCCTCACAAATTCATGTACACCAAGGGAGCAGTTGTTCTGGTAAGTATTTACATGTACCTGCCTTATGCAATTCTTCCAATTTTTACAGCAGTAGACAGATTTGACTTTTCTTTACTTGAAGCAGCCCGTGACCTTGGAGCAACAAAATCACAGTCAATGATTAAAATTCTTATTCCAGGCATTAAAAGTGGAATTGTAAGTTCATTAATCTTCACTTTTATCCCTATTTTTGGTAATTACACCGTTCCTCAGCTGGTAGGTTCAACCAAGAGTTACATGCTTGGAAACATCATCATGGACCAGATTCAGAAAGCAAGAAATATTCCTCTTGCTTCTGCATTCTCTGTTGTTCTTACAATCATCACAATGGTTGCAATTTTATTCATGCTCTCTTCTGACAAAAAAGAACAGAACCTTAAAAAGTCTTCTGGCAAAGAAGATTCAGGAGTTCCAGAAAAAACAATTGCTGCTCCTGTTCAGACAAAAAAAGAGGCTTAATCATGGAATTTTTAATTTCTTGGATTATAGATAAATTACGTTCAAATCATCCCAAATCAGAAAATGCAAGACATGCAAAACGTTCCTGGAAAAAAAGAGGACAAAAATCCTTCTCCAGCTCGAAACTTGTTTTGTGTCTGACCCTTGCTTTTTTATACATTCCTTTATTTGTAATTATCATTTTTTCTTTCAACAAATCAGAAGGAGCTCATTTTTCAGGAGTTTCCTTCCGCTGGTATGAAGAATTATTCATTTCCTCTGGTGAATTATGGATGTCTCTTTTATACAGTGCGATTGTTGCCCTTGCTTCTGCCCTGATAGCTACAATTCTTGGAACTTTAGCTGCAATTGGTATCAGCTGGTATAAATTTTTAGGTCGCGGATATATCAAATCAATCAGCTTTTTGCCAATGGTTTTACCTGAAGTAATTATGGGTGTATCCCTTTTAATTTTCTTAAGCGGCATTCACATGAACTTAGGACTTGGAACAATCATCATTGCTCATGCAACCTTCTGTCTTCCTTTTGCATATCTTATGGTTTCTTCCCGCGTGGATGAATTTGACTACTCAATCATTGAAGCAAGTCATGACCTGGGAGCAACTGAAGCACAAACTCTCTTTAAGGTAATCATTCCTGCTATCATGCCTGGAATTACCAGCGGATTTATGATGAGCATTACCCTTTCCATCGAAGACTTTGTTATTACATCTCTGGTAAATGGAAACGTTGAAACTCTGCCAATTTATGTATATAACATGATTCGCCATGGAGTAAGCCCTGTTATCAACTCTCTGTCATTCATTCTTATTCTGGGCATTTGTTTACTGACAGTACTTTTACGTAAAGGTCTCAAATCTTTTGCTGCCGCTCACTAAAAAAATAAGGGGGTCAAAGGCTCCCTGTTTTATAAAAAATCTATTTTTTTAATTTTGGAGGCGATTATGAAAATCGTTACTAAAATTGTTTTGACTGCAGGCTTGGTTGCCGCAGCTTTGGGTCTTGTTTCTTGCGAAAAGAAGCAGGTTTTAAAACTTTACAGCTGGACTTATTACACACCAACAGATGTTGTAGCAGCTTTTGAAAAAGAGTTTGACTGCAAAGTTGTTGTAACAGAGTATGATTCAAACGAAACTATGTTCAACAAACTTGTAAACGGTGGTGCAAAAAGCTTTGATATCGTAGTTCCAAGTCAGGATTACGTTTCAATCATGAAAGAAAAAGGAATGCTTCAGCCTATCGTTCAGGAAAAATTTACTAACAGAAGCAAAATCAATCCAAAAGTTGTAGAAAAAATGACTTTTGATCCAGATATGACATATGCCGTTCCATATTATTTTGGTGCTGCAGGAATTTCTGTAAACAAGAAAAAGGCAAACGGTAACTACGAAAGAAGCTGGAACATTTTTGCTGATCCTCAGTTTAAAGGCCATGCTTCAATGATGGATGATTACCGCGAAGTTATTGGTGATGCCCTTGCCTACAAAGGATACAGTGTTTGTACAAAAAATGATTCAGAACTTGCAGAAGCTGTAAGTCTTCTTAAAAACGAATGGCTTCCAAATGTAATTAAAATTGATGCTGAAGGTTTTGGAAAAGACTTTGCCCGCGGAGATCTCTGGCTTTGTCAGGGTTATGCAGAAGTAATTTATGGTGAAGTTGCAGAAGAAGACTGGGCTGACACTGTTGATTTCTTCATTCCAGAAAATGGTGGTCCTTCTTACCTGGACAGCATGTGTATTCTTAAGGATTCAAAAAATGCTGAACTGGCTACAGAATTCATCAACTTTATCCACCGGCCTGAAAATTATGCTAAATTCCTGGATTTCTTCCGTTTCCCATGTTTCGTAAACCTCGAAGCAGAACAGTACATGACAACAAGTCCTATGTATCCTGCTTCAGCACTCGATAACTGTGAACTTAAGAATGACCTTGGAGATTATCTTGAAAAGTACTACGAACAGTGGGAAAAATTAAGAATCTCTGAATAAACCATTAAAATCATTTAACAAAAAAAGGCTGCCTTACAATTTCTAAAGGCAGCCTCCCTTCTTAAAAAATATAACAAATCTATCCAATAATTTTATAAATTTTTATAATTTTGAATAATAAATTGACGAATCGGAGTATGTAGAATAACATTAAATTAACAGGAACTTATATGGATTTAAATCATTCTTTAGTTTTGGAAAATATTAACTCACCAATCCTTGTAGGAACTCCTATAAAAGATGATACAGGGCGTATTGTCGACTTTGATATTATTTATACTAATGAAGAATTAAAGAAAGCAGTTGGATTTGTTATCAAAGGACAAACCAGATGGAGCGATTTTGAGGCAGATATTACTTCTGATGTGCCATGGTTTAAAATGGCAATTGACGCTATTGCCGGAAGATTTTATCCTGAAGCCAGATACTTTTCACCATCAACTCAGTCCTGGTATAAAATTGACATGAGATGGTTACCTGATGAAAAATACGTAATTGTATGTTTCTCTAATGTAACCTCAGAACACGTATACTATCAGAAATTAAAGCAATCATTAATAACAGATCCTCTTACAGGCTTTCTGAACCGCTCAGGCTTTGATGATGCATTTGGAATAACTCTTGAAACTGCACGCTATACCCACACAGTAGCAGGTCTTTTACTTATTGATATAGACAATTTACAGAACGTAAACGATTCAAGAGGTGTAAAAGAAGGCGATAACCTTATTCTTATGGTTTCAGATGTTCTTAAACAGTTCCAGAAAGAGTACATTCAGGTCTTCCGCTATGGAGACGATGAATTTGCTATTATTATTTCAAACTTTGCCTCTGAGAACAGTCTGGTAAACTTTATTGACTGCATTTATGAAACCTTCCAGACAAAACAAATTGGGGTTTCTGGTGGAGTTGCCTTCTTCCCAAATCATTCTGAACAGCAGGAAGAACTTATCCGTTTTGCAGATATGGCAATTCATTATGCAAAGAAAAACGGAAAAAATAATTTCGTATATTTTGAACCAGATATGCAGAGAGTTTTCATTCAGCATCTGAAACTTCAGACAAAAATGACAACTGCAATTCTGGAAAGTTCTTTCAAGCAGTTCTATCAGCCACAATTTGATATCCACACAGGCAATCTAAGAGGATTTGAAGCTCTTATCCGCTGGTCTGATTCTGAACTGGGAGATATTGCCCCATCAGTTTTTATTCCTCTGGCAGAAGAAACAGGACTTATCATTCCAATTGGAAGATGGGTTTTGAACACTGCCCTTTCAACCTTAAAAACCTGGCAGGAAAAATACAACTTTAAGGGAATTATGTCTGTAAACGTTTCTCCTGTTCAGCTGAGACAGGAATCTTTCCTTTCTGAACTTGACGAACTGATTGAACGCTATCAGATTGACCCGAATCTTCTGGAAATTGAAATTACAGAAGGTGTAATGATTCACAACATGAACGACACCATAGATAAACTTAAAGAAATCAAAAACAGAGGCCTTAGAGTTTCTCTGGATGACTTTGGAACAGGCTATTCATCTTTAAGTTATCTGCAAATGCTTCCACTGAACACCCTTAAAATTGACAAATCTTTCATCAACAATATCACTTCTTCAGATGGAGTTCAGGCAAATATCACTTCTTCAATCATCAGTATGGTTGAAAAAATGGGACTTGAAACTATTGCAGAAGGAGTTGAACACCCTGAACAGTTAGATTTGCTCAATAAGTTTAATTGTAATGTTGTTCAAGGCTTCCTGCGCGGAAAACCAATGCCTTTCAATCTGTGTGATGCTTACCTCGCGGGTGACAAAAATGCCCTGCTAAAAAACAACAAAAATTAAAGAATTAAACAAAAGCCGAATTAATCTAAAGCCGTAGAAGGACTGCTAGATTCGATATTCAACATAACGAACTCTACCCTCTTTCACGGCCTTTTTTATCTCTTTTTCCCTTTCACTCAAGGCTGATTTACCAGTTTTTACTTCAATAAGAAGAACTTCCTTTACTTCATCATTTTCAGAAAGCCCCGGAAAAGCTACAAAATCAACAGGCTTACCAATAAAACGGGCATCAGCTGGATTGCAGGGAAAACCCGGAAGAAAAGGTGCTACCTGCTCAAGAACCTGTCCTCCTATCACCGCTTTTGACCTTTTAATTGCATCCTTACGCAAGCTGGATTTTCTGCCAAAAAGCCGGATTGTCTGAATAATCAGAAGAATAATCAAAATAAAAAAAACAGAAAGAATTAGATAAAAGTTTTCAGAATTTTGTAAAAATGCTCTAACTTGATTCATGTGGCTATTATATCATGTAAAATCTTGCTATTTAACTTTTTATTGACGATAATATGCCTATGAAGAAATTAATTATATCTTTTTTACTTTTTACAGGCATTTCTTTATCAGTCTTTTCTCAGGAAGTGCTATTTCAGTTTAAACAAAATAAAGGGGATGCAGTATCCCACGTTTCAACCGTAGAAGAAGAAGCCTATTTAAATGGCAGATTAAATAATCGCACCCAATTTATAAACAGAACTTCCACCACTGTAGAAGAAGTCAATTCCGATGGTTCTGCCCTGCTTCATACCCACTATATGACAACTCAGAATTCCCTCCTCAACCGCTCAGACGAACTTTTAACCTGGGGAGAAGAAGATGATGTCAGAATTTACCGCAAACCTGATGGAGAACTTTACGATTCTGACAATGATTTTCTTCCAACCGTAAGAAATATCCCTTCATTTCCTGATTATCCTGTTTCGGCAGGAGACAGCTGGCAAAAAGAAGGATTTGAAGTCCATGATTTAAGGGAATTATTCTCCATGGACAAGGCAATTGTTATTCCTTTTACTGCAAACTATGTTTATAAGGGAGATCTTGAAGAAAACGGAAATACAGTCCAGGTAATTCAGGTTCACTATGATTTTTTCCAGGACAATACCAGAGGGGCATACTACAAAAACACCACTTATGCAGGAGCTTCAGGCTTTGCAGAACAGACCATTTACTGGGACTGCAAAAAAAATGATATAGACCACTTTGATGAAGAATTTCAGATTAAGCTGGTTGATGTCTGGGGAAACACTTTCCTCTTCAAGGGACTTTCTACAGGCCAAGTTACTGAATACAAATCTGTAAACAACGAGGAAACCCGAAAACGCCTGGAAAAATCTGTAAAAAAATACAAACTTAAAGATATTTCTGTTAAACAGGGAGAAAAAGGACTTACAATCAGTCTGGAAAACATTCAGTTCGAAGCTGATTCAGACAAACTTCTTCCATCAGAACAGGCAAAACTCCTGAAAATTGGAGAGATTCTAAAAGATTTTTCCAACGACCTTCTGATAACCGGTCACACAGCTCTTAGAGGAACAGCCAGCGGAAGACAATTACTTTCTGAACAGAGAGCAAAAGCCGTCGCTGACTTCCTGGTTACGAACAAAATCCGCGACCAGTATCATATATTTACCCAGGGGAAAGGCTCTTCCGAACCTGTCGCATCAAACGACACAGAAGCAGGACGAAGCCGTAACCGCCGTGTAGAAATTACAATCATGGACTGATTTTTTTCGAAACTCTAAGCCGTCCTTTCCAGAAAAAATTATCCAGCTCGACTCGCCCGGAATCCTTCAACTGTTTTATAACCTCCACCGTATCCTGGTGAGTCCAGACATTTAAGCCCAGTTTCTTCCTGTATTTTTCATTTAATCTGTCAAAAAGCGTTTCTTCAATTTCTTCCTCAGAATAAAAATTTCTGCTCTTTTTCAAAATTGAATAAGCCAGGCCCCAGTCTGAAAGTTCTGTTTTTCCAGAAGGATTTTTCCTGGCATTGCATAAATCACAGCCGCTACAGACAGCCTGTTCACCACCAAGTGCATCTAACAGAACCTGACGCCTGCATTCTTTTGTTTCAGCAAATTCTCTCATGGCGGCTTCCCTGGAACCTGGTGGAAAAACTGAATAATTTAAAGAATCTTCCAGACTCCAGATTAAAATAGCTTTCGCAATACTTCCGTCCCTGCCTCCACGCCCGGCTTCCTGAATATAAGCTTCCGCAGTAGGACTGGCCTGAATATGAAGGACTGTTTTTATGTCTTTTTTGTCAACGCCCATTCCATAAGCACAAGTAGCACAGAGTATCCCGTCTTTACTTTCAAAAAACCATTTTTCTGTCTCATCTTTCTCTTTTTTCTCCAAACCCGCATGATAAAACCGTGCAGTCCCAGATCCAAAACAAACATTCAACTCCTGAGCCATATCTTCTGTCTTATCTCTGGTTCCACAAAATATTATCATTGGCCTTGCTTCTGTTTTTGCAAGATAAAGAGCTTCTTTCTTTTTCGCACTGGCATAACGCACAAAATAGTGAATGTTCTGTCTGTCAGATTCACTCCGTACTACATGGGCATTACCATCAAAAAGGATTTCAGCAACTCTTTTCAAAACCTCAGGAGAAGCCGTAGCTGTAAAAGCCGTAATCACAGGCGGATTCAGAGTTTTTATCACCCTGCCAAGCTGCAAATACGCAGGCCTGAAAGAGTCTCCCCATTCGCTGCAACAGTGAGCTTCATCAATAGCTATATGCTTTATATTAAGTTCCTTCAGTTCCTCCAGAAGTTCTTCACTTTGTAAAACTTCCGGATTAGCCAGGATAATCTGTGCTCCATCTTTAATTTTTCTGTAGTTTTCCAGTCTTTCTTCCCTGCTTTGCCCACCTCTGAAAATCACACTTCTTAAGGCTCCCTCTTCCATTCTTCGCTGCTGATCCGACATCAAAGCCAGCAAAGGATAGATGATTAAAGACGGGCCATCCAGTATTAAAGCAGGCAATTGAAAACATAATGATTTACCTGCCCCGGTTGGAAGCAGCACAATCTGACGCCCCCTGCAGAAAGAATCATCTCCTTCCTGGAGGCTTTCAAAATTCTGGATATTTTTCTGATATTCGTAGGCTTCGAGAATATTTGCAACAACCAGACGCTGCCAGGGATATAGATACTTTATTCCAAAGTTTTCCCAGGCGGTCTGAGTCACAAAATCATCTGAATGAAATATTTCTGAATCACTTTCCACACCAATAATATGGTCTTAATGTGACGATTTTAGGAAATGTTTTTTATCTTTTTTTTAAATTATTCTTCGCCAGAAGCTCCTGCTTCTTTTTCTTCAGTTTTTTCTTCACCCTCTTTCTTTTCCTCTGGTTTAGGAGCAGGTGTTTTTTCTTTCTTTACCTTTGGCTTAGGAGGTTTCTTTTTATAAGTTGTAATAAATTTCGCAAATTCTATCACCAGAAGCATAACTACCACAGTGAGAATTACTTTCAAATTTGTAATGACATGAATAATCAAACTGAAATATTCTTTTATACTCATATTTTTCTTATCGGACAAAAGAACCTTCTGATAAACTAGATTTTTTACAAGCCTTAACAAAAAAATCCCCACTTTTCACAAATCCCTATAATCTTTATACTTCAAGCCATGATTGGAATTATTGATTACAATGCCGGAAACATCACCAGTGTTGAAAGGGCTCTTAAAAAATTAAACATTGATTATATTCTTTCAAAAAATCCAGAAGATTTGCAAAAATGCGATAAATTAATCTTCCCTGGAGTTGGAGACGCAGCCTACGCAATGGAAGAACTTAAAAAAAGCGGATTTGATTCTTTCATCAAAGAAAAAACTGCTGCTAAAATCCCCCTTCTTGGAATTTGTCTGGGCTCACAGATTATTTTCCAACTTTCAGAAGAAGGAAATACACCATGTTTAGGTCTCATCAATGGCTCTATCAAACATTTCTACACCATCGATGCTTCTCTTAAAAAGCAGCTGAAAGTACCTCACATGGGCTGGAACAATCTTGAATACCATAGTGAATGTCCAATCCTTAAAAATATCCCTCAAAATGCAGATTTTTATTTTGTTCATTCGTATGTAATCTGTCCTGAAGACAAATCAGTTATAAAAGCAAGTGCAGATTATGGAATTAAAGTACCTGCAGTAATTCAGAAAGATAATATTTTTGCATGTCAGTTTCATCCTGAAAAATCAGGTCAGGCCGGTCTGACAATTTTAGAAAACTTCTGCAACTTATAGGAAATCAAAATGATAAAAAAAAGAGTTATAGTTTGTCTTGATGTAAAAAATGGACGCACAACAAAAGGTGTAAAATTCCAGAATAATGTTGATATTGGCGATCCAGTTGAAATGGCCGAAGAATACTACCGTCAGGGAGTAGATGAACTGGTTTTCTATGATATTATTGCTTCTGCCGATGGAAGAGGTCCAATCCTCGATTTAATTTCCAGAGTTGCATCCAAAGTTTTTATTCCCTTCTGTGTTGGTGGAGGAATTGGAACTATTGAAGATATAAGATCTACTATTCTTGCCGGAGCCGAAAAAGTTTCCCTTAACAGTCAGGCTGTAAAACATCCGGAATTAATTACCGAAGGTGCCAGAATTTTTGGAAATCAGTGTATTGTTCTGGGAATGGATGTTCGAAAAGATTCTTCAAAACCAAGCGGATATGGAACTACAATTAACGGCGGACGTGTAGACACCGGACTTGATGCTCTTGAATGGGCAAAAAAAGCAGTAAGTCTTGGTGCCGGAGAAATTGTTCTTAATTCCATGGATGCAGACGGAACAAAAGCAGGTTATGATGTAGAACTGACCCGTATGATTTCTGAAAATGTTTCTGTTCCTGTAATTGCAAGCGGTGGTGGAGGAACTCCTGAACACATGGCAGATGTTCTTACAAATGGTAAAGCTGATGCCGCCCTGATTGCTTCTATGGTTCACTCAGGTGCATATACAGTAAAAGGAATCAAAGAAGATTTAAAACAAATGGGCATTCCTGTAAGACTCTAAAGAATAACTTTTTGTAATATAAAATTTTAGGGTAAATCACCTTATACCGTTTCTTTCTCCCCGCTCTTATAATGTTTCTAAATAAACATTTTTGGGAGAATTACGATATGAAAAAACTTTCTTCATGTTTGCTATTAATTTTACTGACACTCAGTTCATGCCTTCTTTTTGCTGCTGACTGGATGGATGATTCAGTTCCGTCTCTTTATCAGTCATACAAAAATTATTTTGAACATGTCGGGATAGCCTGTGAGTATGGAATTGCAGGATACAGAACAAAAGAACTTGCTACAAAACCTGTTCAGGACGGCCTTGAAAAACACGCCTCTACAATCACAGCAGGAAATGAATTTAAGCCACAGTTCATAATGGCCTGGTGGGGAAAAGCTCCATCTGTAACAAATAAAACTTTCACTGCATCAAATGGTGTCACAATAAAAACTCCTCAGTTGAACGGTTTTAACGGTGTTGATGCCATGCTGAAAATTTGTAAAGAAAGAAACCTCAAAATAAGAGGACATGTTTTAGTATGGCATTCCCAAACCGAAGAGGCCTTCTTCCGCAAGGATTATAATCCTTCTAAACCTTTAGTCTCAGCCGAAGAAATGACAGCCCGTCAGGAATGGTACATCAAAACTGTTATAGAACACATTCAGGACTGGGAAGCAAAAAACAACGGTGGTGAAAAAATCCTCTGGTGCTGGGATGTTGTAAACGAAGCCATTGGTGATGGATCATCAGAACTTAGAAAAGAATCTAACTGGTACAAAATCTACAAAAACTACGACTTTATTGTAAACGCCTTCCGTTTTGCAAATAAATATGCTTCAAAAGATACCCTTCTCTGCTACAACGATTACAACTGTACTGACAATACAAAACGCAAGGGTATGCTCAAACTGCTTGATAAAGTTATAGCCGCTCAAAACGATTCAGATCTGCCTGCAAGAATTGATGTAATGGGAATGCAGTCCCACATTAGTAAAAGAACAAAGCTTTCTGATTTTGAAAGAGCAATTGATGATTTTACTGCAAAAGGACTGGATGTTCAGGTTACCGAACTTGATATTGCAACTGAAGAAAAATACGATGAAAACGAACTTGCCCAGGTTTACAAAAATTATTTTAATCTCTTTTTGAACAAGAGAAAAACTGACAGCAAGAAAGGCCTTACAGCAATTACAATCTGGGGTATTAATGATGAAAGCACATGGCTGAATTCCCCTGACCAGATTAAATGGCATGGAAACAAAAAACAGTTCCCTCTTCTTTTTGAACTTAAAGGAAACTCTTACATTCCAAAGAAGGCCTTCTTCGCAGTTGTAGAAGCTGCAGAAGAATATTAGTACGTCGAGTCAAGGCACGCTCACGCTTAAAGCCTTGACTTCGCCGTTTTTAGGGTTTTGTAATAAACCCTAAATCATCCACCCTGTAACGGGCACGACTGCTATCAGTTTCAAAAACATCTACCGCATAAAGGGCTGGTTCTTTTTTATCTTTACTATAAGATAAATCCAGTCCTTCTTTTTTTAACTCTTCAATAATGCCATCATAAATATACATGGCTATTCTTTCTGCACTTGGATTCTGATCAAAAACTTCCAGATCATTAAGATTTGTATGATCCAGTCTTTTGCAGACAGCTCTGAGAGCTTTTTTCAAAAGGGAAAAATCAAGAAGCATTCCCCCTTCATTTAATTTATAGCCCCGAACATGAGCATAAACCTTATAATTATGTCCATGCAGATTTTCACACTTACCGTTATAATCTCTTAAAAAATGTGCCGCAGCAAAATCTGCTTCTACTCTTACTTCAAAACTCATATTCAAAGTTATACAGATTCCCTTCAAACTCTTCAACATCCCAGACAATAACGGTATAATAGATTTATGACAAAATTACTTTCACAACTTTTACCATCTTTTAAAAACACAGTTGTATCTGCGGATGGGAAAGAAATTACAGATTTATCAGAAATTAATAACATACCAGTATCAAACTTAGTTTTTGACTCCAGAGAAGTTACAAAAAATTCTCTTTTCTTTGCCCTTCCGGGAACTCACACCGACGGAAACCGCTTCATAGAACAGGCCATCTTAGCCGGTGCAAATGCCGTTGTATTTCAGGGCGAATTAAGTCCTTCCCAGCAAAAAGACATAGCTCAGGCAATTATAAAAAGAACACTTGATAATGCCATTTCTTCTGAAAACCAGAAGTTTGCTCCAGTTTTAATAAATGTTCCAGACTCTCGTTTTGCCATGGCTCCTTTATCGGCCTGTTTTTATGACAATCCTTCAGAAAGAATGGTCATTTTTGGAGTAACCGGAACAGAAGGAAAATCTTCAACCGTAAGTTTTATCTGGCAGCTTTTACGTGCCTGCGGACAGAAAGCCGGATTCATTTCGACAGTAGAATATTCCTATGGTGGAGATGCACTTCCAAATCCTCAGCATCAGACTACACCAGAAGCTCCAATTATCCAGCACCACCTGAACGAAATGCTGGAAAACGGATGTAAATTTGCAGTTATTGAAACTTCTTCTCACGGCCTTTCAACAAAACTTAACCGCTGTGGAAATATCAGTTTTGACTGCGGACTTTTCATGAATGTTACACTTGAACATCTGGAATTCCACAAAACTTTTGACCAGTACCGTTCTGACAAGGCAAATCTTTTCAGAGCACTGGATAAATCATCTCATCAAAAAACAATTGCTGGAACTACAGAAAACCTTCCTTCTCTGGGAATTGTTAATCTGGAAGATCCATCGGCTACCTATTTTGCACAAGCAACAAAATCAAAAGTATATGGTTTCACTTCACATGGAAAAGCCGGTCGTGCAGCAGATGAAAATGGAAACGAAATCAAACTTCCAGAAATATCTCCTGCCGTAAAAGAATATTTTGAAATTTCTGACATCAAATCTGATTCTAATTCTTTAAGTTTCACCTTTGATTCAAATGATAAAAGCATTCACGCTCAGGTTGAATCAAAACTTCCAGGTTCCTTCAACGCCTACAACATTATGGCATGTATAATGGCAGTAAAACCTTATGTTTCTCAGTCATATCAGGAACTTGCGGCTCTTATTCCTCAGCTTACACCAATAAAAGGTCGTATGACTGAAATTAGAGAAGGACAGCCTTTCGAAGTCATTGTTGATTATGCTCATACTCCATCAAGCTTCGAAACCATCTTCCCTCCTATTAGACAGCGCTGTAAAGGAAGGATGTTTGCCCTTTTTGGCAGCGGTGGAGAAAGAGATCTTACAAAAAGACCTTTACAGGGACAAATTGCAGCATCCTACTGTGATATAGTAATTCTTACAGACGAAGATCCACGTGGAGAAGATTCTGTAGAACTTTTAAAAATGATTGCAGCTGGTGCCGAAAAAGAAGGAAAAGTACTGGATAAAGACATGTTCATAATTCCAGACCGTCCTTCAGCTATAAAAAAAGCCTTTGAAATGGCAGAAGCAGATGATATCATCCTTTTACTTGGAAAATCACATGAAAACAGCATTATCTATAAAGACAGAGTAATGCCTTATGATGAAATTTCTACAGCAAAAGAACTCTTACACCAGTTAAAGGCGTAAACTCTACAAATTGTTATTTTTTTTTCTTGGGGGAAAATATGAATATTGCCGTAATTTATGGCGGTCGCTCTGGAGAGCACGAAATCAGTTTGATTTCAGCAGCAGCAATTACACGGGGAATAAAAAAAGAAAATAAAGTCATCCTTATTGGAATCACCAAAAATGGAAAATGGTATTTGCAGGATGATTCAGAATACAAAAGAATAATTGATGACAGCAAGGCAGCCTTTGAAATTAAGGAAGATCCTGCAAAACTCATATCAGTAATTCCTGGAAATGGAACAGAGTCTTTCACCCTTGCAGGAAAAGCTCTTAAAATTGATATTGCCTTCCCTGCCCTTCACGGAACTTACGGTGAAGACGGTACAATTCAGGGACTTTTTGAAATGTGTGATATTCCTTATGTAGGCTGTACTCACCTTGCCTCATCAATCACCATGGATAAAGAAAAAACAAAGATGATCTGGCAGAGCGTAGGATTACCAGTCGTTCCTTATGTTTGCATGAAACGTTCAACAGTTCTTGATTCAACACTTTATGATGCCTTCATTGAAGCTACTGAAAAAGAATTAGGATATCCTCTTTTTGTAAAACCATGTTGTGCAGGCTCTTCAAACGGAGCAAACAAGGCTAACAACCGCAAGGAACTTTCTTTTGCAATCATGGAAGCCTTCAACTGGGATCACAAGGTTCTTATTGAAAAAGCAATCAACGCAAGAGAAGTTGAATGTTCTGTAACAGGAAACTCAGTAACTTATGCACCAGAAAATGATATTGAAGATGTTGTTGCCTATATTCCTGGAGAAATTGCTCCAAGTCACACTTTCTACGACTTTGATGCAAAATACAACGATCCAGATGGAGCCCGCCTCCTGATTCCTGCAGAACTTACAGAGAATGATCTGGAAAAAATCAGAAAGACTGCATGTGCCGCCTACAAAGCTTTGGATGCAACAGGTCTTTCAAGAGTAGATTTCTTTATCGATCGTGATACAAAGGCTGTTTATTTGAACGAAATTAATACCCTTCCTGGCTTTACACCAATCAGCATGTTCCCAAAAATGTGTGATGCAGCAGGCCTTAAGTTTGAAGAACTGGTTGACCTTTTAATTCAGGAAGGACTTGAAAGATTTAATTCAAAGAAAAACCTCAGAACCAGCCGCTAGCTAATAAAGTCATAAAATTTTAAAAACTAGACGGTTTGACTTATATATGATAAAATATTTCGATTATTTTAATTAATAAAAGGATTTTGTTATGAAAAAAAATACTGCTTACACAATTGGATCTTTAATTATCCTTTGATTTGTGCATTCTGTTTCGTTGTACTTCCTGCATTTACAGGTGCCAGCGATGCAAACAAGGAAAAACTTCCTGCCTTTGGTAAATTCAAGGGAAAAGAAATTAAATATGAGCCGGGAAACGATTATTACAATTTTGTTTCTCAGTATGGCCAGAGCTTCCAGAGCCGTGGACAGCAGATTGATTCTTCTGCATATTATTACATTTTCAGTTATGCATTCAACGCAACAGTTAGAAAAATGTACTACGAAGATGCAGTAAAAAGCAGTGGTTATGTAGCACCAAAGAGTTCAATCAACAAACAGCTCATTACTTACTTCTCAGACGGCGACGGAAAATATTCTTCAAAACTTTACAGAGAAACTGATGAAGCTACCAAGAAAGAAATTCGCAGAGGTGTAGAAGATAATCTTTATACAACTCGTTTCTATGATGATACATTTGGTTCAGAATCTGCTGTAGTTGGAAAAGAAGGACTTTTTGGTATTAAAGAATCTGATTCAGAATTAGACTTCCTTACAAATTACGGAAACAATAAACGTGCTTTCAATATGGCCGTTTTCTCAATGAACAATTATCCTGAAGAAGAAACAATCAACTTTGGAAAAAAGAATGCTGCAAAATTCAACAAGTTTGACCTTTCTTTGATTACAGTTGATACAAAATCTACAGCTGAAAATCTTCTTAAGAGAATTGAAAACAACGAAATTACATTTGAAGATGTAGTTTCTGATGAATATTCAACAAAAGCTTTCTCAAATACAGAAGGAAAAATCACAAACTCATATCAGTATCAGATTGAAAACATCCTTACTAACAAAGATGATATTGCAACTCTTTCAAACCTTACAACTGGTGCTTTAAGCCCTGTAATTGAAACTGGCGACTCATTCTCAATTTTCAAAAAAGATGCTGATACAGTTTCTCCAGACTTTAATAATGCTGATACAGTTTCTTTCGTTGCAACTTACATGAAGAATTATGAATCATCAATTATCGAAGACTATTTCTCTGCAAAAGCAACAGACTTTACAAGAGAAGCAATGCTTAGAAATTTCCAGAAAGCTGCAGAAGCTGATGAAAGCATTGAGTTTGTAGAAATTCCAGCTTTCCCATTAAACTACGGTTCTGTAAATATCACACAGTCTGTTAATACTTCACTTTCTGGTCTTTCTAATGCAGATGTAAATGAAAACTTCCTTTCTAAAGCATTTGCCTTGAAAGAAAATGAAATTTCTGAACCAATTGTAATGAACAATTCTGTTATCGTTCTTCAGTATATTAAAAATGCAGAAGAAACTGAAAATGCAAATCCTGTTACAATTTCTGATCTTGCTGTTTATGATGAAAACTCTTCTGAGACTGCAATCATGGCAAGTGATAAACTTGAAAACAATTTTGCAAATGTTTATTTCAATTACCTGATGAGTAACTAAAATTTGGAAAATCCAGATAATCAGAAGCCCTGTGTCGTTCAAACGCCTCAGGGCTTTTCTATTTCATACAAAGAACACCTCCTCTACTCTAAATACAATCCATCAAAAGCAATAGTTCAAACTGTTCAAAATTTACAGCTTTTACCAGGAAGTATAATTCTCTGTAACTCTCCAGTCTTAACTTATGGTCTGAAAGAATTATCTGAAAAATTACCTGACAATTGTATTATTGTTCTTTGCGAAGCAGAAAAAGCCCTCTATGACTATGAAAAAACTAATCTGAATACCTCTTTTTTAGAAAAACTTCTTTTTCCAGAACCTGAAAATCTAAAAAATCTGCCTTTAAAACTATATGACTTATGTAAAACAGGAAATTACAAGCGAGTCATAAGTATAAACTTTTCGGCTGGAATACAATTTCATGAAGATTTTTACAAAAGTCTAAGTCAGGCCTGCACCAATTCTGTAATGACTTTCTGGAAAAACAGAATTACTCTTACAAAATTTGGCCGACGCTATTCCCAGAACTTATTTTCTAATCTAAAAAATCTGCAGGAAAGCTTACCTGTAAGAAATTATTTCCATGCCATTACAAAACCTATTTTAGTTTTTGGAGCAGGTCAAAGCCTTGATTTATTTATAAAGAATACAAACCTTAACTATAAAGATTTTTTTGTACTCTGCGTTGACACAGCTTTGAAACCTCTGCTTAAACATGGAATAAAGCCTGATGGAGTCTTTCTAGAAGAAGCCCAGTCCATCATCACAAAATCATTTATTACAAATCTGAAGGATATACATTTTTTTGCAGGCTTATCATCAACGAGACAACTTTCTCACATTACAAAAGTTTCGAACATATCCTACTTCATGACAGAATACACCCAGGGCAATTTTACTGATAAACTTTATAAAGAAATACCACAACTGGAAAAAAATCCACCCTTTGGTTCAGTTGGGCTCACTGCGGTTTATTATGCCCTCAAATTCCGAAAAGATGATTCAATTCCGGTCTATACAACAGGTCTTGATTTTTCATTCTCAGCAGGGCCAACTCATGCAAAAGAAAGCATATCGCATTTACAAAGACTAATCCAGACAAATCGTTTGAAGGCAATAGATAATCTTTCCGCAGCCTTTGCACCGGCAAACAGGAAATTCACCGACAAAAGCGGAAATCAATTTTTTACAAGTCCAAACCTTGCTTCATATGCAGAACTTTTTAATCAGTATTTTTGTAAGGAAAAAAATCTCTTTGATTCTTCATTATGTGGAATTCCTTTAAATATAGCAGAAAAACTTCCGCAAAAAGGACTTTCTCAAAATATTGAAATCTCAAACAAGGCCTTTTCAGACAGCGAAAAAGAAAAAATCAAGGAATACCTTAATAAAGAAAAAGAAGAACTGATAAAACTGTCTGATATTTTAAAAGGGAAAACCAGAATAGAGGTGGAGAAACTGGAGGAAGAAATTACAAAACTTATAAGTGATAAAGAATATCTCTATCTTCATTTTGCAGACGGAAGCAGATTTAATTACAATCAGTCCTTCTTAAACAGAATAAGTACAGAAATATCCTTTTTCCTTAAATGGCTGTAAAAATCTTCCTACTGATCATCATTTTCTTTCAAAACTGCAAGGAAGGCACTCTGTGGAAGTTCAACATCACCAACCATCTTCATGCGCTTTTTACCTTCCTTCTGTTTTTCCAGCAGTTTTCTCTTACGGGTGATATCACCACCATAACATTTTGCAAGAACGTCTTTTCTAACAGGATTAACTGTTTCGCGTGCAATAATCTGACCGCCAATTGCTCCCTGAATTGCAACCTTAAACTGCTGTCTTGAAATTTCATTCTTAAGGCGTTCACAAACCTTTCTGGCACGGTCAACCGCATTCTGTTTAAATGTCAAAAGCGAAAGAGCATCTACAATTTTTCCGTTCAAAAGAATATCAACTTTTACAAGGTCTGTAGATCTGTAGCCAATTACTTCATAATCAAAAGAAGCATAACCACGACTGTAGCTCTTCAAACGGTCGTAAAAATCAAAAAGAACTTCTGCAAGAGGCATTTCATAAGTCAGTTCAACACGTTTTGTATCCAGATACTGCATATTAGTCTGAACACCACGTTTTTCTGTACAAAGTGCAATAATAGAACCAAGAAATTCTGCAGGTGTAATAACAGAAGCCTTGATGTAAGGCTCTTCTGCGTCCCTGATTCGTCCCTGAGGATATTCAGAAGGATTATCAATGTACATATCTTCACCATTAGAAAGATGAAGCAGATAACGTACAGATGGAGCGGTAAAAATTACAGCCTGATCAAAATCTCGCTCAAGCCGTTCCTGAATAATTTCAAGATGAAGAAGTCCCAGAAAACCACAGCGGAAACCATTTCCAAGTGCAAGCGAATTATCCTTTTCATAAACAAGACTTGCATCATTAAGCTTGAGTTTTTCCATCGAATCCTTAAGTTCTTCATAATCATTAGAATCCATTGGATAGATTGATGAATAAACAACAGGCTTTACTTCCTTAAATCCAGGAAGAGCTTCCTCTGCACCGTTTTCAACTGTAGTGATTGTATCACCAACGCGAACATCAGAAACTGTTTTAAGTCCAGAAATGATATAACCTACATCACCAGCTTCCAGAACTCCTGTTTCTTCATAATTAATTTTGAATACACCACACTGCTCTACTTTATATTCAGTATTTGTACTCATCATTTTGATTAAATCACCAGTTTTAAGACGGCCTTCCATCACACGAACATGAACTACAACGCCGCGGTAAACATCATAATGACAGTCAAAAATTAAAGCAGCAAGTTTTCCGTTTGGATCACCCTTTGGGGCAGGAAATTTTGTAACTATAGCTTCAAGTAAATCATCAATTCCTTCACCAGTTTTAGCAGAAACACACATTGTATCGGTAGGATCAAGTCCCAGCTCATTTTCAATCTGGTTCTGGCAGGAAGGAACATCTGCTGAAGCAAGGTCTATTTTATTAATTACAGGAACGATTGTAAGGTCATGCTCCAGAGCCATATACATATTACTTACGGTCTGACTTTCTACACCCTGAGTTGCATCAACCAGCAGCAAAGCCCCTTCACAAGAAGCAATTGCACGGGAAACTTCATAAGAAAAGTCTACGTGGCCTGGTGTATCAACAAAGTTCAATTCATAATCATTACCATCTTTAGCATGATATGGAATGGTAACTGCCTGACTCTTGATTGTAATTCCTCTTTCCCTTTCAATATCCATGTTATCAAGAATCTGATTCATCATTTTTCTTTCGTCAATAATATGAGCCTTTTGAATAAGACGATCAGATAAGGTTGATTTTCCATGGTCAATATGGGCAACAATACAAAAGTTGCGTTTAAACTTCATTTCTGTCATAGCAGTCCTCTAATTTGATCAAGTTAAAAATAATAAGGATTATCGTAAGCAGTTGATAAAACCATTGATAAATCCAGGAAGCCCTTCTTTCGGCGTCTGGTCAGAATCTGTGTATAAATATATTCATTTTCTTTATCAAGTTTTATATCTCTAATTTGAATTAAATCAAATTCAGAAAAATTCATTTCATCAGCAGCACTGCCTCTGATAACATACTCTATTGTATAGGAATTTTTATTCAATGTCGATGAAGGTACAAGTTTCATTCCAAATAAAGGAACAAAAGCATTAGAAGCAAAATCTGTACGATACACAACTTCCGATGGATTTTCAGGCCTTACTGACAGATAAATAAAAATCTCCTTTTCCTCTTCCTCAGAGTTAAGATATTTACATTTGAGCATAGTTTCCGGCTCGTATGCCATCATTAAATATTGAAAATCTTCAAGACAAGAGATTTTATTTCCATCGACTTCGGTTATTACATCACCATATTTAAGGCCCGACATAAAAGCTGATGAACCAGGCAAAACATACTGAACTTCAAGTCCTGTTTTTTTATTGCCGTTTCTCTTTGTATTTCCATAGGCTGCAATCCAGCTGTGCTGAACTTCATCACCATTGTACAAAAGGGCAAGCTCCTGACGCAGATATTCAACAGGAATGGCAAAGTTTAAGCCCTGATATTTTGGCATTCCGGCAAAAACTATAGCCTGTACCTTCATAGCCTGATCAATCAAAGGACCGCCTGAGTTTCCAGAGTTTACAGCTGCATCAATTTGAAAAACTTTTCCCAAAGTGAACAAACGTCTCTCGGTGGAAGAAATAATTCCGGAAGTCAAAGTTCCTTCCAGACCAACAGGACTTCCAATTGCCGAAATTTTATCACCAATATGAAGTTCCTTACTTGAGCCCAAATCCAGTACATATTCAGGTTTTATTTCCACCTTTAAAAGTGCCAGATCAAGAACAGGATCATAACCCACAACTTTTGCAGGAATTTTTGTATCAGGATCTTCCAGAAGTTTTATATAAAGTCTTGAATATCCTTCGTATTTTGGATTTACCATTGAATCTATTACGTGATAATTTGTAATAAGGTATCCCCTCTCATCAATAAAAAATCCTGAACCTATAAAAATATCTGCATATCCGCTGCCATTTACAACTTTAATTCCACGATCCACCCAGACAGTAACAGTTGCATCCATACATTCAGAAATATTTTTAGGAGTTTTTTTATTTTTCTGGAGGCCTGGAACATCCTGAAGAAAAAGTTTTTCAACTTCAGAATCAGTGTATTTATCAGAAGTCCACCCACCAGTTACCAGAGATTTATAATATTTTTTTGCAGAAAAATAATCTTTTTCATTTATAGCATTTTCAAACAGAAGAACCAGAACATTTTGTGCTCTTTTGATTACATCTTCACGACCAAGCAGCAGGGAACGCCAGTAGGCCTGTACAGGCTGTGTCTCCAGCATTGTATTAATTCTGTCGATTTCAATATTTACTATATCTTCATCAGAATAATTGATAGCTTGTGGAATTGCTTTTGGTTGTTTTAAGGAAAAACATGACACAAAAACAGATGTAAAACTACAAATTACTGCAATAAGAAAAAACTTTTTTATATTTTTATTCATTATTCAATTTCCCTGGAAGCAGCTTCTCCATCTTCATCATCAATATAAGAAGGAGGAATTATCTTACAAAAATAATTATTTCCAACTCTAATGACAGAAACTCTGCTTTCCTGAGTCTGTACAATATCAATTGAGCCCTGAACACTTGATTTGTTCAAATATTCCAAAACGGCTTTTTCCTGTTCAGAACTACCATTTTCATCAATCCAGTAAAAATTATCATTTTGTCCGGCATAAATCATTACTTCAGAATCTTTGTAAATCATTTTTACAGGAATTTCATCTATAATTGTAAGAGTAATTAAAGGAAGTCCGTTTGTATCAAAGAAGATTGTTTCTTCAAGCAGTTCTTCACCATCTTTTGCCGGATGCCTGATATACTGACAATCCCATATTCCATTATCATCATTATCCCAAAGTGTGATTTTTCCATTATTTTCAAGATAAGACTCATTAAACTCATAGAATGTATTTCCATTACGGTCAATCATAACTTTTGAAAGATAGATTTTTTCATCACCAAAGATATTTCCAAAAATTCTTGAAACAGCATCTTTATCATAAAGGGAATCATCCTGAACCTGATCAAAAAATTCTGTAGTTTCAAAATATCCGTCATTATCATAATCAACATATCTTATAATTGGAAATTCGTCTGTAAAATCACAATAGGCATAGCGGACATCTTTTTCGTAAAAGTTTGCATAAACAAGATGACCTTCAAGAGTATTATATTTTACATAAGCAGCATCTCTTTCACTTACAGGAAGACTGACAGAAGCTGTTTTTACAAGCATTTCAGCGGTGGATGGAACTGTAATTTCTGAAGAAAAACGAGGGATATAAAACTCAAGACCATAATCTTCAAAGAAAGAATCTTTTACCATTTCAAAAGGTGAAAAATAATATTCATCATGCAGGAAATTAAAATCATAATTGTCAGAAAGGAAAGACACTCTTTGAACTGAAGGGAAATTATCATAAAAAACTTCAGATTTATTAGCCTCAAAATGAACCATAAGAGGAAGCCCAAAATCACAGCTGATATAAAGATCATTCACTCCATCATTATTCTGGTCATACCTGATATACTTTGGACGGCCTGTTTCGTAAGTAATTTCAATTTCTTCCTGGAGATCAAAATTATCGTCAATATAAAGTTTTCCATCATAATTCAGGATTTTTTCCATCAGTTTTTGGCGAACTTCCGGCTCTTTCAGATAGTACGCAAGAGTATCCAGTGAACGCAAAGATATAGAAGAATTAGTTGCTTCAAAAAAAGAATCATAAGCCTGTTGATCACTGTAAACTCCGGTTTTAAGAGCTATCAGAGAAAGTAAGGCATGTTCTCCTGTATGTTTTGCATCCAGAGCTTTAACCAGACGAAGCTGTTCTTCACCATCAGCAAAAAATGCCGCATACAATTCAAGTTCATTATTTTCAGAAGAATAATCAGGCAGTTTTGAAATATAGAAACTGGAGATTGTTTTTACAATTTCAGGAATTTCATAGTGTCCATCTGATAATTCACTTGAGTTTAAGAACATATATTCGAACATAAAAAAGAGATTTGGAAAACGTGAATCTTCAGGATAAACTCGTCTTGCAGTATTAAGTTTCAGACGTGCATTATTTACAGACTCTTCACTTCCAATTCTATACAGATTTTTGATACGAATAAATTCAGCATCTGAGGAATAAATTAAAGGATTTGAATCCAGAACAGACATTGATTTGGTGTAGGAACCGGTTGCCGAAAGAAGATCTGCATAAAGGATTCTGGCTCCATTTTTATTATTGGCAACCCAGTTATCCTTCAAAAAAGCTTCTTCTATTATATTTAATACATAAGCCTTTGTTTTCTGCAAATTGATTTCAGCAGCGGCTTTTACATAAACTAAATCAGAAATTGAATCATCATAAGTCAACCCTAATTCTGCCTGCTTCAGGGCATTACTCCAATCCTTCCCAACCAGACAGTTTTCTGCAAGTTTTAAACATCTTAGGGCTGTATTTCTGTTTGCAGAATTAGCAGAGTTCTGAGCAAAAAGAAGTCCAAAAGTCAAAAAAAGAAGAAATCCTATAAAACACTTTTTCATACTTTTACAATCCAATCCTTATAACCAAGAAAGGCTCCTAAAAGCCCTGTTATCTTCTGTTCCTTTCCTTCCAGCTCCTGAAAAACAGGAAGAAACATTTTGTCGGTGGAAGGAACTTTCCAGTCATTCAAAATATCAGCAATTTTTTTCATCTTTCTGTCAGCAGTTTCAATTTCATCATCTGGACGAATACTTCTTACAATTACCGGCAGAGAAACTTCTAACTCAGATTTCAAATCATTGTTAGATACAAGGGCAGATACTTTACCACCTTCAGTTCCCTCTTTATTAAAAACACAAAGAGACCCGAATGGTAACTCATATATGCCTGTATTTTCTATTATAACAAAAAACTCTAAATCAGTTTCGCTTTTATCATATTTTTTTATAAAAAGAGAGGATTTTTGACATTCAATCTCCATCTGATCATAAATCTTTTTAAATCTGAAAGTATCCGAAAGCGAAAGAGAATTAATTACATCATTAAGGAATGCCTGAGGTATTCTTTTTGTCTGACCAGCAAGATTAAAAGCTTTGATTAAAACACGAGATTTCAAAGCTGCTGGAAGTTTCAAAAAGGCTTCCAAAGAGATTTGAACACCACCCTCAGTTTTTTCTAAAGGAAATGCTTGCAAAGTTTCTTCTATATATTCACCATCCAGACGATACCTTTCTCCAGCATTCAGAATACTGCTAGCCCAGCCAGAAAAATTTTCATTTAAGAAAGGAACAAGTTTCAATCTTATTTTATTTCTCAGATACTGGGCGTCAAAATTAGTTTTATCGGTTCTATATGAACAGTTTAAGATTTTCAGATATTCTTCAATTTCAGACCGTTCAATATCCAGCATAGGACGAATATATTTTCCGCGGACAGCCCTTATTCCCCCCAGAGCTTCAACAGACGCACCAGAAAGATACCGCATCAAAAGAGTTTCCAGCTGATCATTTTTATTATGAGCCAGACAAAGATAATCAAGTTTGTGATTTTCTATAAAATTTTCAAAAGCTTCATAGCGTAAAGTTCGGGCCGCTTCTTCCACCCCAGACTGACGTTCTTTTGCATAAGAAAAAACAAGCCCTTTTTCAAGTTCAACAAGTTCTGCTTCAAGTTTTTTTCCCTTCCGTTCAAGATTTTTACAAAGTTCCAGAACAAAAGCGGCATCACCTGCAGTTTCTTCTTCAGGCCTGATATTATGATTTACAGTTATTACATATAATTTAACATTCAGTGGTGAAAGGATATTAACAAGAGCATTCAAAAGAGCAACAGAATCAGCTCCACCAGATACGGCAATTCCAAACTTATAATCAGAAAGCTTATCTGCTGTGCATTTTCTTAATCCCGCTAAAACTTTTTCTTCAAATTTATACATAAAAAAAGGCCATCCTTCAAAAAAGGACAGCCTTTATTATACACTAATTTATGTGTAATTACGAGAACTAACCACGTGCTGGTGATACAGTTACTAAAGGAAGTTCTGCTGGAGTAAGAATTTCAACATTCTTTCCAAGATCAATATCCTTTACGCGGAGAGCTTCACTAACGTTAATCTTAGAAATATCAGCTGAAACTGATTCTGGAAGATCAGCAATTTTTGCCTTAATTTTGATTTCGTTGTTGCGTTCTTTCTTGAAACCACCACGAAGAACACCAGCTGGAGTTCCTGTATAGTGAATCTTAATCTTCATTACCAATTTGTCATCTGCTTCTGGAACGAAGAAATCTGCATGCAAAACTTTGTCATTACGGATGTTGTATTCTACATCTTTGATCAAAGCCAATGAATCTTTTCCATCAACTTTTAATGTTACAGAAGTTGTTGGAGTAATTGTTCTCCAAACCTTGTTGAATTCTACTTCGCCAACTTCGATTGATGTAGCCTCACCTTTTGAATTGTATACAACGGCAGGGATACGTCCTTCTTTGCGAAGATTTTTAGCAGCTGTTTTACCTGTTGCTGTTCTTGTTTTAGCTTCGATTGTCTGCTTACTCATTTTCTTAAAGCTCCTTATATCTCTAAAAATGTTTGATTATACTATCAAAAAACGGAAGTTTATTCAAGATTAGAATTTGTGTAAGGCCGCCGGCGGCCGGTGTTCAATAGCAAGGTGATCGAGTTTGCTACGCAAACATCGCTGTTAAAAAAAATGCGAAAGCAATTTTTAGCTTTTCCTTCTTGAGGTTACTATATCACGCTTTTTCTTGGGAAAAAAGAAACAGCTTGTTGCTTTTTTACGCCTTCCAATGTTTGAGCTGCGAGAGCATGCTGTCGTACAATTTGCGGCGTTCATCATCACTCTGATTCTGCGGATTCGGCATGTGCTGCAAAAGAAAATCAATCAGAGAATCCTTCTGTTTGTAAATAAAGTCGCCGTCCACATAGCACCATTTGCAGTAGTCTTCATTAAAGGACTTGTCCGGCTCGCGGCTAATCATGGAATCTTCGGTAAGAGGCATTCCGCAACACTGACAGTAAAGCTGTCGTGGCGACCCAAGTAGAGTATTTATAGAAACATTGAATTCGCGTGAAAGCACTTTGAGCATTTCTGGGTTGGGCTGAGTCTCCCCAGTTTCCCAGCGGCTCACAGCCTGCCTTGTAATGTTTACACGCTTTGCCATTTCTTCCTGAGTTAGATTATTTTTTTCGCGAAGGTTTTTAAGTATTTCGAAAACTTCCATATATTACCTCTCTCCCTATTAATCAAAAATCTTTTTCCAGTCAATCCAAACTTTTTCAAGATTTCCGGAATATTGAATCACTTCTTCAGCCGTCATTTTTTCCAGCATTTTTCTAACTAGAACTTGAGCAACTGAATAGGAATCTTCC
>JAEEGL015710176.1_pt1 | contig 28355 bp, 17 predicted proteins | sample 9134231 | NCBI WGS metagenome assembly JAEEGL01 (sample SAMN16246548, study PRJNA631951) | gut metagenome | biome: gut microbiome; feature: rumen; material: fiber-attached | host: Bos | place: Iran: Karaj | collected 2018-10
ATTGTTATTCTTTCTTCATCTGAATACTTTCTAAATTGTTGTCCTTTTTTAGCCACAAAAATACTATCTCCTTTCTTGAGATAGTATTTTATCAAAAGACTCCTTTTTTATAAAGTGTCCAAAATGGGGTTCACTTCATTAGAATATCTTCTTTTTTTAATGTTATTTCAATAAGCATATGTTATAATACATATAATGAATAATAATATATAATATGTGAGGTAAGATGGTTAAAAGAAGCAGGAAATATATTATATATTCAATAGTTTTACTACTGGTAGTGGGTTTATCAGTAGGTTTTAGTGCGTTTCAAAAACAATTATTGATAGATGATTCGATATTTGATGTAAGAATTCATGAGGATGTTAGATTATCTAACATGGTAGTTTCTCATGCTTCCAATGCTGTATCAAATACTGAAGATTTTAATGTTAAAAAATTATATGGAAACATTACTTTTGATTCAGCTAGTTCATATGTTTTATATAAAATAGATTTAACTAATTATGGAAACGTTAAGAGCGGCTTATTAAAAATTGATAATAATACAAGTGGAGTAAATTATTCAATTTGTGATTCAACTGGTAGTAATTGTACTACTGATGTACAGACACCTGTATGTAGTGGTAGCAATTGTACTCTTGGAACTACAAAGGAGATTTATTTAAAAGTTGGAACTACTAGTGCCGGTACTAAGAGTATTGATTTAGATTTTGATTTTGAACCATATAATACTATTACATATACAAACTTTAGTGAAAATATTAATAGTTTTAAAACCGAAATATTATCTCATGATACTTATCAAGTAACATTTACTAGTAAGCCTGAAAAAGTTGATGTTTCTGGTACTGTTACATATACTTATAATAAAAATACTGGAGTTTTGGATATTACTGATGTTGAGTCAAATATTAATATACAAGCTAAGTATTTAGCAACAGATGTAGTTGAAACTACATATACTGGAACTGACCCAGATAACTATGTATTACTTGGTGATGAATTATTTAGAATTATTACTAAAGGTAGTATTGATGATGGGTATGGAAATACTGAAAATAGGGTAAAGATTATTAAAGATTCATCAATTGGACAATATGCATACAATTCTAACGGTGATAGTTATGTATTTGGTGATTCAACAATAAAAGATATTTTAAATATAACTTATTATAATAGTCTTTCTCAGACTGAACAGGAATTAATAGATACTGCTAAATATACATATTCAATTTTTAGTAGAGATCCAGTAGCAACACGTAATTTTACTAGTTATTTTGCTTTGATTAATAAGAGTGATTATACTATTAATTCTTCATGGTTAAATAATGATCAATTTACTATAGATGTATTTGATGAACATGATTATGCTATGGAAGCTGTTGTAAATGGAAATGATGGTGCTAAAAATGTAAGCGTACTAATGAATACATATCCAGTTACTTATTTAAGATCTGATGTATTAATAGTTGGTGGGTCTGGTACTAGAACTAATCCTTACCAATTAGAGTTAAAAGGGGATGGATTAATGCCTAACCCAACAAAAATTGTTGGTAAAACGTTAACATTTAATAATACTAATCAAGAAATAATTGAAGTAACAAACAAAGTTGGAACTCCATATTATAGTACATCACAATTAAATTCATCTAATTATACAAGTGGTACTACTACAATACCAAGAAGAACAGCAGCTGGAAGTTATACTTATTATTACTATATTCCAGCAGGTTCTGGATATAAAGCAAAAAGTGGTAGTGTAATAGCAAGAATTAATGGTCTTACATTTGCTATTAATTATCAAAAGGGAGATAATATTTCTTCTATTGGAAAAGAAAGTGATACATGTACAACTACAGGAACTAATACTTCATGTAATGTAACATTACCAACTATTACTCCTAGTGCTGGATGGGAAAATGGTATGTGGTATAATGGCTCAAATAGTTATAATCCAAATGCCTCGTTTACTTTAAACTCAAGTAATAGTGGAGTTACTCTAACATCACAGGTTTCTGGTAAAACATTCGTAGCAACAATTAAATACTATGATGGTACAGGAGTTGGAAGTAAAACAGAAAGTTGTACTGTTAGTAGTGGAAATGATTGCTCAGTTATAATACCAGGTGCAGTAAGTTCAAGCCGCGGAGTATATAACAGTACTTACAAGGGTCTTGCTAGCGCAATTAATACAATGACTTCTAGTTCAACTTTGAGACTTACAGATAGTGGAACTTTCTATGCAGTATACTCAAGCCCTGTAACAAATTATTATTACAATAGTTCATATACAAGTAGAACATTATATAGAAATGAATACTTTAATAGTGAAAATACTCTTGTATCTAGATTAGCTACCTCAAATGATTCAACACAAAATAGTGGAACAGCAAATGGTCCAGGAAATAGTGCTTGGACAGGTTTTTCAACAAGTCAAGATACAACAATGGAATATAATTCAATTGAAGCAGCTGCAAGTTCAACTGCAGCAACATTATATTCTGTTTATACATTTAGTATTAATTATCAAAAAGGATTAAATGTTGCTGAAATAGGATCAGTAGGAGATGTATGTAGAATAACAACTGCTGATACAGAATGTAATGTAACATTACCAACAATTACTCCGACAGCTGGACATACTTCTATTGGATGGCATACAGCTAGTGGACTAACTACAGGAATGCCTGAAGGAAGTACATATCCAATTGATACAAATGGAACAACTCTTTATGCAAATGCTACAGGAGCAACATACACAGCAACATTCTATTACTATAATGGATCTAATATAGCAACAACAACTAATAGTTGTACAGTTGATACTGGTTCAACTTGTAATGTTAGCATCCCAAGTGCTGTAAGTAATAGTACTGGAAAATATGGTAGTACTTATAAAGGTGTAGCAACTACAGCAAGTTCAATGGATACTGGTACTTTAACATTAAATAGTAATACTTCAAAATTCTATGCAATATATAGTGAAGAAGTAACAAGATATTACTATAGTAGTGGTTATAAAACTAATACAATTTATAGAAATGAATATTTCTTAAGCGATACACAAATGGTAAGTGTATTATCAACAGTAGATAATGGAACAACAAATTATACTTCATCTAGAGGACCTGGATCTAGTAATTTTGTTGGCCTTTCAACTGCACAAGATACTACACCAGAATATACAACTGTACAAGATGCAGCTAATAGTACTTCAAAAACTCTTTATACAGTTTATGAATTTGTAATAAACTATGAGAAGAGTGTTAATGTAAGTGAAATAGGGGCAACTTCTGCTACATGTAGAGTTACAACAAGTGATACAACATGCAATGTTATTCTTCCAACAATTACTCCAAATACTGGATATGTTAGCGTTGGATGGAGTGAAACAAATGGTGCTACAACAGGTAGTGCTCCTTTAACTATATATACAATTAATACAAATAATAGAACATTATATGCTAATGCAACAGCAGGTAATTATATTAATACAACTACAAATGAATCTTATAATACTTTAAATGAAGCTTTCACTAACGTTCAAAATAATCAAACAATAAAAGTGTTACAAGATACAACTGAGACAAATACCGTAAAACTTGTAAGTGGTAAAACAGGAATAAAACTTGATTTAAATGGAAAAACAATAACAATGGGTACTTATAGCTTTATAAATAATGGAACACTAGAAATTAAGAATTCAACAAATAACGAAAGTAGAATAGTATCAAGTTCAATAATAAGTAATAGTGGTTCATTAACTATAGATTCATTAAAAATTGAAGGTGGAACTTATTGTGCAATTGAAAACGGTAGTAGCGCCACATTAATTATAAATGGAAGTTCTACCGTAATAAAATCAGCAAGTAATTTAAGCGTTATAAATAGTGGAACAATGATTATGAACAATGGTTCAATTATTGATAATGGTGCTTTAAATAGTGGAACTCTTACAATGAGTGGTGGAACAATTTCAGGAGCAATTGGATTAACTAATAGAGGTACAGCCACAATAATAGGGGGAACAATAACTGGAACAAATCATGGACTTTATTTAAATGGAGGAACAATTACATTAGGTAGTAATGATTCTACGGTTAGTACTAATAATCCTCTTGTTCAAGGAACAGGAACATCTAATAGCTTTGGTGTAAATTTGAATTCAGGAACATTAAATTTCTATGATGGAATAGTTAAATCTTCTAGTGGTACTGGAAAAGCTATAAATGGAACGGTTACTTCAACACCAAGTAATTATTTTGTTTATAAAGAAACAGTAAATGGAGTTGAAAGCGCATATTTATTACAAAATTATATTAATACAACAACAGGAGTAAGTTATGCGACTCTAGGTGAAGCGTTTACTGCAGTTGAAAGCAACCAGACGATTAAAGTATTAAATAATACTACAGAAACATCTAATGCAGGATTATTAGTTGAACAAACTGGAATAAAACTAGATTTAAATGGAAAAACAATTTCATCTAGTGGAAGAATATTTAATAGAGGAGAATTAGATATTTATAATTCTTCTAATACTCCTGGTTCTTTTATAACTAGTGATAGTTCAGCACTTTATAATACAGGAACTCTAACTTTGAACCAAACAAATAATACTAATACAACAATTATTTCAAGTACATCAACTAATAGTCATGCTGAAGTAATTTTAAGTTATTCAAATGTAACAATATATAGCAATTCTCAAGTAACTGGTGAATATGGTTTTACAATTTTTGGTCTATCAAATAGTAATGTGACAATAAATGGTGGATTATTAAGCAATACTAATGGTACAGTAATAGAGGCCGCAGGAACTACTATAATGAACGATGGAAGTATTATAGGTATAATTGGAGTTAATCTGGATTCAGGAACTGATGGCACAGGATATAAATATGGAAGTTTTACAATGACAGGAGGAACAATTACAGCTAGTAGTATTGGAATTGATTTCTATCGATCAGAAAATACTGTAACAATAGGAACAAATGATTCAAATGTAAGTACAACTAGTCCTGTAATTCAAACCACTGGTACAACTGATAGTTATGGAATTAAAAATAATGTTGGTGGAACTATTAATTTCTATGATGGAATTATTAAATCATCTAGTGGAACAGGATATGCTATAGATGGCGAAGTAAGTAATCCAGCAAGGGGTTATAATGTTCATACAGAAACAACAAATGGAGTCGAAAGTGCATATTTAGTTGAAGGCGCTGTATTAATGGCATCTAGTTCAGGTGGTGGAACAAATAATTATTTGAGAACAACTATTAAAAGACAAGATATAGAATCATTAACTTTTTCAAATAGCTTAGCTAATCATACAGCAAATGGAACTGATTGCTTTGATGTAAGTCGAGATGAAGATGGAACAGTACTTGCATGGGTAACTGATAGTGATTCAAATGGTAAATATGAAATGACTATTGGAGCAAACGGAACTATGTATGCTTCTTCAGGTGCTTATTTATTTTCATCTTTAGAAAACTTAAATTCATTAAATGGAATGAATAATATTAGTACTTCTCTTGTAACCACTATGTACTATATGTTTTATAGAACAGGGTATAATAGTACAACATTCACCTTAGATTTAGGAAATAAGTTTGATACATCAAATGTAGTAAATATGGAGTGTATGTTCAATTCAACAGGATATAGTAGTCCAGTGTTTACACTTAATTTAAGAGATAAATTTGACACATCTAAGGTAACTACTATGAATAATATGTTTTCTTATTCAGGACGTAATAGTTCAGTGTACACTTTAGATTTGGAAGATAAATTTGACACATCTAAGGTAATAAGTATGAACTATATGTTTAGAGAAGTAGCACGTAATGGATCCAATTTCACCTTAGATTTAGGAGACAAATTTGACACATCAAAAGTAACAAGCATGAGTTTTATGTTCTATTTGGCTGGATATAGCAGCACAGTGTTTACCTTAGATTTGGGAGACAAATTTGATACTTCAGGTGTTACAAACATGAATTATATGTTTTATTATACAGGATATAGTAGTACGGTCTTCACCCTAGATTTAGGAGATAAATTTGATACATCAAAAGTAACAAACATGAGTTATATGTTTAATTCCACAGGATATAGTAGCACAGTCTTCACCTTAGATTTAGGAGATGAATTTGATACATCAAAAGTAACAAACATGAGTTATATGTTCTATTCAACAGGGTATAGAAGTACAGCCTTAGTTTTAGATTTAGGAGATAAATTCGATACATCGAAAGTAACAAGTATGGAGTATATGTTCTATTCAACAGGATATAGTAGTCCGGTCTTCACCTTAGATTTAGGAGATAAATTTGATACTTCAAGTGTTACAAATATGGGCTATATGTTTTATCAAGCAGGATATAGTAGTCCAGTCTTTACTCTAGATTTAGGCAATAAGTTTGATACATCTAACGTTAATACTATGAGATCTATGTTTTCTGATATTGGTCATAGTAATACAGATTTCACTATATATTTAGGCAATAAATTCGATACATCGAAAGTAACAACAATGCGTGAAATGTTTTATAATAGTCCTGTAAAGACAATATATGTATCTTCTAACTACGATACATCAAGAACTGCAAATTCTACAAATATGTTTGATGGTTGTACTTCACTTGTTGGAGGCGCAGGTACTTCATATAGTGCTAGTAATCCTAAGGATAAAACATATGCACATATAGATGAAGGACCTAGTAATCCCGGATATTTTACCAGATTAGGTGGTACATTGGCACAAGGAAATAATGACATAAATAAATTTTTTAATAATAGTCCTATGAATAAGAATAATGTTTCTTCAATAACTTTTCAGCCATACTTAGGTGCGCCAACAGGCTCACTTGGAAGTTGGGATGCATCATTAAATTTGGATAATTCTGTTATTGCATATTACACTGATAATAATAATGATGGATATTATGAAGTAACTGTAGCTAGTAATGGAAAAATATATGCTCCACAAGACAGTTCGTTTTTGTTCGCGTCATTTATTTTTATACCTGAAATAAATGGAATTGAATATTTGGACACTTCAAATGTAGTAAGTATGGAAGGTATGTTTCATTATACGTTCAATGCTACTTCTTTGGATGTAAGTCACTTTGATACTTCAAATGTAACAAATATGGCAGGTATGTTTGCCGATTGTAGAGAACTAATTCAACTTGATGTAAGCCATTTTAATACTTCAAATGTAACAAATATGGCATCTATGTTTAGTAATTGCTTTAAGGTTTTAGCGCTTAATGTAAGTAATTGGGACACCTCAAACGTAACAAATATGGGTGGATTGTTCTATGATTGCGCTGCAATAACAAGCTTAGATTTAAATTATTCAAATTTTGATACCTCAAACGTAACTGATATGGGTGGTATGTTTTATGGATGTGCTAAATTAACAAGTTTAAATTTAAATATATCAAACTTTAACACCTCAAACGTAACAAATATGAGTTCTATGTTTGAATTATGTGATGGTTTAACAATTTTGGATTTATCAGGATCCAATTTTGACACGTCAAACGTAACAGATATGAGTGATATGTTTGCTAGATGCGATAATTTAGTAACAATTAATCTAGATGGAGAAAACTTTGGGACAAGTTCTGTAACAGATATGAATAGAATGTTTTACGGTGGTATAAAATTAAAAAATATTTATTTTAATAAATCGAATTTTACTACATTATATGTAACAAATATGAATAGTATGTTTTCGGGCTGCTCTAGTTTAACATATTTAGATTTATCATTATTTAAAACATCAAGAGTAACAAATATGGGTAGTATGTTTGCAGGCTGTACAAATCTTGTTACAATTCGTGTTGATGCAAATTTTACAACATCTGCTGTTACAAATTCATCTAGTATGTTCTATGGATGTACTTCACTTATTGGTGGTAATGGCACTGTATTTAATTCAAACTATACAGATAAAACATATGCACGTGTAGATGGTGGAACTGTTTATCCCGGATATTTTACTGGTAGTGGTGGAGTACTTGGAGGGTATAAGACAGACTTTGCAACTTATGGTTCGATTGAGACCATTACATTTCAACCATATTTAAAGGCACCAAATAATTATACTGAAAGCTTGGATGTATCATTCGATCAAGATAACTCAGTTATTTGCTACTATTCAGATGTTGATAATGATGGTACTTATGAATTAAATATTCAATCAGCCGGTTATATTATTGCTCCACAAGATAGTTCTGTTCTATTCTGGGATTTACCAAGTTTAACTGCAATAAATGGTCTTGAATATTTAGATACTTCGAATGTAACTGCCATGGCTGGAATGTTTGGAGGAACTTATAGTCTTCATTCGTTGGACGTAAGCCATTTTGATACTTCAAATGTTGAAAATATGAGTAGTATGTTTTGGAATACCGGTTTAGACAATTTAGATGTAAGTCATTTTGATACCTCAAGAGTTGTATATTTTAATGCTATGTTTCAGGGATTATACAATGTTCCTTCATTAGATGTAAGAAACTTTGATACTAGTCATGCGAATACTATGAATAATATGTTTTCTGGTTGTTCTAGCTTAACCGAACTTGATTTAAGTAATTTTGACACTAGAGGTGTTTCTAATATGGATTATATGTTTGATAACTTGGAAAATGTTATAACAATATATGTAGGTAATAATTTTGTAACTGGTAATGTAACTGGTTCAAATTATTTGTTTGGAGGATGTACATCCTTGGTTGGGGGTGCAGGTACAACTTTTGATTCTAATCATATAGATATAACTTATGCTCATGTCGATGGTGGAACATCTAATCCTGGATACTTTACTTATAAAAATAGTACTGCTTCTTCAGGTGTTATGAGTATCGGTGATGTTGGAAGCCAAGTATTAAATAGTGGTCATCTTATTAATAATTTAGTTAATAAGGCTCTTGGGAATTAAAAGGAAGATTTTAAATCTTCTTTTTTATTTGGTATAATGAAGGTGGTGATGTTTATGTCATATACTCAGAATATTAAAAATGAGATTAGCAATATTGAATATGGAGACTCTGAGAAGATGTCTGAGTTATCTGCTATATTGAATATTGGTGTTAAATTATATGATGATAGATTTGAGATATTAACAGAAAACGTTAGTGTAGCAAGAAGAATATATAAACTCATAAAAGAAATATATCATGTTGAGATTGATATGGATACTAGCGGAGTTAATACTTTAAGAAAGAATAAACTTGTTAATCTAATAGTTCGTGATAAGGTTGATTTAATTCTTGAGGATTTATCTATTATTGAGAATGGTAAAAGACTTTATGTTCCTCATGATTATTTGGTAGATGAAGATAAGGATAAGCAAGCATATCTTCGTGGTGTGTTTATGATATGTGGATCTATTAATGATCCAAAAACTAGTAGATATCATGCTGAGTTTGTTATTAGTAGTGAAGAAACTAGTAAGTTTGTTAATAAGTTGTTAAATGAAATGTATTTAAATAGTAAGATAATAAAACGTGATAAGAATTATATGGTTTATATAAAGGAAGCAGAGAAGATTAGTGATTTTATTAAAATGCTAAATGCTACTACGTCATTGTTTTATTATGAAGACATTAGAATTTATAGGGATCACAAGAATATGACTAATAGGCTTAATAATTGTGAGCAAGCAAATGTCGATAAGAGTTTGAATGCATCTAATGAACAGCTTGAATTAATTAATAGTTTAAAAGAGTATTATGATTTTGATTTGTTAGATGAAAGAATTAAGGATATATGTATTTATAAGGAAAAGTATCCTGAGAGTTCTATGAGTGAACTAGCATATATTATTAGTAGTGAAACTGAAAGGCCAATTACTAAGAGTGGTATAAATCATAGATTTAGAAAAATTAAGGAAATGGTTGAAACAATAAATAAAGCAAAATAATGCTTTATTTTTTTTAGGGTGTTCACAAAAGTAATAAAATTTGGTATGATATTATTACAATAGGAGGGGTCGAAAATGGGAAAAAGTGTAAAACTTATTTTTGAAGATGGAAACGAAATGGATGTTTTATACGGAACTACTGTCAGAGAAGTTATTAAAAAGATTAATAATCCTGAAGTAATTGCTCTTAGAGTTAATGGTTCTGCAGTAACAGCTGACCACGAAATTATTGAAGATTCATATATCAAATATGTAAATGTAAATGATAGAATTGGTAAAAAAATATACCTTAAAGGCTTAGAATATGTATATATTAAAGCAGTTAAGGATGTTTTGGGTGATAAAGCAGTTATTAATACAAAACATTCTTTAGATAAAGGTCTTTATACTGAAATATATAATGGTAGAAGACTTGATGCTGGTGATTGCGCTAAGATTAAGAAAAGAATGCTTGAAATAATCAATAGCGATATTAATTTTAATATGGTTAGTTTTTCAAGAGAGGATGCACTAGAATTTGTCTTAAATAGAAGCGAAAGTGAAAAGGTTCTTAATTATTCATATATGACTAATGATTCAGTTACTATGTATGAACTTGATGGAGATTATAATTATTTCTATTATTTAATGCCTGCATCTACTAAAATATTAAAGAGATTTGAATTGACTTTTATCGCACCAAATGGAATATTAATTGGATATCCAATTAATGGTCAAATACCAAAATATAATCCAACACCTCAAGTATTAGATGCATTTAAGAATTATGAAAAGAAATTAATTGCATTAGGTGTTAAATATGCTGGTGAATTAAATAAGTTAATTGTTGATAATCAAATATCTGATTTTATTCAAATAAATGAAGTATTATATGATCAAAACTTAGGTAATGTAGCTCTTAGAGTTGTTAATAATAGAAAGATAAAAGCAATATTTATTTCTGGACCTTCATCAAGTGGTAAAACAACTACTTCTAAGAAACTTGCGTTATTCTTAAAAGTCTATGGTTTAGATACTTTAGTTCTATCAACTGATGATTATTTTGTTAATAGAGAAGATAGTCCTCGTAAGCCAGATGGTAGTTATGAATTTGAAATTGTTGATGCGATTGATACTAAGTTATTTAGTGAACATATAGAATCTTTACTTGCTGGTAAAGAGGTAGTAATACCAACTTATAATTTTATAACTGGTGAAAAAGAATTTAAGAGAAAACCAGTAACATTAAGAAAGAATCAAATCTTAATTGTTGAAGGATTACATGCTATAAATGAAAGAATTAATGGATGCTTGGATGCTAAGCATAAATTAAAACTATATATTAGTCCATTTATGCCTTTAGCACTAGATAGACATAATCATATTCAAACAACTGATTTAAGACTTATTAGACGTATGGTTAGAGATTATAACCATAGAGGTTATACAGCAGAACAAACTCTTACTAATTGGATGGGTATGAGAAAGAGTGAAGAAACTTATATTTATCCATATCAAAGAGAAGCTGATATTATTATTAATACAGCACTTGCTTATGAAGTTGGAGTATTAAAGACTTATGCTGAACCACTTTTATATTCAGTTGATAAGAGTTCTGATTATTATGAAGAAGCAATTAGAATATTAAATTTCTTAAAATGTTTCTTAAGTATTCCAAGTGAATATGTACCACAAACTAGTGTACTAAGAGAATTTATAGGGAAGAGTTATTTTGAATAGGAGGAAAGAATAATATGTTGAAAGTAGCGATTAATGGTTTTGGTAGAATTGGTAGAACAGCTTTAAGGTTATTACAACATGAAAAAAATATTGAGGTAGTAGCAATTAATGATTTAACTGATCCTGTGCAACTAGCATATCTATATAAATATGATTCAGTTCATAGAACAATTGGATACAAGGTTGATTGTACTAAAGATGAAATAGTTGTTAAGGGTAAAAAAATAAAAGTATATGCTGAACCAGATCCAGCACAATTACCTTGGAAGAAATTAGGAGTAGATGTAGTACTTGAATGTACTGGAGTATTTACTTCTGCTGAAAAGTGTATGGCTCATATTGAAGCTGGAGCTAAGCATGTTATTATTAGTGCTCCTGCTAAAGATGAAGTTAAGACTATTGTATATGGTGTTAATGATAAGATATTAAATAAGGAAGATAAAATAATTAGTGCCGCTAGTTGTACAACTAACTGCCTTGCACCAGTTCTTAAAGTTCTTGATGATAAATATACAATCGTTAAAGGATTTATGACTACAGTGCATGCTATGACTAATGATCAAGAAACTCTTGATATTCCTCATAAGAAGGGAATTGAATCTAGACGTGGTAGAGCTGCATCTTTAAATATAATACCAACTTCAACTGGAGCTGCTAGTCAAATAGGAAAAGTTATACCAAACTTAAAAGGAAGAATGGATGGTATAGCATTTAGAGTTCCAACTGGAGATGGTAGTGTTGTTGATGTAGTACTTGAACTTGAAAAGAATGCTACTAAGGAAGCAATTAACAATATGTTTAAATCATCTCAAAGCAAAACATTAAAATATACTGATGATCCAATTGTTAGTAGCGATATTATTGGTGAAGAATGTGGAGCAATTGTTGATGGACTTTTAACTAATGTTGTTGAAAAAGATGGAAAACAACTTGTTAAAGTAGTAGCATGGTATGATAATGAAGTTGGTTATACTGCTCAAATGATTAGAACAATGAAGTTATTCATGTAAAAATAAGAATGAGATTACTCATTCTTTTTATTTGTTATTTAAGAATTGTTTGAAAAATGTTAAAATATACTTAGAATAGGAGAAGATGTAATGAAAAAGAAAGGATTTACTCTTGTTGAATTACTAGCAGTAATTGCAATACTTGCAATACTAGTAATAATAGCACTACCAAATGTAATGGGAATGTTTAATACTGCAAAGGAAAGTTCATTTACCACCGAGTTAAAACAAATATATAAAGTTGCACAACAGCAATGGATGAGTGATTCAATGTTTACTACAGGTGAAAAAGTATATACAAGATGTAATGGATGCAATGGTGAAGAACTTAATTTAAGTGGAAGAACTGAACTAGAATACTACATTAAGATAGATCAATCAGGAAAAGTTGTTGAATTCTATGCAACTGATGGAACCTATCAATTTGCGTATGAAGGAGATTTACTAGCAACAAATATAAATGGTGTAGAGCAAGTTGCAAATCTTGATAAAGAAGATGTATTTAAAATAGATAATAATGGTATTGTAAGATATGAACGTATACCTGATGATGATGATTGTTTAATGGCCGGTTCTGATGGAAGATATACCTCTACTTTTTTAAGAACAATCATAGACAGAGATGATATTGAATCATTGACATTTTCAAACAAAATCACTGGTCATGTTATCAATGGAACAACTTGTTTTGATGTTAGTAAAGGTAATAATGGTAGCGTGACGGCATGGATTACTGATAATGATTCGAATGGACTTTACGAAATGACAATTGCTGCAAAAGGCAAAGTGTATGCATCTTCTGGAAAATATTTGTTTAGCAATATGTCAGAATTAAAAACTATTAATGGGATGCAGTATTTTAATACTTCAAAGATAACTAATACGACCAATATGTTTAATGCATGTAATAATTTGCAATCGCTTGATTTGAGTTATTTTGATACATCGAATGTAACAAATATGGAAGCAATGTTTAATTATTGTGATAGTTTAATTACTTTAGACATTAGTAGTTTTGATATGAGTAAAGTTACAGCTGTTACTACAATGTTTCGTTATTCTCGAAACTTGAAAACTATATATGTAGGTGATAATTTTAATGATTTATCTAATATTAATTATTCTGCTTCAATGTTTGAGAACTGTCCAGCGTTAGTTGGAGGAGCAGGTACAGTATTTAATAGCCAATATATAGATAAATCATATGCTCACATAGATGGTGGAGTATCTAATCCAGGATATTTTACAAGAAAATAGTATATTGAACAATTAAATAAAATTATTTTGAATATTTTGTAGATAAAAAGGCTCTTATATAGTATAATTATATAGGAGTTTTTATTATGAAGTTTGATTTCAAGAAGTTTAAAAGTAATATAGTATTTTTTGCAGTATGTATTGGATTAGTAGTGGGACTTTCATTACTAAGTCTTTTGACTGACGGAAAAATAAGTTATTATGATAAACAAGATTTGAATGATAAAGATATCAATATTCATAAATTAGTTATAAATGAGATAATGTCTTCTAATAAGGGAGCTGTTGTTGATAGTGATGGTAAACTTTCAGATTATGTTGAAATATATAATGGTAATGATCATGATATAAATCTTAAGAATTATGGTCTTAGTGATGATAATGAAAAGGTTAAATGGGTATTTGGAGATACAGTTATAGGTGCTAATTCTTATTTAGTTGTATTTCTAAATGATAGAAGTGGAGAGTTGAGTGCATCATTTAAATTAAAGAGTGGTGGTGGAGAAACTCTTGCATTGTTAAAACCAAATGGAAAAGCAACTGATGCGATTAAAACTGTTGCTCTAGAAGGCAATACTGTTATGGCTAGGGATGAAAATGGAACTTGGGTTATTCAGGATAAACCAACTCCTGGATTTGCAAACAATGTTGCTGGTCATAATGCATTTATTGATTCTTTAAAAACTGAAGATGAAGTTGAATTAGAAATTAATGAAGTGCTTGCTGAGAATAAAGGAAACTTTAAAAATGAACTTGGTGGGTATGAAGGATATATTGAAATAAAGAATATTAGTAAAAAAACTGTTAATCTTGAAGGTTATAGTTTATCTAATAGTGATACAGCTCCATTTAAATGGCAATTTCCTACTAAGAGTCTTGCTAGTGGAGAAGTGTTACTTGTTTATACTAGTGGTGTTAGTAGTAAAGAAGGTACTCTTAGTACTGGATTTAAATTAAAGAATAAAAATGGCACTGTTATTATTGGAAATAATAAAGGTAAAATAGTACAAAAGTTAGATTATGAAAATCTTGGAAATGGTGTTGCTTTATTAAAGCAAGGAAACAATTATTTAGAAAGCAATGCTATTAGTCCTGGATATCCTAATACTCTTGATGGTATTAAGGCATTTCAAAAGAAATATTTAACTTATGCTAAGGATTTAATCATTAATGAAGCTATGAATTCAAATTATGCATATATGGCTCAAAATGGCGGAAGATATTATGATTGGATTGAACTTTACAATAATGGTTCTTCTACTATTAAACTTAGTGATTATTGCTTAACAACAAATATTAATACAGTTTGTATGTATAAGTTACCTGAAGTTGAACTTAAAAAGGGTGAGTATTATATAGTTACTGCTAGTGGGGATGAAAACTTATCTAATAAGAGTTATAAACATGCAAATTTCAAACTTGGTGATAATGAAGGAATTTATTTAACAAAATCAAATGAAATAATTGATACTATGTATATAGCAAATATACCTAAAGGTTATTCAATGGGTAAGAGTGGAAGTTATGGACTTTATTACTTTAGTAAGCCAACTCCAAAGAGTAAAAATGGCAGTGGTACTGAAGCAGTATCATTCCTACCTGAGGCAGATGTAAAGAGTGGAATTTATAATTATTCACAAGGATTTAAGGTTACTCTTACTGGAAATGGAAATATTTATTATACGATTGATGGTTCTAAACCAACAACGTCTTCTAAACAATACAGTAGTCCTCTTACTATTAAGACGACTACTGTTTTAAGAATAATGAGTAAAGAGCCGGGTAAATTACCCAGTTATACTAATACATATTCTTATATAGTAAATGAAGGACATAATATTGATATTTTAAGTCTTGCAATGAGTGAAAGTGATTTCAAATATGTTAATAACCATACTAGTTTAAATAGTAGTGTTATTGAACCTTGTAATGTAGAATTATTACCACATGATGGTAGTCAAGGATTCCAAATAGATGCAGGGCTTAAATTATTTGGTGGTTCTACAAGATATTATAGAAAAAAGAGTTATGAAATTAAGTTTAAAAAGATGTATGGGGATGGACATTTAAGTTATCCTGTATTTGATACAGTTGATAGTAGTGTTTATAATTCTTTAGTACTTAGAACAGGTTCACAAGATGAATTCGCATCTGATTATGATCAAAGAATTTTAATTAAAGATATTGTTGCTACTGCACTAATGAAAGAATATACAAGTGTTGATGTTCAAGCATATAGACCAGTAGTAATGTATGTTAATGGAGATTATTGGGGACTATATTTTATACGTGAAAAAGTAGATGAAACATTTGTATCTAATCACTATAATGTTGCTACAACTAAGAGTGATACAGATATTTTAAGAATTGATGGAGAAGTTAAAACAGGAAGCAATAAAAAATATAAATCTATGATGAACTTTATTAATAATAATTCTTTATCAAAGGCTGCTAATTATAATAAGATTAAAGAACAAATTGATATTGAAAACTTCTGTGATTTCTGGGTAGCTGAAATATGGGCTAATAACTATGACATAGTAAATACTAGATATTTCTCTAATCCAAATGTTGATAATGGAAAATGGAAATGGATATATTATGACCTTGATAGTGGATTCTATAATGTTAAGGGTTATGGATTTAATTATTACACTAGAACTCAAGGAGTTGGATATGGATACTTTAGTACAGCATTACTTAGAAATATGATGAAGAGTAGTGAATTTAAAAAAGTATTCTTAGAAAGACTTTCATATAATTTAAAAAATACCTGGAGTAGCAAGAACTTTAGTGCTAAAATAGATGAGGTCATCAAGGAAATAACTCCAAGAGAAATTGAAAGAAATCAAAATAGATGGAATAACTTTAGTTATAGTAGATTTGAACAAAATGTTAAAAAAGTAAAACAATTTGCAGTAGATAGAAATGCATATATAATTAAGGAAGCAAAATCTTATTTTGGTTTAAGTAGTGCTGAAGTTAATAAATATTTTGGTGGTGTAAAATGAAAGAATATAAATATAGACATGAATTAAAATTTAAAATATCTAATTCTGCTGCTGAAGTATTAAAACAAAAATTATCTTTGATTATGGGATTTGATAAAAATGCATATTTTGAAGATGGTTCATATTTAATTAAAAGCCTTTATTTTGATGATCTTGATTCAAAATCATATTATGAAAAGATGGATGGTGTCTTATATAGAAAGAAATATAGGATAAGGATATATAATAATGATGATTCATTTATAAGACTTGAGAAAAAAATGAAGCATAATAATTGGACAGCTAAAGAACAAATGTTGATTTCAAAAGACATCTATAGTAAAATATTAAAAGGTAAGATAAATGAGATTGAAGGGGCTGATGGTCTTCTTCTTGAGTTTATGAATGATATTAGAACTAAAGGACTTGTTCCTTCAATAATAGTTCAATATCATAGAACTGCCTATACTTATCCAATAAGTGATGTTAGAATAACATTTGACTCAAATATACAGAGTGGTTTATATAACTATGATTTATTTGAAACAGAGGCGCCTGTATATAATGTAGATGAAAAGGGTAAGCAAGTGTTAGAAGTAAAATTTAATGAAATATTACCTTTGCATATAGCAAATATATTAAATGATATTCCTTCATGCAGGGAAGCGGTTAGTAAATTTGCAATATGTAGAAGTATTAAGTAAGGAGTAATAAAATGAGTGTAGTTGATACAATTAAAAAATCAGTTTTAGCTAACTTTACAGGAACTATTTCTGTAGGGGATATGATGTTATCATTGGTAGTAGCATTCTTAATAGGTATGTTTATTATCTATGTATATAGAAAGACATATACTGGTGTTGTTTATTCAAAAGCATTTTCACTTTGTATATTAATGCTTGCTATGGTAACATCAATGATTATTAGAACAATTAGTTCTAACATTTCTCTTTCTTTAGGTATGGTTGGTGCCTTATCTATTGTAAGATTTAGGACAGCTGTTAAAGAACCAGTTGATACAGGATTTATGTTCTGGGGAATTACAGCAGGAATTATGAGTGGAGCAGGACTTTATATTATTTCAATAATAGCAAGTTTATGTATCGGTATTTTATATTTTGTGGTATACTTAATGGGATTTAAATTATCTAATAGATATTTACTTGTACTAAAATATGAAGCTGATGCTCATAATGAAGTAGTTAAAAAATTAAAAACTTTAAAGAAATTTAAAGTTAGAAGTAAATCAATATTTAAAGACCAAGTAGAACTTTCTTTAGAAGTAGATTTAAAAGAAAGTAAGAAAGGTTCAGTTGACTCAAGTATAGTTGACGAATTCAGTGGGGTAGAGGGAGTAATCAACGCTAGTTTAATAGCATATCAAAATGACTTTGGAGATTAGGAGTTTTTCGTCATGAAGAAAAAAAGAGTACTTAAGATTACGCCGGTTTTAATAACACTAAATCTTTTAGTGTTATTTGCTATTGGAGGATTTTATTTAAGCAGATTAATAAAATATTATAAAATAGAAAACGGTGAGACACCTGAAGATACTCCAATTATTCTTGTTGATGAAATAAAGAAAAAGAGAAGTTATTTAGATGATACTAAAGGATTAGTTCTTGATGAAAAGACTGGAAAATATATTTATAAAGGTGAAGTAGATGATAACTACATTTATTATTCTGGATTGTATTATAGAATAATGGAAGTAGATGAAAATAATAATATTAAAGCCATTAGCGAAGAAAACGTAACTTTAATGTATCCTGGATTTAAAAATGGATATGAAGAATCACATATTAATAAATGGCTAAATAAGAGTGATAAGCAATATAGTGGTGTATTTGAAGATACTCTTGAAATGACTGAAAAGTTTTTAGTGGGAACATCATTTTGTTCTGATTCAATAACTGATATGGAAAATATCACTTGTGAAGAAAAAAATAGTGATAATAAAATAACTTTATTATCTTTATATGATTATAAACTTGCTGGCGGTAAGAGTAGTTATTTAAATAATAAAACAACATTTAATTTAGGAACACTTAATGATGAGAATTTAAGTTATTATGTTAATGAAGAAGGAGATATTGCTCTTCAACAAAAAGATAACAGAGCAATATATGTAAGGCCTGTTTTAACATTTAATGCTGATACTGTTTTATTAAAAGGAAATGGTAAAAAGCCAACTCCATATAGAATTGAACTTAAACCTATTAAGAGTCTTGCTGATGCCTATGTTGGTAACTATTTAAAATTAAATGGTGAAAATTATAGAGTAGTTAAAAAGTTAGAAGACAAAGTTTTGGTTGTTAAATCTGAAATAATTAAACAAGATGAAACACCAATAGTAGTAAATTTTGGTGGATCTAATAATATATATACTTTAGGTGCTGGTATTGGTAAGTACCTAAACAATACATATTTAAATACTTTAGAACTTAAAGATTCTGTTGTAACTGGAGAATTTTATAATGGACTATTAGAAGTAGGCAATTATGATTATGCTCTTCTTAAATCTTCTAAGGTTAATGCTAAAGTAGCTATGCTTACAATGGGGGATATGTTTATTAATGAAACAAACAGTGTTCTTACAATGTTAAGAGGAATTGAAGCAGATAATATTGTTTATTCAATAGATGAAGATGGAAATTATTTTGGTGATGTTCTTAGTGCTAAATACAATGTGTGTCCAGCTCTATATTTGAAAAATGATTTACTTGTTAATAGTGGAGTTGGAATCGTTGAGTCACCATTTGAAATAGGAGTTAATGATGAAGAAGGACAATAAGGAAAAACAAAAAGTTAGTAAATTTAGTATTTTCTTAATTGTAGTAGATTTTATTGCTATAGTCTGCTTCTTTTTAGCATATGGTCCTGTTGAATATGTAAGAGATTTATTTGTAACAACAGCAATGACTACAATGTCTCATAAATATTTTGCATATACTTTATATAGTGAAAATGAAGTTGAAAAGATTCTAGATAATAATAAAATAATTGAACCAGAAGAAAATACAGATTCATCTAAGATTAGTTTTAATCCTGATTTTACTTCTGATACTTATGAATCTATATATGATAAACAAGTACTTAAAAAAGATCCTGGAAATGATGTTTATAAGTTCGTAAACATTAGTGGAGATGGTTGGAAGGGTTATATGGTTGTTATATATGATCCTGCTGATGTAAGACTTGTATTTGCTAGTAATTATGGAAAAGGTGGAAAATATATATCTACTATGGCAGAAGATAATAATGCCTTAGTAGCAATGAATGCTTCTGGTGTTCAAACATCAGTTGGTAGAAATCCAATTACAGGTACTGCCATTCTAAATGGAAAAGTATATGATAAAGGAAGAGATATCTATAAAGGTGGAGGCCTAATTGGATTTACTAAAGATAACGTATTAATGTTAACAAGAAAAAGTGCAACTGAAGCTATTAAAGATGGTATGGATAGAGCTGTAGAATTTGGACCATTCTTAATTGTTAATGGTAAAGCAGCAACATTTAAAGGAAATGGTGGTTGGGGAATTGCCAATAGAACTGCCATTGGTCAAAGACAAGATGGAATTGTATTATTTATTGTAATTGATGGTAGACAATCTGGAAGTGTCGGAATATCTATGCCAGATTTAGTTGAATTATTTAAGAAATATAAAGTTTATAATGCTGCTAATCTTGATGGTGGTGGAAGTAGTGCTTTATATGTTAAAAAGAAACCAACAGATAAGTCAGGAGAACTTGTTAATAACCCAGTAGGATATGGGTATGATGGTGAAAGAAGACTTCCAAATGCATGGATGGTTCTTCCAAGCGCCTTAAATAAACAACCAAAAGAAGGAGAATAATATGGATATCAAATCAACACCCGCTAAATTATATTTAGTTAGTGGAAAAGCTAGACATGGTAAAGATACTTTTTCTGGATATTTAAAAAATGCATATGAAAATAATGGAAAGAAAGTAATCGTAACACAACTTTCCAAGTACATTAAATATTATGCTAGGGAAATGACTGGATGGAATTTAACGGAAGAGGATAAGCCAAGGGAATTACTTCAAGTACTTGGTACAGATATAATTAGAGAAAAACTTGGTAAGGAAACTTTATTCATTGATAGGATGAAAGATGATATTGAAATATTTTCTTGCTTTTATGATGCAATTATTATAAGTGATGTTAGATTTAAATTAGAAATAGATAGATTAAGAGAATCTTTTCCTGATTTAATTGCTATTAATATATTTAGACCAGACTTTGATAATGGCCTTACTGAAGAGCAAAAGAAACATAAAACTGAAATTGATTTAGATGATTATGATAAATTTGATTTACGTGTTATTAATACAACTTTAGAAAAATTAGAAAAAGATGCTCAAAAAGTATACACAGATAATGAAAGATAGGTGTATTTTATGAAAATAATTGATACTGCTGATGTAAAGGGTAAAAAAGTATTAGTAAGAGTAGACTTTAATGTTCCAATAAAAGATGGACATATTAGCGATGATAATAGAATTGTTAGTAGTTTAAAAACTATTAACTTTTTAGTAGAGAATAAAGCTAAAGTTATTCTTATGTCACACTTAGGAAGAATTAAGAGTGAAGAAGATAAAAAGAATAATAGTCTTAAAATCGTAGCAGATCATTTATCAACACTTGTTCATACTCCAGTTTATTTTATAGATGAAACAAGAGGCGATACTCTTGAAACTTCAATTAATAATTTACTTGAAGGTGAAATACTATTAATGGAAAATACTAGATTTGAGGATTATCCAAAGACTCTTGAGTCTTCTTGCGATGAAGGCTTATCTAAGTATTGGGCATCTCTTGCTGATATATTTGTTCTAGATGCTTTTGGATGTGCTCATAGATGTCATGCATCAACTTATGGTATTTCTAAGTATATTCCATCATATGCTGGATTCTTAGTTAGTGAAGAAGCATCAATGATGGATAAGGCAATTAGTGAAAAGAAAGTATTAGTTCTTGGTGGTGCTAAGGTAGATGATAAAATCGGTGTTATTAACAATTTAGTACCATCTAGTGATTATGTTCTAATTGGTGGAGCAATGTGCTTTACTTTCTTAAAGGCAAAGGGAATAAATGTTGGTAAAAGTATAGTTAGTGAAGAAAACATTGATTATGCTAAAGAAGTACTAGAAAAGTATAAAGATAAAATAGTATTACCAATTGATATTGTTTGTGAACATGGAAATAAAGATATAGACAAGCTTGATAATAACGATATAGGATTTGATATTGGACCAAAAACAATAAAGTTATTTGAAGAGAAACTTAAAAATGCTCCATTAGTATTATGGAATGGACCTATGGGTAAATATGAAGAAAAAAATTATGAAAATGGTACTAAAGAAATAATGAAGTATTTAGAGAAAAATAATATAAAAACTATTCTTGCAGGTGGAGACGTTGTAGCTTCATCAACTTATTTTGGTGTAAAAGTGTACTATGCTTCAACTGGAGGAGGGTCAACTCTTGAATACTTAGAAGGTAAGAAATTTAAAACATTAGAAAGATTAAATGGATAATTTAATCTTTTATTAATATAAAATGATATAATATAAGTGGTGAATCAAATGATACTTAATGTATGTGAAAATGGAGATGTTTTATCAGTTTTAAGAATAGTAAGACTTGCAATTAATCTAGTTAAAATTGTTGTACCAATTTTACTAATTATTTCATTAATGCTTACATATGCTGGCGCTATTACAAAAAATGATAAAGATATTCTTGTAACTGCTAATAAGGCAGCTGTTAAAAAAGGTTTAGCAGCTGTTCTAATATTTTTAATACCTACATTTGTTGGTATCATTTTTAGTGCAATTGACAAAGAGAATAAGACTTATGTTTCTTGCATAAATAATGCCACTACTGAAAACATAGAAAAAGCATATCAAAAATATACAGAATCTTTAATAGACGGTGTAAAAGCAGATTTATCTGAAGGCAATTATTTAATTGCTAAGCAAAGTTTGATTAAAATAAAAGATCCTGATAAAAAAGAAAAGTATGAGCGCGAATTAGAAGAAATTAAGAAGTATGTTGATTTAAAGAAAAAGATTGATAAAAAAGATGATTATTCTAGTTATAGAGATGAAATAAATGCTATTGAAGATGAAACTATTAGAAATTCACTTCTTAATTCATTATTTGGTAGTGGACCTACTCCAAAAAGTGAAGTAAGTGGATATATACATGATCCAAATAATGCTTTATATCAAAATTGGAAAAACTTTGATGGTAAATCATTATATTCAGTTCTTGAAGAAAATGGAACATCAGTTGAAGCTTTAGATAATAGTATTATGGCAGCAGTTGATGCTGTTGGAGTGGGTACAAGAGAAGCCCCAGTGGCAGCAGCATTTATGCTAATTGAAACTCTTGCTGGTTATGGTTATAAGATTAATTATGACTGGGGTGGAAAGTGGTACAATATTGGAGTAGATGGTAATTGGGGAACAAGAATAACACCTCTTTATTGTAGTTCTCACCCAGATCCAGATAGATGTAATAGAACTCTTATATGGAAAGGTTTTGACTGTACTGGATTTGTATCTTGGGCAATGATTCAAGGATTTAGAAGCGTTGATAAAGGAAGAAATTATCAAAGACTTGATAATATACCATTAAGTGGTCAAACAACAGCAATATGTAATATCGGTGATGTTCTTGAAAATAGCGAACATATTGTACTTGTTGTTGGACATGATGAACCAAATAAAAGATACCTAGTGGCTGAATCTACTGGTGGTGGTCTTAAACTTTCTTATTATGCTTATAATAATAGTCGTTATTATTGTAGACATGTTAAATTCTCAAATTAAGTTATCTTCTGATAACTTTTTTTATACATTTAAATGTGTCAATAATTATTAAAAATATATATTTTTCTACTATTTAATATATATAGTCTTTTAAGGTGATAGGATGAAAATTAAGGTATTAGTAGTAGACGATAGTGATATACATTTGAGTTTATTAGATAAGTACTTTAATAAACATAATATAATTGAAATAGTAAAAATTATTAAAAATGGAAAAGAAGCTATAGATTATTTAAAAGAAAACATAGTTGATTTAATAATACTTGATATTATATTGCCTTATATAGATGGACTTGGAGTTTTAGAATATATTAAAAATAATAATATAAATATTCCGGTTATTATTACTACTGCTTTTAAAGAAACAAATGTTATTAGAAGGGTAAGTGAATATGGAGTTAAGTATTATTTATTAAAACCATTTGATATGGGTTATTTGGAAAGTGTTATTTTAAATACATTCAATTATAGTAAAAATATATTGATGAATTTAGAAAATAACAAAATACAAAAGTATTTAAGCACTATTCTTCATGATATTGGAATGCCTTCAAATATAAAAGGATATGAATATATAAGATCTGCTGTTATGATGATTTTTGATGATCCATCTTATATGTATGGTATAACAAAGTATTTGTATCCTAATATATCAATTAAACATAATACATCAATTCAAAGAGTAGAAAGAAATATAAGACATGCTATTGAAATATCTTGTTTAAGAGGAGACATCGATACAATAGAAGAGTTATTTGGAAGTAGCATTAGTGCTATAAAATCTAAGCCAACTAATTCTGAATTTATAATGACTATTGTTGATAAAATAAGACTAGATATTAATAATATGAAATAAAAAGTTCAAGTTTTTACTATTTTGTGATAGAATATGTACAGGTGAAATTTATGAAGAAAGTTATTTTGCTTGTTATAGATGGATTTGGTCTTAGACAAAATGATACTGGTAATGCAGTTAAGATGTCTAATTTGCCAAACATTCAAAGAATATTTGAAAAATATCCAGTTAGTGAGCTAAGTGCTTGCGCAGAAGATGTTGGTCTTCCAAAGGGTGTAGTTGGTAACTGTGAAGTAGGACATATGATACTTGGAAGTGGAAGAATAATTAAAAGTCCACTTAGTATTATTAATGATTCTATTAAAGATAAAAGTTTCTTTGAAAATGATACATTACTTGATTTAATGGATCATGTAACTGAGAATAAATCAACACTACATTTAATTGGTTTATTATCTGATAGTTATGCACATGATAGTATGGATCATTTCTATGCAGTATTAGCACTTGCTAAGATTAGAAAAGTAAGTAATGTAGTATTACATTTCATAACAGATGGAAGAGATACTGCAAGTACTGCTAAAGAATTATTAAGTAATTTTATGGAAAGAATATCTAAACTAGGTATTGGTACAATTGGAACAATATGTGGTAGATATTATGCTATGGATAATTTAAATAATTACGATAGAGTTAATAAGGCATATGATGCTATTTGCTATAATGCAGGTAATAACTTTTCGGATTATAATAGATGCTTAGATTTGCATTATAAAAATGGTATAACAGACGAATTTATTAATCCAAGTATTATTACAAAAGGAAGCAACATTCAAGATAATGATGCTGTGTTATTTGTAGATTATAGACCTGAGAGAATTGATGAATTAATCACATCATTTGTAGATGAAACATTTAATATGTTTAATACAAAAAAATATAAAAATGTTAAATATAGTGTATTATATGGAACAAGTGATAAGATTGATGCTGCATATAGTAATGAAACATTATCTAATACATTTGGAAAATATTTATCTAATTTAGGATTTAAACAAGCAAGAATTGCAGAAGCTGCTAAGTATCCTTATATAACATATTTCTTTGATGGAGCAGAGGAATTAAGTGATAAAGATATGGATAAAATATTAATACCATCTGCTAAGGTAGCAAGATTTGATATGAAACCAGAAATGAGTACTCTTGATGTTACGACTGCTGCTTTAAATGCAATGGAAGATGATTATGATTTTATACTTGTTAATTTTGCAAATCCAGATATGCTTGGACATACAGGAAATATGCCAGCTGCTGTAAGAGCACTTGAAGCATGCGATGTATGTGTTGAAAAGTTACTTGAAAAAGCAGAAGAAAACTTCTATGAACTTGTTATTACATCTGACCATGGAAATGTAGAATATATGAAAGATAGTGACGGCGTAATTAATACAGCAAATAGTGATAGTAAAGTTCCATTAATTATATGTAATGAAAACATTAAATTAAAAGAAACAGGTAAACTATGTGATGTAGTACCAACAATCATAGATTTATATGAAATAAGTAAACCAAAAGAAATGACTGGTGAAAGCTTAATAATAAAGACTAGTAATTAGTCTTTTTTTATGTACAAATTATTATTAAATGATATAATTAAAATAGGTGAAGATATGAAAGATAAAAAAGGATTTACACTTGTTGAATTACTTGCTGTAATTGCAATACTAGCAATACTAGTAATAATAGCACTTCCAAATGTAATGGGAATGTTTAATGAAGCAAAAGAAAACTCATTTATGACTGAAATAAAACAAATATATAAAACTGCACAACAAACTTGGATGATGGATTCTATGTTTTCAACAAACGAAATGACATACTCTAGATGTAATGGATGTAGCAGTAAAAGTTTGGATTTAAGTGGTAGAACTGAACTAGAATATTATATTAAGATTAGTCAATCAGGAAGCGTAGTTGAATTTTATGCAACAGATGGAACTTATCAATATAGTTATTCCGGAAATGGTTTAGCAATAGAAGATATATCAAAAGTTGTTAGTGTTGCTGAAATTACAAATGAAGCAGATAAACTAACAATAACTGATAATATGAATTCAAATGCAGCTAGGTTTTGTGTTACTAATGGTGGACAAACAAACTACTATGATTTTGAAAGAGGTATGACATGGAGCACATATTTATCTAGCAGATATAATGATTATTTTGATGAATATCATGATCATAATACTCCAAGAGGTATAGTATCAACTAGAAGTGGTGCTACTTCATATTGTGGAACAGATATGCTTGATAATTATGGAACTATTCTTATAACATCACAGATTAAAGAAAGCTCAAGTGGTTGTTACATATATAATGACCCTGGTATATGTTAATTTATAGTTAAAATAGGTGAAGATATGAAAGATAAAAAAGGATTTACACTTGTTGAATTATTAGCAGTAATTGCAATACTAGCAATACTAGTAATAATAGCACTTCCAAATGTAATGGGAATGTTTAATCAGGCAAAAGAAAATTCATTTACTACTGAGATTAAAACTGTTTATCAACAAGCAGAGCAAAAATGGATAAGTGACTCAATGTTTAATACAGGTGAAAAAGTATATGCAAGATGTAAGAGTCAAGTATGCACAAGTCAACTTGATTTAAGTGGTAGAACTGAACTAGAGTATTATATTAAGATAAATCAAGCAGGTAAAGTTATTGAATACTATGCAACAAATGGAACATATCAATATAGTTATAGTGGCAATGGTTTAAATATTACTGATATTAAGAATGTAGATCAAATCGCTGGTATGAGTGATAGTAACAAAATTGTTATAACTTGTAATTCTGTTAGTGGTGGTGGAGCATCTAACAATGCATCATACATTTATTTATCAAAATATGGTCGAGCAAACATTGGAACAAATGTTAGTGCAATAGAGGGAGAAGTCTTTAATAATTATCAGGATGCTATTAATCTAATGGGTCATGATTTCTTTTTGAGGGCAAAAATAGAAAATAATATAGTTACTGAATCTAGCGTTGGATTTAAGTATAATGGAAATATATATTATTTAAATGGATATGATGCATCTAAATATAATGATAATAAGAATATGTTACTTAATATATTCGGTTCATCTTCTTGTACTGTAACTTCTACTACCATATCATGCATAGATAATAATACAAATATTAATTATTATGTTAAAAACAATGGAGATGTTACTATAAGTGTGGGTTGGTATTGTACTGTTTATTCAGACGGCCAAGCGTTCTGTTTTGATGATTAGGAGTAAAATATAAAAAACAAAAAAGGATTTGCTATAAAGGTTCTGTTATGCTAGAATAACAGACAGATCTGCTTGTTATTATAAATTTAGACCTGATAGTTATTTATAGGATAGATACTCGGGGTAAAGTTGAGTTTTTGAAATAAACTAAAAAGTATGAAAAATCGGTAAAAAATGCTTGATTTTTCTTTTTTTATACAATATAATATATGAGAAACGACTGGCGGAGATGTGCAAGGTTGCTGATACACCAGGTTAAGTTGAATTGAACTTAATTTAAAATCAGGTAATTTGCACTTAGCAAGTCGAAAAAATAAATTTTCGGCGAAGGAGGATATAATATGTCTAAAGACAAAGTAAGAATCAGACTTAAATCATTTGATCACAGAAGTGTTGATCAAGCTTGCTCAAAAATTGTTGAGACTGTTAAGAGAACTGGTGGAGTTGTAAGTGGACCTGTACCACTAC
>JAEEGL016916294.1_pt1 | contig 28355 bp, 24 predicted proteins | sample 9134231 | NCBI WGS metagenome assembly JAEEGL01 (sample SAMN16246548, study PRJNA631951) | gut metagenome | biome: gut microbiome; feature: rumen; material: fiber-attached | host: Bos | place: Iran: Karaj | collected 2018-10
GCTGGGCCTTTGCATCGTCCGGGAATTCAACTCCGAGAACCTCCTTGATACGGACTTTGAAAGTCTCGGCGAGGTCCTTCAGTTCGTCGGCGGTGAGCTCGGTGTCGCTCTTGTAGCCGCGTGCGTCCTTGACATCCTGCATCATACGGTCCAGCTGCTGACGGATACCCTGACCGTCGGCGGGCTCGATTCCCTCGGCCTTCTCCATAACGACGTCGGAGTACATCATAATGAGACGACGGTATGCGTCATAGACGAACCTGGGATTGCCGGTCTTCTTGATGAGGCCGGGGATGGTCTTCGAGCAAAGACCGATATTGAGGATGGTGTCCATCATTCCGGGCATAGAAGAACGGGCGCCGGAGCGGCAGCTGACGAGCAGAGGGTCGTTTTCGTCACCGAAACGCTTGCCCATAATCGCCTCCGTCGCTTCGAGGGCTTCGGCAACCTCTCTCTTGAGTTCAGGGGTGTAACCGCCGCCGAGCTGATAATACTCGGTGCAGCATTCGGTCGTGATCGTAAATCCGGCCGGAACAGGCATACCGAGAAGGTTCATTTCAGCCAGGTTAGCACCTTTGCCGCCGAGGAGTTCCCTCATTGTGCCGTCGCCTTCGGCTTTCTTCGCACCGAAGCGATAGACTCTTTTCTTAATTTCTTTCATATAAGTATAAAGTTAGTAATAGTTTGCTCTAAATCGTGCAAATTTACTACTTTTTTCCAATATATGAAAGAGCATTTACAGCATTTTTGAAAGAGTCTCGTAATAGCTCTTGGAAACGGGAATGGTCCTGAGTCCCGGGCGGTCCAGTTCAGCGAAGGCGAAGCCCGCCTTCTGGTCTTTGCGGACAAGGACAATATGGGATGGATTCACGAAAAAAGAGCGGTGACAGCGGACCAGGCCGTGCCTGTGGGCTGCTTCGTCCAGCGCCCTCATTGACGAACGCAGGACGAAATCACGGACTTTACCTCCCTGCTGATGCCACACGTGGACATAATTGTCCTCGGCCTCGATGAAAAGCACGGCATCCACAGCGGAGACGAGCCGGAGGCGGTGAAGGTCATCATAGAAACGGATCATTCCCTTCTCGTCAGCAGCGGGGGCTTCGCTCCTGCGGTTCAGGACATAGGCCTGGACGGAAAGGATGATTATGCTGTAAGGATAGACCAGCACTCCGGCGAGATACAGGATACAGCGGGACATAACAGAGAAATAGTCTATGTATCCGCTCCATCCTATGCCCATAGGGATTGAAAGCATCAATCCCGCGAAGACCACTTCCCCCACACACCAAATAATATATAACGCCCAGTTAAGGTCCATAACGTTTCTGAGAAGAAACAGCAGCACTCTCGTGATGACAAGAACGCCAAAAACGATCAGTGTCGCGACAATCAGGTTCAGAGTGTAACGGTCACGCCCGACTGCAAGGAAATCCTCGAAATCGTATGGCTTGTAGGCAAGACAGAACAGGAAGAAGAAGATTGGCAGCACAAGAAAGAAGATGCATTGCACCTTCATCTTGTAAAAAGTCCTGGAAATAGTTTTCATCAAATCCTATTTTTACTGGGACAAAGATACAAAAAATAATCATTTAGTCCCAAAAACGACAGTTTAGTCCCTGAATACCGATTTTCACAACATAGTGTTCGTCCCTGCAACATTTATTTCCGCGTGGCGAAAAACAGGGATAATTTTGCACAAATCGAAAATCGAAATGCTATGGAACAAAACAGTATCATTCCCATTTTCTTCTCGGTAAACGACGCTTATGTGCCATACCTCTCCGTCGCGCTGAATTCACTTAAGACAAACGCGTCAAAAAAGTATTCATACCATATACATATACTGAACGACGACATAAGCGCGAGTAACAGGAAACGCCTCCTTCGCTTCTCGGAGAAAGAATTTAAAATAGAATTCATTCCTCTGACTGAAACGATGGAGTCGATAAAAGGTGTTTCAAAGCTGAAGGGGCATCAGTTTGAAGCTTTTTCCTCTCCAACCATATATTTCCGCCTGTTTATCCCGGTCCTGTTCCCACAGTATGACAAGGCAATCTATCTCGACAGCGACATCGTTGTTCCGGGAGACATCTCAAAACTCTGGGAGACAGAGCTTGAAGGCAATCTGATCGGAGCCTGCGCCGACTACTCGATCCAACACATCTCGCCCTTTATGCACTATATCGACACCTATGTCGGAGTGGACCACAAGAACTATGTCAACAGCGGCGTACTCCTTATGAATTTGAAACATCTACGCGAAGTAGACATCGCAGGAAGGTTCATATCGTGGATGGAGAAATATCGCTTCGAGGCAGTCGCCCCCGACCAGGATTATATCAATGCATTATGCTGGAATTCAATCAAATACCTCGACCCTAGCTGGGACACAATGCCCTCGGATGCTATGCCGAGAATCTTATCTCCGCAAATCATTCATTTCAATCTTGATACAAAACCCTGGCTGAACGAATGGTCGATGTATCACGATGTCTTCTGGGAATACGCCCTTTGCTGCGGCTACGAAAAAGAGATCATCCAAAGGCGTGACGCCTTTTTGAAAGATCCTCTCCAGAGAGAAAAATACGAAAACGCCATCGCCGGTCTGATAAAGCTGGCGGCAAAACTTTCGGAGAAAAAGACATCTTTCAACAGCATCATTTCCTCTCGTAAGGAATTCCGCCTATGCTCTTAGTTACACCCGGCCGGAAAGAGGCTATCGACAATATCCGGAAAGCAGCTTCGGAGGGACGCTTCAACGACAAGACTGAGCCTTTCGACCCGGAGTGGGATCCAGAGGCACTGAAGACCGACATTCTGCATTATGTCCGAAGGCGAAGCTCTTTTTCCTTTAAAATAAAGAATTTCATAGCCCGCAAGATTGTGGACAGCTGGATACGGCGCTACAGTAACGGGGTAAATGAAATTGTGGGCATGGAAAAGCTGAAGGCCGTCCCGGGTCCGGCTTTCGTGACCAGCAATCATTTCAATCCCTTCGACAACGGCTTCCTCCGCACTATGGCCAAAGAGTCCGGACACGGCCGACTCTGGGCGATAAGCCAAGGGACTAATTTCGTAATGCCAGGGCTTAACGGCTTTGTACTCAGGAATATAGATGTAATTCCACTGATAAGCGAGCCCTCCTATATGCACGGGCCGTTCAGGGAGCTGATGGCTAGCGTCCTCAAAGAAAACAGATACATATTGATATATCCCGAGCAGGAGATGTGGTTCAATTACCGCAAGCCCCGGCCCGGAAAGCGGGGGGCATATTTGTTTGCCGCCGAATACGGGGTGCCAGTAATTCCTTGCTTCGTCGAACTGCGTGAGCTTCCGCAGCTGCTCACGCCGGACTTCCACGATGTCAAATGTATCCTCCACATCCTCGATCCAATCTTCCCCGATCCGTCCAAAAGCGCCAGACAGAACAGTTTCGAGATGTGCGAGGCCGACTACCAGGCTAAGAAAGCAGCCTACGAAAGCATCTACGGCCGTCCGCTCTCCTACGACTTCTCTCCCGATGACATCGCCGGCTGGAGAGGCTGAGAATTATGACAGCTTTCTCTCCGCCGCTTTCACCCGCATTTTTGCCCCTTTTTGCGGGTGAAACGGAAGGCGCTTACTGCTAGCGGTTGAAACCCTTGGCGGTGAGGAATTCCCAGATGCGGTCCATCCAGCTGTAGCTGCCGGTGCCGGGAGATGCTTTCCTCTGGAAGCAATGAGGCCGCAGGGCAAGGGTGTGAAGCTCGCTCTGGATGCCCATAGAACGATGCTTTTCCCATACCTTTACTGAATTCATAGCAGCCCAGTAATCTGCGTCGCCGTGAATCATAAGCAGTGGCGCAGTGTCGAGGTCAAAGGCGAATTCCGGAACCAGGACGGCGCTGTCGTCATTCCCCCCGCTTGTGTTATGCTTGTCAATCCCGTCTGTCAGGGCATAGGCAGGATAGATTGCGATGCCCCACTGTACATTGCAGGGAAGCTTGTCGATTTCATCCTTGGGCAGGTAGGCCTTATGCCGGGCTGAGGTAGTGCCCATAAGCGTAAGGTGGCCACCGGCCGAAGAGCCCATAATGCCGATACGCTCCGGATCCAGGCCATAGCCGGGAGCTTCGCTGCGGACGGTTTTTATGGCCCTCTGCAGATCCTGCCAGGCAGTTGTATGCTTAGCCAGTCCCTCAGGACGCGGGGTGCGGTATTTCATAGTCACGACTGTCATCCCCTTCTCGTTGAGGTAACGCCTTATCGGGGCGACTTCAAAAGCGTCAGGGTTGTTTTTGGAGTATCCGCCTCCGGAATATACAATCTGGATGGCCGTAGTCTTGCGCTCCTTGGGAAAATGCCATTCCAGGTAGGGCTCGCACTGCTGCTCCTGCCTGTCTGGCATCTGCCCTTCCGGCCATAGTGTCTCTTTTTTGTAGTCTCCCCTGGCCTCGTCAGATGTGTATCGGTCCATAAGGGCGACCTCCTCCTCAAGCTGCCCGAGGAAACCCATCTGCCTCATAAACTCCACACCTCGTTCTAGACCGTAGGCGCCGTGCTTCTTGTCCGGGTAGATATGGACCTCGGCGGGAATGCCGCGCTTTCTCAACTCCCTGTAAACCAAGGTCGAGCCGTTCGGGCTGTACGGGTCCATACCACCGTGGTGCAGCGACATCGGGCAGGTCTTTTCGTCGAAATGGAAAATATCGCAGATCTTCACGTCAACTCCGTATCCTTCTCTAGTGGCCCTGAAGGTCTCTCCGTCGGTCGTGACGTAGGCCGGAGCATTGACAATCGCCCAGTTGATATGGCAGGCGACAGAGTCCAGCTTGTCTATGGGGGCGTAGGCCCTGGTCTGCGAACTCGTGGAGAGCAGCAGAGCAAGGTGCGAGCCGGCGGACATTGCGATGGTCCCTATCTTTTCGGGGTCGTAGCCACGCTTGGCCGCTTCGCTTCTGACCATTCTGACAGCCCTCTGCCCGTCTTCCCAGGCGGTCTGATATATGGGCAGTCCTTCCGGACGGGGAGTGCGATAAACGAAATTGACGCATTGGAAACCAAGTTCGGTGAATCTTACCCGCCACTTTTCAATCAATTTCACATCGCAGCAGTTGTTGTAGCCGCCGCCGGAGATCAGCATCATACAGCCTCCGTTCGGCTTTTCGGGCGCATCGAACCATTCCAGATAAGCTATGCGATGCTTCTTCGGATTGAATTTGGCATCGGCGGTTTCGGAAGTCATCGCCGCGATTTGATGCTCTTGGGCATCTGGCATCACTTTGACAGACGGCCATACATTTTCACGCACGGGCAGGGCTGCGGGTTTCGCTGTGGCCAGAAGAGAGATGGATGCAAACAGCAGGCAAACAGCCGCGGATAGTTTTGATGCTTTCATATTTCTTTGTAGTAATCTCCTACAAAGATAAATGCTTTTTACCGTTTCACCCGCAAAAAGTGGCAAAAATGCGGGTGAAAGCGATGGCATAAAACATTTCACCCGCAAAAACAGGCATTTTTGCGGGTGAAAAATCAAAAAAACAAGCGCTTACTCCCAGCCGAGGGCCGAGGCGCCTAGGATGGCGGCATCGGAGGCAGGAAGCGTCGAGTAAAGGATCTTGACCTTGTTCTTCCACAAAGGAAGGACGTTGTCGTTCATCGCTTTCTCGATAGGCTCCGTGAGGAATTCCTTCGCACGGGCGAGACCGCCGAAGAGAATAATGGCCTCTGGGGCGGAGAAGGCAATGAAATCGGCAAGCTGAGTTCCCAGCAGGCGGCCCGTGTAGTCGAACACGCGCTTTGCAAGGGCGTCGCCGTCCTTGGCTGCATCATAGACGTCCTTGGAGGTAATGTCAGACTTCGAACGAAGCAGAGAAGGCTCCTCGCTCTCTTCCAGCCACTCCTTTGCCGTGCGGGCGACACCGATCGCCGAGCAATATGCCTCGAGGCAGCCTTTGCGTCCACAACCGCACTGGCGGCCGTTTTCGCGGACAACGATAGTGTGCCCAAGCTCACCTGCAAAGCCGTCGTGACCATAGAGAAGCTGGCCGTTGATAACAATGCCGCTGCCGACGCCGGTGCCCAGGGTAATCATAATGAAGTCCTTGATTTTCATCAGCTTGGCAACGCCGTATTTCATCTCACCAAGGGCAGCCGCATTGGCATCGTTGGTAAGGGTGACCTTCAGGCCGCCCATAGCCTCGGAAAGCATCTTTGCAAATGGAATGATCTTGCTGCCGGCGAGAGTCCAGGTCAGATTCGGAGCGAACTCGATATTGCCCGTGTAATAATTGGCATTCGGGGCTCCGACGCCGATACCGGCGATTTGGCCCTCGACCCCTGCCTTGGCAATCAGCTTCTTGAGAGTGTCGGCAAGTTCGGCGATAAACACCGCAGCCTCGGTAGTCTCATTGGAAACGAGAATCTCCTGAGCGACAACATTGCCCTCGACATCGACGACGCCGCATTTCGCACTCTGGCCGCCTACATCTACACCTATGACGTATTTCTTTTCCATACTACCTTTTATTTAGCTTCTTTGTTGACGGGACGGGAACCACTGAAACCGTACCAGAGGAGATAGAGCAAGTAGATGATTATCAGCCAGTAGCTGTTCAGGAAACCAAGATGGTCGGCAGCAAAGCCCTGGACCAGAGGAAGGATACCGCCGCCGACGACCATTGTCATAAATATACCGGAGGCGATTGAGGTGTACTTTCCAAGGCCCTCGACAGCAAGGTTGAAGATGGCGCCCCACATAATGGAAGTGCAAAGACCGCAGGCAACCATAAGTATAATGGCGAAGGGAACAGTGTTGCCGGAAATAGTGATAACCCAGGACTTGGGAAGGAACATAGCTAGAAGGAGGAAGAGGATGCCTGCGCCGCTTGTAGCCATAATCATAGCGCGGCTGGAGACCTTGCCGCCGACTGCGCTGCCGGTCAGACGGCCGATCATCATCATAAACCAGTAAGCGCCCACGAAAGTGCCGGCAATGCCTGCCGCGATTCCGAGACCGCCACCTTCAGCGCCTGTAGTCATATAAAGATTGGCAATGTTCGGGATGCCTACCTCGATGCCGAGATAAAGGAATATCGCCACGATACCGAGTACAAAGTGACGGAATTTGAGAGCGCCCTTCACGCTGTCTACCACACCTTCTGCCTGGACGGCAGGGGCAGCCTTCGCAGCCTCGAGCTCAGGTTCGGGAATAGCGGAGAACAGAATCACCAGGAATGCCAGGGCAAAAATACCCATTGCCAGGAAAAGGGCGCCGTTAACATCGGCGACCTGAGTCTTTTCCGTAACCTCTCCAATCATATAACCGGCAAGGATGGGGACCAGCGTCGCACCGATGGAATTAAGGCTTCCGCCCATCTGGATAAGCTGGTTGCCACGGTTTCCACCGCCGCCAAGGGTGTTGAGCAAGGGGTTGACGACCGTATTCAGCATACACATCGAAAAGCCGGACACGAGAGCGCCGAGAAGATAAACCCAATAGTTTCCGAACACTCCGGAAAGGAAGGAGATCAGGACTCCGGTAAAGCCAACCGCCACAGCCGTGAGGGCCGTGAATTTGTAGCCTTTCTTCTTCAGGACCAGGCCGGCGGGAATGCCGAGGACCAGATAAGCGAAGAAGTTCATAAAATTGCCCATCTGGGACATTGCGTTGGTCGCATTGAACTGGGCCTTCGCGATAACACCCATAGGGTTCTGCAAACCGGTGACAAAGGAAATCATAAAAAAGAGGAAGAACATGATTCCGATTGCCAGTACGTTACTGTTTTTTTTAGCCATTGTTTTGTGTTTATAAAGTTTGTTATTTGTTTCAAATAGCTTTCAAATATAGCAATTTTTCTTCAAAGTATTTATATCTTTGCCCTTGAGCTGAAACTCAGGCACGATTATGAAAAAAATCCACATCATACTTCTGCTCCTAGCCGCCGTTTCCTGCCAGGAAAAAGAGCTCGAAAGCGGTTCCTCCAAAGAAAGAGTCAACCATCTCGAAAACAACATCCATTTCATCGACCAGACCCTCTACGACAACTTCTCCCCTGTGGAATACGAGCCCACGCGCGACGCCGTATATGCCGCCGAGGCCCTTTCCCACCAGTTTTTGACCCAGGGCAATTTCGATGCCCCAGGCTATGAAGTCCTCTTCATCGGCTCCGGAGAAGAGCTTACCCTCGTCCTCCAGCAAGGCACTTATCATCCCTGGACGGAGAACCATTTTATCATAAAGAAAGCCGGAAAGGAGATTGTCAGCGGCGATATCTATCTCATAATCAACGGGAAAGACAAGACTCTCGAGTACAATCACGACGGCTCGGCCAGCTTCAAAGGCAAAATCCTGTTCGGGAAACAAAGCATAGAAATAGAAGAGAGTTCCATCAAGCTGGAAAGACATTTGATAAGGACCGATTTCGAACTCAGCCTGAAGTGCAAAGCCTGCTTTGAGGAAACTCTCCTGACCACGCTGGAACTCAGCGGGAACGGGGATGCCACGTCAAAAATTCCTATCCCGGAAAAGATGAAACTCATCCAAGACATTCCCGGGAAACTCACGCTCCGGGCAAATGTGAACAATATCCTGAAAAATGATTATGCCATCGGCGCTTACTACAATGGCAAAGCCGAAAAAAGGGTGGACTTTCAGTTTACCAACCTTAGGCGGACCATCGTTTTGAGCCTCCTCCCCGACCTTGCCAAATGGCTCGAAGATGAGGAGAATCCGGAAAGTATCGGGGCCTTGAGTCTCAGCGATGAACTATTCTTTTTCAAGTATCCATTCGAGATAACGATAACTCCAGAGAGATTCCCCCTGACTACCGCACTGCTTGAAGGCAGGACTCCCGCAGAGCAATAATCCTTAATAATCGAAATTAAAAATATTTAATTAGAAAATAATTGTAAGGAAACTTGGAGTTATGGATTTTAATCGATAACTTTGCCTGTGGATTAAGGAAGAATTCTTCCTGTCCATTTGTTAAGTTCGTTTTATATACCGGCCGGCGCTCTTGGGGAGGAGCGCCGGCACTTTTTATCTATTTCGTTGACGTACAGCTTCAAAGAGGAGTATCGCCGCGGAGACCGAAACGTTCAGACTGTCCAGACGGCCGAGCATCGGGATGCGGATATGGGCATCCGCGGCCTGTCGCCATCGCTCGCTGAGCCCGGTGGATTCCGTCCCCATTACCAGCGCAGTTCCACCTTTCATATCATAATCGTAATATAAGGAGGAGTCCTGAAGCTGAGCTGTAAGTATCCGTATTCCTCTTTCTTTAAGCCAGGGGATCAGTTCTTCGGAAGAAGCCACTACAGTGGGCACGGTAAAAACGGCACCGACGGAAGCGCGGATAAGGTTGGGATTGTACAGGTCTGTCAGCGGATCGCAGACAATGACGGCATCCGCCCCGGCGGCGTCGGCGCTGCGGAGCACCGCTCCGAGGTTTCCGGGCTTTTCTACCGCCTCCAGAACAACAATCAAGGGATTGTCCCCAAGGGCCAGATCTTCCAGTCCAAGCGACTTGTACTCCACCTCGGCAATAACGCCTTCCGTGGAATCCCTGTAGGCCACTTTCCTGTACAGGCTCTCCGGAAGCTCTACGACCATTTCAGGCAAAGTGGCCATTTCTTCCGCGTCGCTTCGCGACCCATCGGGGTCCCCGACGGGCATGCCCGTTGGGGTGACTGTACGGGCAAATGCTCCAGAAATGGCCGCTTCGCCCGCAATCTCGGGGCATACGAAAAGCGTCCTGATATGAAAACCGCCCTCCAGACAATGCTCAATCTCACGCCTTCCTTCGACCACGAAAAGTCCCCTCTCCCGCCGCAGTTTCGACTTTTCCTGCAGCTGGAGAAGCTGTTTTATCTTCGGATTGGCCGCCGAAGTGACAGCTTCCGTCCTCACTGAACCGGAGCCAAAGCCCAGACTATGATGTAGGCCCAGAAGCCGAAGGAGCCGCACAGAAGCGCGATCAGGAAGAGAATCCTGACGACGGTGACGTCGACTTCTAGATAATTCGCAATGCCGGCGCAGACCCCGGCGATTTTCTTATTCTGTCGGTCAAGAACCAAACGTTTCATATACTTCAGAATTTTTCAGGTCTCATAGTGGGGAAGAAAAGTACGTCCTGGATAGTCTCGGCCCCGGTCATAAACATTGTAAGACGGTCGATTCCGATGCCGATTCCCGAGGTCGGAGGCATTCCGTATTCCAGGGCGCGCACGAAGTCATAGTCCACATACATCGCCTCGTCGTCACCCTTGCTCTTGAGGGCAGCCTGCTCCTCGAAGCGCTCCAGCTGGTCGACCGGGTCATTCAGTTCGCTGTAGGCATTGGCCAGTTCCTTTCCGCAGACAAAAAGCTCGAAACGCTCCGTAAGGCTGTCATCGTAGCGGCAGCGCTTGGTAAGAGGCGACATCTCCACGGGATAGTCGATCACAAAGGTCGGCTGGATCAGATTCTTTTCGCAGTATTCCCCGAAGATAGCGTCGATCAGTTTGCCGACCCCCATTTCCGGAGAGACCTCCACGTTCAGTTTTCTGCACACCTCCCGGAGAGCCTCCTCGTCCATTCCCTTGACATCCACCCCGGCGTATTCCTTGATAGCGTCCAGTATCCTGAGACGGCGGAACGGGCCTTCGAAGGAAACCTCCTGTCCGCCGATGACCTTTTTGACCCCGCCGGTGGCCTCAGCAACCCTCTGGAGCATCTTTTCGGTAAACTCCATCATCCAGAGGTAGTCCTTATAGGCAATGTACATCTCCACGCAGGTGAACTCCGGATTGTGAGTCTTGTCCATACCCTCGTTGCGGAAATTCTTGGCGAACTCATACACCCCGGCGAAACCGCCTACGATCAGCCTCTTCAGATAGAGTTCATTGGCGATACGCATATACATATCCACGTCCAGGGCATTGTGATGAGTGATGAAAGGACGAGCCGTAGCACCGCCGGGAATCGGCTGAAGGATAGGGGTTTCCACCTCCAGGCAGCCCACCTCGTTGAAGCACTCGCGCATCTTGCCAATAATCTGGGTGCGCTTGATGAAGGTCTCCTTGACCTGAGGATTCACGACCAGGTCCACATACCTCTGGCGATAACGGAGTTCCGGATCGGCAAAGCCGTCGTGGACAGTGCCGTCGGCGTCCGTCTTGACTATGGGAAGCACGCGGAGCGACTTGGAAAGGACGGTCAGTTCTTTGGCGTGGACCGAAAGCTGGCCTGTCTGAGTAAAAAAGGCGAAGCCCTTGATACCCACGATGTCACCTATGTCCAGAAGTTTCTTGAACACGGTGTTGTACATAGTCTTGTCCTCGCCAGGGCAGATCTCGTCGCGCTTGACATAGACCTGGATGCGGCCTTCCGAGTCCTGAAGTTCCATAAAGGAAGCCGCGCCCATAATGCGGCGGCTCATAATGCGGCCGGCGATGCAGACATCGTCGAAATTGCCCTTTTCGGGGTCGTAGCCGGCGGCTATCTCCACAGTAGTGGTATTGACAGGGTACTCCGCTGCAGGATATGGATTGATACCAAGTTCACGAAGTTTTCCCAGAGATTCTCTTCTTCCGAGCTCCTGCTCGTTCAATTCATAATATGCCATAGTTTAGTTCGATATTCCGCAAAGATACGAAAAATCCCCGAATTCCTAGCCGGAAACGGGGATTAAACATCTTAGAACGGGAGGTCGTCGTCCGACGAGGCGTCCTGAACCTGCGGCGTCGCGGGAGGAACCGCCGCTGCCGCAGCCGGGGCAGGCTGCTGGGCCGCTTCCGCCTGGGGCTGTCCCTGAGACTCCGGCTTGCGGTTGAGAAGCTGAAGATTGTCCACGACGATTTCAGTGACATAGCGAGTCCCGCCGTTCTGGTCTGTCCACTGACGGCTGCGAAGCTTCCCTTCTATGAATAACTGCGTCCCCTTGCGGACAAACTTTTCACACACATCGGCTGAATTCCGCCAGGCGACGATGCTGTGCCACTCGGTATTTTCGCGAAGTTCCCCGTTGCGGTCACGGAAACGCTCCGAGGTGGCAAGGCGGAATGTGGCGACCTTCGGGGCAGCCGCGGGATTCTGGGGATTCGGCTCAAGATAACGGACCTTCGGGTCGTCACCGACATTGCCGATAAGCATAACTTTATTCAGAGACATAACATTTTGTATTTTACGCAATCGCCCCTTGCAATCGCGCTCGCAAGTTACGTATTTTTCAGTTAATTACAAAAATTTTTCCATTTCAGAGACAAGCGGCTCTTCTCCGGTAAAAAGAGCATATCCGGAGACGGCCTGGCCAAGCAGCCAGCGCTTGCCTGAAAGATAGCGCAAAGACGGGACTGAGGCAAGGCGAGGAGTCTTGTATTCGGCCTCTAGAACAAGTTTTCCGGAAAGATCGGAGAGTGCCGAAGGAACCTCCGCGCCGCCCGGCAGGGTATAGATCAGAAGATCCGCTTCCGGGAGCGCCTCCTCAAGGCTGTCGGCTGCAACTGCGCCGAGCTCCTCCGCCAGAGCCTGCGCCTTTCCATAACTGCGGTTCCACAGACTGAGTTCGCAACCCAGCCGGAGCGCGCCCACGGCAGCCGCCCTTCCGGCCCCGCCGCAGCCGACGACAAGGGCATTCTTCACAGGCACTCCGCACTCCTGGACCGCGTTCACCACCCCGTCGACATCAGTATTGTAGCCCTTGATGCCTTCCGGGGTCTTTACGGCCAGGTTCACCGCCCCGCAGAGAGATGCCTCCTCGGAGATGCAGTCGACCCTTGCGAAGGCGTCCAGTTTATACGGCGCAGTTACGTTGATTCCGTCGAACTCATCCAGGAAGCGCTGCCAGAGCAGTTCGAAATCCTCTCCGTCAAGCAGTTCATAGGAATATTTTCCCCCATAGGCCGCAGCAAAGAGACGCGGGCTGAGGGACTGGGCTACAGGATGGCCTATGAGGGCGAAACGCTTCATTTCCTCACGGTCTCGGCAACATAAGAGACTCCGCCGCAGATCGCATCCGTAACGACCTGAGACTCGTGCGAAAGAGTAGCGAAGATAAGGCCGACCGGGAAGGGTATCCCATAAATGGAAAGCAAGGCACCTGCGACCACGGTATGGAAGGCCCCGAAGCCTCCGGGCACAGGGATAATCGAGCTCATAGCCCCGGCGAACATCAGAAAGAGCGCATCGGCCATTGTCAGGGAATCGATCTTGGCGAGCGACTCGGCAAGCTCCGGACCGACAGCCGAAGGGTCAATGCCTTGAAGGGCCCACATCACGGTTGCGCACATAAGCCAGTACAGGATCCATATCAAAGCGGTATAGACGATGAAAAGCCAGCCGCGGCGCATCTTCAGACAGGAAGACAGACCGTCGGAAAAACCTCTGATGATTCCCCATAACTTTCCCCACAGACCACCTCTGGCGCGGAATTTCCAAGACAGGTACACCGCCAGGACAAGGACACAGACAAGCAGGACAAATATCCATACAAGCCCGCCCCTCAAAGAGATGCCGGAAGAGAAACTCTGCTCGAAAAAGGCCCCGAAACGGTCCCACATCGTCAGCAGAAGGACCCCGAATACTATTACCAGCGAAAGGGCGTCCCATACCCTGTCCACGACGACCGTCCCGAAAACCTTGTCCATACTTGCAAGCCGGGCTCCGGAAGAATCCCGTGAGGAATGCCTGGTGACATAGGCGCAACGGACCACCTCCCCTACCCTCGGCAGGACCAGGTTGACCAGCATACAGATATTGTAGGCGTTCCAGCAGGTGACTCCCGAAGTCTTAGGATCGATCGGCAGCAGCTGCATCCTCCAGCGGAGACCTCTGACAAGGAATACGAGCGCGCCTAAAACCATAGACAGAAGCACATAGCCCCAGCGACAGTTCGTAAGGGCTGCGGCGAAATCCGCCCAGCGTACGCTCCGGAATGAAAAGTACAACAAAACGACGGCGACCCCTCCCCAGAGCAGATATTTCAGAAAACTTGCAACTTTCTTGTCCATATCACTGACAAAGTTAATGGAAAAATCCTGAATTATGTATATATTTGTAAGCTTTTAGAAAACCAGCAAGTATATGAAATCCATCCTTGGCATCGGAAACGCCCTTACCGACATTCTCGCAGTCCTTCCGGACGACAGTCTTCTCCGCCAGTGGCACCTGCCCCTGGGAAGTATGCAGCACGTGGATATGGAGACCGGAGACAAAATCTGGGAAGCGCTTAAGGAATACGGAGTCAAGTATGTGCCCGGAGGGAGCGCGGCGAACACTATCACCTGCGCCGCGATTTTCGGGATGCAGGCCGGCTTCCTCGGAAAGATAGGCAACGATGACCTCGGCAACCTCTTCAAGAGCACGATGGAGCAGTATGGCGTCAAGGCCCAGATGCTCTACAGCAAGAAATCCTCCGGGCGCTGTATGGTCTTCATCACCGGAGCCAACGCCGAGCGCACCTTCGCCGACTATATGGGCGCGACCCTGGAACTCGGCCCGGACGACCTGACCCCGGAGCAGTTCGAAGGCTACGACTACTTCCATATCGAAGGCTATCTGGTCCAGAATCAGGAACTTATCTCCAAGGCTGCACGTCTTGCCAAGGCCGCGGGCTGCACCATTTCCATAGATATGGCCTCCTACAATGTAGTGGAGTCCAACGATGCCTTCTTCCACAACCTGGTCGAAAATTACGTGGACATAGTCTTCGCCAACGAGAGCGAGGCCAAGGCTTTCACCAAGATGGAACCGCGTCAGGCTGTGGACGAACTCGCCCGGCATTGCAAAATTGCCGTCGTAAAGGTAGGCAAGGAAGGCTCTATGGTCCGGAGCGGTGACGAGTACCATTTCATAGAGCCCTGGCCGGCCAAGCCCATCGACGCGACCGGTGCCGGGGACACTTATGCCGCCGGCTTCCTCTATGCCCACAGCCTCGGAATGCCGCTGAAAGTCTGCGGAGAGGTCGGGTCCATAATCGCCGCCAAGGTAGTGGAGGTCATCGGCACGAAGATAGACATTCCGCGCTGGAGGGACGCCAAACAGGAAATCCGCGAACTTATCGCCGCCAACAGCAGATAGTATGTTAGAAGCGGTAAAACAATTCTTCAGGCGCCGTAGCATCGCCAAACACGCATCGAGGGAAGCGACGAGGATAACACCTATCCGCGAGATCCGTTCCGCCGTCGCCTTCATAGATGTCGAGGACACCTCCTTCGACGAGTGCAAAAACGAACTGAACGCCTTCTTCCGCGAAAACCGGATCAAGGGCGACATCTTTTTCTTCGACTTCCGAAAGCTTACCGAGGGCGAGAGGCTCATAACGTCCATAACGACGACCGTCCTCAAAAAAGACCTCAACTGGTACGGCCGTCCGGCAATGGAAAAAGTGGACCTTCTCCTCTCCGGAGAGCCGGATATGTTCATTTCTCTGCTCCGCAAGGATGATTTCCCCATCACGTTTATGGCCGCCGTCTCCAAAGCTCATTTCAAAGTAGGCCGCGTACAGCTTCCGGGAAATGTCTTCGACCTCGTCGTCTCAGACCCCGCCGACAGGCAACTGTCTGAAGCCGAGGTGTTTCTGGAGATTCGGAAACTTCTCGACAGAATCCAATGATCAAGCACTATATAATAGTATTCCTTATATCGATGGTTCCGCTGATCGAACTTCGCGGAGCCGTCCCCTATGCAGTGGGATTCGACCTTCCTCTGCTCCCGTCACTGGCCCTCTGCGTTCTCGGCAATATGATTCCCGTCCCCTTCATCTTCCTCTTCGCCAGGAAAATCCTGGAATGGGGCCAGAACAAAAAAGTGATCGGAGGCTTCTGCCGCTGGTGTATGGAGAAAGGCCACAAGGGAGGAAAGAAACTTGAGGAGAAGGCCGGGGCGGGCCTGTATGTGGCCCTGCTGCTCTTTGTCGGGATTCCCCTTCCCGGGACGGGGGCGTGGACAGGAACCCTGGCCGCCAGCCTGCTGGATATGGATTTCAAGAAAAGCGTACTCTACGTCCTCGGCGGCGTGCTTCTGGCCGGAGCCATAATGCTGCTGGCGAGCCTTGGGGTATTCGGTGCGATAGACTTTTTAAAATAACCAATTATACTTATGACACTGAAACGTTTTATCAATTTTGCTGCGGCCGTCCTCATCGGACTGAGCTGCCTGAACAGTTGCCTTGTCGGCAAGTATATGTGCAACTACGCCCTTCTTCCCACTCCGCACGGAGTCGATGATATCGAAAGGACACGCCACAAGGCCGATTCCCTCCTTCCCGGCAGCACCCAGTGGTACGACGGCCTCAAGGCTCAGGGCATCCTGAAAGACACCACGATCACGGGCGAACGCAATCTCAAGCTCCACGCCTGCTACGTCCCCGCCGCGGATCCCGCCAAGGCCCAGGGCACCGCTATCGTCGTCCACGGCTACGGCGACAACCACTATGTATTCCTCTACCTCGTCAGGATGTACAGGGATGAGTTCAACTACAATGTCCTCTTCCCCGACCTCCAGTACCACGGCTACTCGGAAGGCGACCACATCCAGATGGGCTGGAACGACCGTCTCGACGTCAAGAGATGGACCGAAGTGGCCCACAATATCTGGAATGACGACTTTATGGTGGTCCACGGAGTATCTATGGGCGCCGCCACGACAATGATGCTTTCCGGTGAAGAGCTTCCCGGCTATGTCCGCGCCTTCGTCGAAGACTGCGGCTACAGCTCTGTCTGGGACCAGCTTAAATCCAATCTGAAGCAGAGTTTCCACCTGCCTCCGTTCCCCGTCCTGACAAGCGCCAACATCGTCTGCAAGAACCGCTACGGCTGGTCCTTCAAGGAAGCCTCTTCCGTCAAGCAGCTGGCCAAATGCGACCGCCCTATGCTCTTTATCCACGGCGACGCCGATGACTTCGTACCCTTCTCCCACCTTAAGAAGAACTACGACGCCAAAGTCAATGGTTACAAGGAAATGTGGGTGGCTGAGGGTGCCGTCCACGCCAATTCCTACGCAAAGGACACCAAGGGCTACACGGAGCACGTCCGTGCCTTCCTGGCAAAAGCCAAAACGCTGTAAACTAAGCTAATACAAGTTCTACGGGGCAGTGGTCCGAACCGAAGACGTCATTTAGGATGTCAGTGGAGACGATCCTGCCCCGAAGCGTATCCGATACAATGAAATAGTCGATGCGCCAGCCCGCGTTTCTCGCACGGGCGTTCATCCTGTAAGACCACCAGGAATACTTCACCTCCCCTGGGTGCTGGAAGCGCCAGCTGTCGGTGAAGCCGGCGGCGAGCAGTTCGCCGAACTTTCCCCTCTCCTCGTCGGTAAAACCGGCGTTGAGATGGTTCGTAGAGGGATTCTTCAGATCTATCTCCTCGTGGGCCACATTCAGGTCGCCGCAGAAGACGACAGGCTTGGGAAGCGAGCAAAGATAGGAGCGCATAGCATCCTCCCACTGCATCCTGTATTCCAGACGCCTGAGGCCGTCCTGGCTGTTCGGGACATAGCAGCATACAAGGAAGAAATCCTCATACTCAAGGGTGATTACGCGGCCTTCCCGGTCGTGCTGCTCCACACCGATGCCGTAAGCCACGGACAGAGGAGTATGCTTAGTGTAGACAGCAGTTCCGGAATAGCCCGGCTTCTCGGCATAGTTCCAATAGGACTGGTAGCCGGGAAATTCCAGGTCGATCTGGCCGGCCTGAAGCTTGGTTTCCTGCAGGCAGACGAAATCAGCGTCCAGGCCCACAAAAATATCGGCAAAGCCCTTCCCCGCCACGGCCCTGAGGCCATTTACATTCCACGAGATGAATTTCATAGTCTTATTCCAATGTCCAGGTAGCGCCGTCCTTGGTGTCCTTGACAGTGATGCCGAAGGAGGCGAGAAGGTCCCTGATACGGTCGCTCTCGGCCCAGTTTTTCTCTGCGCGGGCCTTGCGTCTGTCCTCCAGGACTATGTCCATAACTCCCTCCAGGGCCTTTTCAGCCTTGCCGGAAGAGCCGGCGGCCTCCTCGTCGCGAAGCCCCAGAACGCCGAAGACCACCTCATCGAAGAGGTTCCTGAGCGCCGCCTTGTCGCCTTCCGGCAGATTTCCGCCATTGACCATACGGACCGCCTCGAAGAGGTTCGCGATTGCCACCGGCGTGTTCATGTCGTCGCAGAGCGCCTCCCATACGGCTTCGGCGATGCCCGACACGGCCGGCGATGCTGCGGCAGGGCAGGCATCTGCCCTCACGTCGCTTCGCGACCCTATCCGGGCAAATGCTCGGTCAGATGCCTGCCCTGCCGCCAATGCTTCGCCGGCGCCGAGCGCCCGCGCGGCGGCCATGAGCCGCCTGTAGCCCTTCTCCGCCGCCTGCAGGGCCTCGTTCGAGAAATCGAGAGTCGAGCGGTAGTGGGCCTGAAGGATGAAGAAACGGACCGTCATCGGGCTGTAGGCCCTCTCAAGCTTCGGATGGGAGCCTGAGAAAAGTTCCGGCAGGGTGATGAAGTTCCCCAGCGACTTCCCCATCTTCTGCCCGTTGATGGTGATCATATTGTTATGGACCCAGTAATGCACGCCCTGAGTGCCGCGCGAAGCGACGTTCTGGGCAATCTCGCACTCGTGGTGAGGGAACATCAGGTCCATACCGCCGCCGTGGATGTCGAACTCCTGTCCTAGATATTTCTCGCCCATCACCGAGCACTCCAGATGCCAACCCGGAAAGCCCTCGCCCCAGGGAGAAGGCCAGCGCATAATATGCTCAGGTTCAGCCTTTTTCCATATAGCGAAGTCGTATGGGGCTTTCTTGTCGGCCTGACCGTCCAGGGAACGGGTGCCCTCCAGAGTCTCGTCCAGGCTGCGTCCGGAAAGGATGCCGTAACGATGGTCCTTATTATATTTCTCGACATCGAAATAGACAGAGCCGTTGGATTCGTAGGCATAGCCGGCTTCGAGGATCTTCTTGACGGTCTCGATCTGCTCGATGATATGGCCCGAGGCGCGGGGTTCTATGGACGGAGACAGGACATTCAGCTCGCGCATAGCCTCGTGGTAGCGCTCGGTATAGGTCTGGACTACCTCCATAGGCTCCAGCTCCTCCAGGCGGGCTTTTTTAGCTATCTTGTCCTCCCCCTCGTCGGCATCGTGCTCGAGGTGGCCTACATCGGTGATGTTGCGCACATAGCGGACCTTGTAACCGAGGGCCTTCAGCAGGCGGAAAAGCACGTCGTAGGTCACTCCCGGACGGGCGTGGCCGAGGTGAGCGTCGCCATAGACGGTCGGTCCGCAGACATACATCCCAACGTGGCCCTCGTGGATGGGCTTGAACAACTCCTTGGTCCTGGTCAGCGTGTTTGTCAGATACAGGGGTCTCATAATGAACTACTTGACAAGTTTTTTGCGATGCGTCAGCCTATGGTTACGCACAAGATTATGACGCAGCTTGCGATGAGCAGACTGCATATCCTCTCCGCCGCCGGATATTGCGCCGCCGGAGCCAACCGTAATAGTGTTAAACGCGTAATTGCCTGTAAGATTGTTGTTTTCATCAAGTCCGGCTATGTAAACATAGTAAGTTCCAGCCTCGATACTCTGCCACTCATCATAATCTGCAGGTCCGTCATACACATAGTCATATTGGGAAAGATTGTATGACACCATATAAATCAGAGCGTCTTCAAGCTCAGCGTCGGCTATAGGCTCAGAATAAAGGTCAAACATAAAGTGAGCGTCCGTCACTCCGCTGACATCGACCCTGTAATTGCCTGAATAAACAGCCTTCCAGCCAGACTGGAGAGTAAGCGGACCGAGAAGCTGGATATCACCGCCTTCGCCGCCCTGACCGCCTTCGCCGCCGCTTTCAGTGTATTCCGGGACATTGAGTTCCACAACACCGTATTTGCCGGTAGGCTTGCCCTGGGCGTCGAAGTCCATAATATAGAACTTCGTCGGACCGGGGTCATAATAATATACCTGCGCACAACCTTCTTCGGGAGTATACAGGACCTCGGACGCGGCATAGCCTCCGGCGATGGTTTTCTGGAAATCACTGCCGTAGTCTTCAAGCAGAGCGGCGACGCTGCCTCCGTACTCCTCCTGCAGTTCCGCATCTGTATAAGTGTCGACCCAAATATACTGTGAGCCGGGAGCTTCCACGTCCACGAAGAATAAGACATAACCGTCCTCGTCATAGTCCCAGTCCATATTGTCGGGGTCGAAGGAAACCTTCCAATTGCTCTGCAGCTTCGCTTCCAAAGCGCCACCGCCGCCTCCTTCACCGCCCTGGCCGCCGCCGCTGTAGCTCATGCCGGTCTTGATGCGGGCGACTCCCTCGCCTTCCAGCGAAGCGCCGACAACTCCCCCGACGGCTATGACGGCCTCGGTGCCAACTGCATCTTCGGCAAGGGCGACATCCAGCTTAACGGAGGTGGAACCTGCGCTTACTACGACGCTTGAGGGCAGTGTCAGCTTACTGGCAGCAACACAACTGTTCCCCTCGGAAGGCTGGTCCAGCACGAGCAGGGAAATGCTGATGTCCGAGCCGGAGGCCTTGGAAAGGGCGAAACTTATCGACGCATAGGAATCCTTGAATTCCGAATCGGCGCTCATTTTGAGAACGGGAATATCAACTGCCTCTCTGACACAGGAAGCAAAGAAAAGGACTGCAAAAGCACTCGAAAGGAGTAGTTTAAAATAATTCTTCATCTTCATTGACATACTATCCTACAAATATAAAGATTTTTTTCGAGCATCTGGGAAAAGATGCGTAAATTTGCCGTATGATTATCGATGGAAAACAGATTGCGGCGGCGCTGAAGGCCGATGTTGCCTCCCGCACGGCCGAATGTCAGGCAAAATATGGCAGGACTCCTCATCTTGTGGTAATACGGGTCGGAGAGGACCCTGCAAGCGTGGTTTATGTGCGCAACAAGGCCAAGGCCTGCGACGAGGCCGGGATACGCAATACAACCATAGTCCTGGAAGAAAGCTGCGGTGAGGAGCGCCTGCTCGGCCTTATCGCCAAGCTCAATGCCGACCCCGACGTGGACGGCATACTGGTGCAGCTTCCCCTGCCGGAACAGATTTCCGAAGCCAAAGTCATTGCCGCGATTTCCCGCGAAAAGGACGTGGACGGCTTCCATCCTCTCAATGTAGCCGGACTCTGGCAGAAGACTCCGCACCTTGCCCCCTGCACCCCGAAAGGCATTATGAAACTTCTTGAAGCCGCAGGAGTCGATCCCAAGGGCAAGAGGGCCGTGGTAATAGGCCGCTCGAACATAGTCGGCCTTCCCGTCGGCAAAATGCTGCTTGATGCCAACGCCACCGTCACTTTCTGCCATACCCGCACCCGTGACCTCGCCGCCGCGACCCGCGAGGCCGAAATCCTCGTGGTCGCCGCCGGAAGGCCAAAGATTATCACCGGCGATATGGTCTCAGAAGGGGTGGTCATCATCGATGTCGGGATGGACCGGGACCCCGAGACAGGGAAGCTCTGCGGCGACGTGGATTTCGCCTCCTGCGCTCCCAAGGCCGCTGCCATCACCCCCGTCCCCGGCGGCGTCGGGCCAATGACCATCGCCTGCCTGATGGAAAACACGCTGGAGTGTTTCCTCCAGCGTGTCAAATGATTTTATTTCACCGTCCTTCTCTTTGCCGAGCCGTGGACCTTGGCCTTGATCTTAACGTCCGGGCGCTTGGACTGTGCCATAACGCGCAGCGGCGCTCCCGCATTGGGGATTTTCTCCAGGGTAAGAGGATAGGTCATAACCTTGTTGACCATCGTGTAGAGCGGAGGTACCGAGGCGTTGTAATGGTACCACAACTCGTCCTTATAACTATAGCTGGAATAGCGCATAGTCTTATAAGTAAAGACAGCGTCATTATCGTACACAATCGTCTCAGGGATGAGCGCCAGCTCGCCCTTTTCATTCTCGCCGCTTCGGGCAATCACGGATCCATCAAGGTCATCGACCACATCTCCATCAGGAGTGGGCCACGTCCCCACGAAGACCTTGTCGAAACGGCTGCCGTCCTCGTCGTTGTCCTCGCCGATAGTCTGGACATAGAAGGCAAGGCCCTTGGTGGAAGGATCATAGCGCACGAAAAGCCAGTCGTCGCCCATATCCTGAGTCATCGCGGCAGGACCTGATTCCCAGCCCCATACATAATAGAGCAAGTTGTTCTCGGCGTGTTGGATTTCAATGTCATAGCCGATAAGGCCCGTGGACACTCTCCAGAAGCCGAGCCAGCTCAGATAATCTGCCGAGGCCTCGTCCTCCTTGACTTCAATCACGGCTTTCTGATATGACATCGTAGCCTTCTTCTTGTCGGAGATCTCGATCATATAGACATCATATTCTCCGTGGAGAAGCAGGTCGAAATAGACCGTGCGGCTGTCCTTGAACACATTGTTCTCATCCTCGGCGAATTTGTCGTCAAGTGCCTTTGCCTCATCCGTGAAGAAAGTAGCGAGGTCCTTGTCCAGGACGCTACCCTTACTGACCATCCTTACGATGTAGTAAGCACTTCCGCTGTAAGTAAAGGCAAAACCTTCGACAGTGTCGTTGCTGCCGTCTTCGGTAAAGACACTCCTGCCTTTGTATTCGATTTTCCATCCGTTCTGGAGGGTCGGAGTGGCCGTCTGCTGACCGCCTGAGCCGCCACTGCCGCCGTTACCGCCGTTACCGCCATTGCCACCAGCGTTTCCACCGGAGTTGGGCCAGCGGCCGTTCTGGAACTCAGGTTCGAATTTCGTGCAGCCCACAAGGGCCATAAGTGCGAGACTTGTCGCAAGCAGAATCCGAGTCGTCTTCATAATCATTCAATTTTGGGTTCTGCAAAGATAGTACAAAAAACCGGCCAAACAAAAAGATGCGCAATTCCGGCCGAATGGTGGAGCCAAAAGCGTAGCAGGTGTCACAAAACTGTGCACACCTGCGGCACCAGAGGGGCCTACAACGACGAAATGCGTCGCAGATGTAACACTTTCTGGCACACCTGCGGCACTTTCTGTGCACACCTGCGACGCGCGGATTTCTCGACTACGCTCGAAATGACAAAGACGCGAGCGGCAAGGCCCGTGGCTGACGGGACGGACGCCGGACAAAAAGAGGGCGGCCTGCGTGGAAGCGGGTCGCCCTCTGGTGTTAAACGCCGAAGCCTCAGAATGCGGCAATCAGCTCCTCGTTCGAAAGTGCGGGAGCACCATAGCAGGTCTTCAGGTAGGCAAGGCCGCCCTGATAGTCCTCTTCGGTGAAGGAGTTGACCGCTTCCTTGGCAACGACAACGTCATAACCGAGGCAGTAGGCGTCGGCCGAGGTGTGACGGACACACATATGGGCGTGGAGTCCGGTCATTACGACGGTCTTGACGCCGAGCTCCTTGAGCAGGATGTCGAGGTCGGTCTGGAAGAAACCGCTGTAGCGGCGCTTCGGAACGACGAAATCCTGTTTCTGGGGAGCGAGCTCGGGAATGACCTCGGCGCCGGGAGTACCGGCGATTGCGTGGTCGCCCCAGATCTGAAGTTCACGGTCGATGCCGGGAAGATGAGCATCATTGCAATAAATCACGGGAACACCCTTGCTGCGCGCAGCTTCGAGAAGTTTTGCGGTGGCAGGGACAATCGCGCGGGCGCGATCGCAACCAAGTGCGCCGGTGACGAAGTCGTTGAGCATATCGACGACAAGGATTGCAGGATGATTGAGTTTATCCATAATTCAAATAAGATTAAAGATCGTTCATCTGATCGGCATAGTCGGCCTTGGAGGCAACCTCGATGGAAGCATACTCCGCAAGACCGGTTCCGGCCGGAATGAGGTGACCACAGATGACATTCTCCTTCAGGCCCTCGAGGTGGTCGACGCGGGCGCGGATAGCAGCCTCGCTGAGCACCTTGGTGGTCTCCTGGAAGGAAGCGGCGGAGATGAAGGAACCTGTCTTCAGGGCGGCGCGGGTGATACCCTGCAGCACCTGTGAGGCAGTCGCCGGCTTGGCCGGACGGGTAACCATCATCTTCATACCCTGACGCTCGAGGGAAGAATTCTCCCCGCGAAGTTCACGGGCGCCGATAATGTCACCTTCGTGGAAGCGAGCGCTGTCTCCGGGATTCTCCACATAGAACTTGCCGTAGATGTCGTCGTTGCGGTCCATAAACTCCCACTTGTCGACCAGTTCCTCCTGCAGGAAATCCGTATCGCCCGGATCACCGATCTGGACTTTACGCATCATCTGACGGACGATGATCTCGAAGTGTTTGTCATTGATCTTAACGCCCTGGAGACGGTAGACGGCCTGGATTTCATTGACAATGTATTCCTGGGCCTTGACCGGTCCGAGAATGTTCAGGATGTCGGTCGGCGAGGTGCCACCGTCGGCAAGACGGGTACCGGCCTTGACATAGTCATTCTCCTGGACGAGGATCTGCTTGGTCATAGGAACCTCGTAACGTTTCTCGACACCGCTGCGGTTCTTGACGATGATCTCACGCTTACCCCTCTTGACCTTGCCCATAACAATCTCACCGTTGATTTCGGAGAGGATTGCAGGGTTGGAAGGAGTACGGGCCTCGAAGAGTTCGGTGACGCGGGGCAGACCTCCGGTGATATCACCGGCTTTGCCGATGGCGCGGGGGATCTTGATGATCACGTCGCCGACTTTGACCGGAGTATTGTCGCTCACCATTACGTGGGCACCGACAGGAAGGTTGTACTGACGGAGAGTGTTGCCCGACTGGTCAAGGATGACAATCGACGGGTTCTTGCTCTTGTCACGGCCTTCGATGATGACCTTGTCCGTATTGGCGGAACTTTCTTCGGCCTTCTCCTCGCGGTAGGTGACACCCTCGATCATATGCTCGAAGCGCAGTGTACCGGCGCTTTCGACGATGGTCGTGGCGTTGTAGGCATCCCATTCGCAGATCAGGTCGCCCTTCTTGACGGAAGCACCGTCCTTGAAGTAGAGAACCGAGCCGTAAGGGATGTCATACTGCGAGTAAGTCATACCTGTGCTTTCGTCAACGATGCGGAGTTCGGTGGTACGGCTCACGACGACGTCGCGGACGGTACCGTCCTCATCGACACGCTCGATGGTACGGAGCTCCTCGAACTGCAGGCGGCCGTTGTACTTGGACTCGATGGAGTTGTCAGCGACAGCACCGGAAGCGGTACCACCAACGTGGAAGGTTCTCAGTGTCAGCTGAGTACCAGGCTCACCGATGGACTGTGCGGCAATGACACCGACGACCTCGCCCTTCTCGACCATACGGGAAGTCGCAAGGTTGCGTCCATAGCACTTGGCGCAGACTCCGTGGCGGGACTCGCAAGTGAGCACGCTGCGGATTTCAACCTGCTCGATAGGAAGAGAATCGATCAGGGCGGCGACATCCTCGCGGATTTCCTCGCCGGCAGAGATGATGAGCTCTCCCGTGAGAGGGTTGTAGATATCGTGGACCGAAGTACGGCCGAGAATACGCTCACCCAGGGATTCGACGACCTCGTCCTTGTTCTTGATGGCGGTTGCAATCAAGCCGCGGAGAGTGCCGCAGTCTTCCTCGGTGATGATGACATCGTGGGACACATCGACCAGACGGCGGGTAAGGTAACCTGCGTCAGCCGTCTTGAGGGCGGTATCGGCCAGACCCTTACGGGCACCGTGGGTGGAGATGAAGTACTCGAGCACCGACATTCCTTCCTTCAGGTTGGAAACGATCGGGTTCTCGATGATGTCGTTACCGGCAGCGCCGCTCTTCTGGGGCTTGGCCATAAGGCCGCGCATACCGCAGAGCTGCTTGATCTGCGTGGTGGAACCACGGGCGCCGCTGTCCAGCATCATATAGACCGGGTTGAAGCCCTGCTGGTCCGCGGAAATGCGGGACGTAACAATCGCTGTCAGCTGGTTGTCGATACTGGTCCAGAGGTCAATGACCTTGTTGGAACGCTCGTTGTTCGTGATGAAGCCCATCGCGTAGTTCATCTTGATGGACTCGACTTCCTTGTAACCCCTCTCGATCAGGGACGCCTTCTCCTCAGGGATAAGGACATCGCCGAGATTGAAGGAGATACCGGCGCGGAAGGCCTGGTCGTAACCAAGGTTCTTCACGTCGTCAAGGAACTTGGCCGTACGGGTGACGCCGGTGGACTTGATGACCGAGGTGATGACGCCTCTGAGCGCCTTCTTTCCGAGGACCGTATTGACATACGGGACCTCATCCGGGACATACTGGTTCACGATGATGCGGCCGGCAGTGGTCTTGACCATCTCATAGCCCTTGCCGAGGTCCTGCTTGTCCTTGGGAAGACGGACCCAGATCGAGGCGTGCATATCGATGACCTTGCCGTCATAGGCGATAATCACCTCTTCGGGGCCATAGAACTTCATTCCCTCGCCCTTTGCTCCGGGACGCTCCTTGGTGATGTAGTACAGACCAAGGACCATATCCTGGGAAGGAACGGTGATCGGGGAGCCGTTGGCGGGATTGAGGATGTTGTGCGAGCCGAGCATCAGCAGCTGGGCCTCCATTATGGCGGCGTTGCCGAGCGGCAGGTGGACAGCCATCTGGTCACCGTCGAAGTCCGCGTTGAAAGCGGTACAGGCGAGCGGATGCAGCTGGATGGCCTTTCCTTCGATCATACGGGGCTGGAAGGCCTGGATACCGAGGCGGTGCAGGGTCGGAGCACGGTTCAGCAGAACCGGATGGCCCTTCATCACATTCTCCAGGATGTCCCAGATGACCGGATCGCGGCGGTCGACGATTTTCTTCGCGCTCTTGACAGTCTTTACGATACCCCTCTCGATGAGTTTGCGGATAACGAAAGGCTTGTAGAGTTCCGCAGCCATAAACTTCGGCAGACCGCACTCGTGCATATTGAGTTCCGGACCCACGACGATAACGCTTCGGGCGGAGTAGTCAACCCTCTTACCGAGGAGGTTCTGACGGAAGCGGCCCTGCTTGCCCTTGAGTGAATCGGACAGGGACTTCAGCGCCCTGTTGGACTCGCTCTTGACGGCAGAGGACTTCTTGGAATTGTCGAAGAGGGAATCGACGGCCTCCTGGAGCATACGCTTCTCGTTGCGGAGAATCACCTCCGGAGCCTTGATTTCGATGAGCCTCTTCAGACGGTTGTTGCGGATGATGACGCGGCGATACAGATCGTTGAGGTCAGATGTCGCGAAACGGCCGCCGTCCAGCGGAACGAGCGGACGCAGTTCCGGAGGAGTGACCGGGATGACTTTCATTATCATCCACTCGGGACGGTTGACCTCCTTGGACTCCTGGAACCACTTCACGACGGACAGACGTTTCAGGATGTCCGCCTTGCGCTGCTGGGAAGCCTCGCTGCGAAGCTGCTGGCGAAGCGACCAGCCAAGCTGATCCACATCGATTTCCTTGAGAAGGTCATAGATACCGTCGGCGCCCATCTTGGCGATGAATTTCTCCTCGGAAGGACCCTTCTCCGCTTCGTAGTCGCGGATACGGTCCATCGCGTTGATATATTCGTCTTCGCTCAGCAGGTCGAACTTCTTGATTACGGGACGGGAATCGCCCTCGCGGAGCATCTCGTTGACGGGACCCTCGTTGACGACGATGTATTTCTCGTAATAGATGACCGCCTCAAGCTTCTTGGAGGGAACTCCCAGAAGTGAGGAAATCTTGTTCGGAGCGCTCTTGAAGTACCAGATATGGGCTACCGGAACGACCAGGGTGATATGACCCATACGTTCACGGCGCACCTTCTTCTCGGTAACTTCGACACCGCAGCGGTCGCAGACGATACCGCGGTAGCGGATCCTCTTGTACTTGCCGCAATAGCACTCATAGTCCTTGGTGGGGCCGAAGATCTTTTCACAGAACAGGCCGTCACGTTCGGGCTTATAAGTACGGTAGTTGACCGTTTCAGGCTTTTGGACCTCTCCGCAAGACCGCTCGGTTATATCCTCCGGAGAGGCGAGCGAAATTGAGATCTTGGAAAAATTGATCTTGGCCTTGTTTTCCTTATTGTTAAATGCAGGCATAATGCTTTATCATTTTAAGAGGTCCATATTAATCCAAAGTAACCTTGAGACCGAGGCCTCTGAGTTCGTGCAGGAGCACGTTCAGGGACTCCGGAATACCGGGCTGAGGCATAGGATCGCCCTTGACGATGGCTTCGTAGGTCTTGCTGCGTCCATTGACATCGTCGGACTTGACGGTGAGAATCTCCTGCAGCGTATTGGCCGCGCCGAAGGCCTCGAGGGCCCAGACTTCCATTTCTCCGAAACGCTGTCCGCCGAACTGAGCCTTACCTCCGAGCGGCTGCTGGGTGATAAGGGAGTAAGGTCCGATGGAACGGGCGTGCATCTTGTCGTCGACCATATGGCCGAGCTTGATCATATAGATGACACCCACGGTAGCGCTCTGGTCGAACCAGTCGCCGGTTCCGCCA
>JAEEGL015358822.1_pt1 | contig 28353 bp, 25 predicted proteins | sample 9134231 | NCBI WGS metagenome assembly JAEEGL01 (sample SAMN16246548, study PRJNA631951) | gut metagenome | biome: gut microbiome; feature: rumen; material: fiber-attached | host: Bos | place: Iran: Karaj | collected 2018-10
CAAAATTCACAACCTCGAAGTTGTCGATAAGCACATCGGGAAGGATGGCGCGTAAAAGCTTTATTGAATCCATGCAGCAAAGGTACAACTTTATTCTTGATTTGCCGCACATACCAACCGACTAAATCCGCTGACCCAAAAAAGCTAACACTATTTAATGCATCGTTTAGATGGTTAGGTAGTAGATATTCCGGCTCAGTCGATTTTTCGTAGGGAATAAAACTTAGTTAGATAATCAAAACTTGCATGGAAGATGCCTACGGCATTACTCCTTTCTCAAATAGATATCCTATTCAATAATATGAAACTACGTCAAAGAATAAAGATTCAATCTTAATTCCCCTACTAAGCATCGATAGACCCAATATTATTGCAGAGATTTTGTGAGTGGGGAGAAAAAAAGAAATCCAAACTACTTAAATCAGTAATTTGGATTTTCTTTCAGTCGGGGCGACAGGATTCGAACCTGCGGCCGCCTGGTCCCAAACCAGGAGCGCTACCGGGCTGCGCTACACCCCGAATGCGCAAGGTGTGTGTTCCTTTTTGCGGGTGCAAAGGTAACAACTTTTTCTGAACCTTGCAAATTTTTAGGCGTTTATTTTATGATTCCTTCATCTTTAAACACCTTTTTCAGTGCTTGAACACCACGTTCTACTTGTTCTTCGGTGTGAGTTGCCATCAAAGCGAAGCGAACGAGTGTGTCTTGAGGAGCACATGCAGGAGGTATTACTGGGTTGATGAATACGCCAGCATTGAAGGCAAGTGCTGTCACTTTAAAGGTCTTTTCTACGTCGTGTACGTAGAGTGGGATGATAGGACTCTCTGTATCTCCGATCTCAAATCCTTCTTCCTTGAAACGTTTGAGTGCATATTTGGTAACTTTCCATAATGCCTCGATACGTTCTGGTTCTTGTTGGATAATGTGGAGAGCTTCCCTTGCGGCAGCTGTTGCGGCAGGAGTGTTTGATGCACTAAAGATGTAGGTGCGGCATGAGTGGCGCAACCAGTTGATGGTGTCAGCATCTCCAGCAATGAATCCGCCAATTGAGGCAAGACTCTTGGAGAATGTACCCATAATGAGGTCTACTTCGTTAGTGAGTCCGAAATGATCGCAAACACCACGTCCTTGACGACCGAATACGCCGATACCATGAGCCTCGTCAACCATCACCGAACAATTGTACTTGTGTTTCAGTTCGATGATTTCAGGCAATTTAGCCAAGTCACCTTCCATGGAGAATACACCATCCACTACGATAAGCTTAACGGCTTCGTAAGGTAGACGCTGGAGTACGCGCTCCAAATCTTCCATGTCGTTGTGCTTGTAATGGAGTTGCTTGGCAAAAGCCAATCTACGTCCATCAACGATACTTGCATGGTCACGGTCATCGCATATAACGAAATCGTCTTTGTTTAGCAATGCGGGGATTACGCCTTGGTTAACGGAGAAACCAGTAGAGAAACAGATGGAGTCTTCTTTACCTACAAATTCAGACAGTTCTTTTTCCAGTTGAATGTGAAGGTCAAGTGTACCATTGAGGAACCTACTTCCTGCGCATCCTGATCCATATTTGTCGATGGCAGCCTTGGCTGCATCCAAAATACGTTGGTCGTTAGTAAGACCCGTATATGCATTGGATCCGAACATCAGGACTTTATGTCCCTCCATCTCTACTTCTGTGTTTTGCTTACTTGTAATGGCGCGGAAATATGGGTAAACACCAAGTGCCTTGAACTTCTGAGGTTCACGGTAGGCCTTGTATCTTTCTTGTAATTGTCCCATTTAGAAACTACTTTATTATTTTTTAAGGCTGCAAATATACAAAAAAAGTGTTATAAAACGTCCTTTTTTTCTAAGAATTTGTTCGTTTGCTTAATTTTAATGCTAAATATCTCATTTTTTCACGATGATTTTCGTATTTTTGTGCCATGAAAAAGAAATTGGTGTTCATCATGAATCCCATTTCGGGGACGTCAAACAAGGCAGCAATTCCCGATTTGATAGATACCACGTTGGATAAGGATTTATTCGACTATGAGATTCTGTTGACGGAAAGGGCAGGACATGCATGTGAGTTGGCTTCTAACGCCAAGGATGCTGGTATTGATGTGGTCGTGGCTGTAGGCGGCGATGGAACGGTGAATGAAGTGGCGCGTTCCATCGTTCATTCGAATACGGCTTTGGGCATTATTCCTTGCGGTTCGGGAAACGGATTGGCAAGACATCTGATGTTGCCGATGAATGCTCGTAAGTCGATTGAGATTATCAATCGCTTCGAGGTTCATGATTTAGACTATGGAATCATCAATGGTTATCCGTTCTTTTGTACTTGTGGAATGGGCTTTGATGCTTTCGTGAGCATGAAATTTGCAGAGTCGGGCAAGAGAGGACCAATTACTTACGTGGAAAACGTGTTGCGTGAGGGTTTGAAATACAAGCCAGAGACGTATGTGATAGAAGATGAGACAGGTACTGCGCGTTATAAGGCGTTCTTGATTTCGTGTGCCAACGCTTCACAATATGGTAATAATGCCTATATCGCACCGCAAGCTTCCATGAGTGATGGCTTGTTGGACGTGATTATTATGGAACCGTTTGACGTTTTGGAGGCTCCCCAAATCAGTATTGACATGTTTAACAAGACGTTGGATAAGAGTTCGAAAATCAAGACATTCAAGTGCAAGAAGTTGAATATCCGTCGCGAGCGAAAGGGAGTGATTCACTATGATGGCGACCCAGTGATGACGGATGATAATGTGACTATCGAACTCAAGGAGAAGGGTATTAAGATTATCGTCAACCCTGATGCAGATAAGAGCCTACGCAAACCAAATGCCGTGCAAACGGGTGCTGCGTACTTGTTTAATGAAATCAATGTGGTGAGGGAAGACTTGACCAAACATACCAGACATATTCAGGCATTGAGCAAAGTGCTTCAGAGGAAGCTGAATCATTTGTGACCTTATTATATTATATATGGGGTGAATGGGGTGAATGGGCTTGATGGGCGAAAATAAAACTGATTAGGCTTAAACGATCGTTACAAATAAAAATCTTTGGTGACCTCTTGATACCAATCACTACGCTCACCCGTTGGCGTGAGTAAGTTGATGGTTTGCTCATCGATAGAGTGGTGAGGTTGTGGAGAGAATGCCAACAAACAACGTTTGGGTTGTTTGGGAGGTGTTGTCTTGACGTGGATAATGCGAACGGGATATAAGGCATTCAAATAAGCCTCTGCCATGAAATCCTTGATTTGTTCGGTGGGAATGATGGCACTAAATACGCCATCGGTGGTTAACAATTTACTCACCGAACGGAATAAGTCGGAGAAAGGGAGTGTGTCTGCATGTCTTGCCAACGTTCTTTTCTGGTCGGGATTCTTGAGGCTATTGACAAAAAATGGTGGGTTTGACACGATACTATCAAACAATGGTTTTCTTTCAGACAACCATTGATAGCTGAAATCTTGTAGTGAGGAATGGAAAACATGAATCCTATCCTTGGACGGACACTCGTCAACATTTTCGCGAGCTTGAATGCAAGCGTCCTGGTCGATGTCTATGGCAGAAATAATTGCCTTGGAATAGCGTTGCGCCATCATCAAGGCAATCAATCCCGTACCTGTTCCTATGTCGAGGATATGGTTTCCTCCTTTTGCCCAAGCTCCCAACAATACACCGTCTGTACCCACTTTCATGGCACATTTATCTTGGTGAACGGTGAATTGCTGAAACTTGAACATGGTAGGCTATTTAACGATTTCTTCCCATTTGAATACGGCCCCATTCTTGCGTGCTGGGTCGGCACCCTTGAACTCTAAGGAGTAAGGACTTCCATCTGTAGGACTCTTTCCCACGTATAGATGGCGCTTCATGGACAATAACATAAACTCTTGACGGAGCATGTCTTGCCACATAAACTCATCTGCCTTCGAGGCATCTTTGGTCAGTTGAATGTCACCAGCTAATCCTTCACCAGCCACAAACACGTATCTGCCATCTACGCATTTCAAAGCCACCTTACCGTTTCCTCTATCCTCGATTTGGAATTGCGTGTGTTCCGACTTGTCATTAGGTCGTGAATCGTACATCAAACCATGAGTCGTAGCGTTCATGGGAAGATTAGAGGCAAGGTTGATAATTCTGAATGTCTTTCCGTATGGGATGTTGTTCGAACGGTCAGCCATTGGTTCATCTACCGTGAAATTATCGAATTCGGCAAATCCACCGTTCTTTCCCTTGCTATTGAATGCGAAGAGCGACATGCGCGAACCTTGGAACGTAACCAGTTGATAGCCCAACATGATTTGCTTTCCTGGTGTTTGGAAATTAATGCCATCGGTAGAGTAGGCATAATAACCGCAATCGTTGTCGAAATCGCCCACGAAACGAAGCCACACCTTTCCGCCTTTCAACTGAATATCTGTGTCGATGGTGTCATTATGATGCTGGTCGAACCAACGCAAGATGTCTTTCTTGCCTTGTTTCACGATACCTATCCAAGAACAAGGATTATTGATATTTCCCAATCCTGCAACATCGCCATCTTTCAATTTACTAACATTCAATTCAACGGTGGTGGTTGATTGTGGGCCAATCACACGTTGTGTAAGCGTATTTCTTGCCCACATCAATTGCTTGGCAGGTGTTGAGTAAATTCTCAATACACCCTTCTGCAATTTCCATTTGCTATCATCAGGATTGTGGTTCCATTGCCAAACACGTTTCAATTGCTTGCCAGAGAAATCATCGTTGCGCTCGTATGCGGCATGAGGTTCCACGTTAGCACCCGTAGCAGGTTTGAACCATGTGCGAGGTGAACGACCAGGGTTTCCAGATAGTCCGTACATTGGCCATCCATCTTTCCACGTAATGGGTGAGAGGCATACTGTTCTGCCGATGCTATGGAAATCTTGCATGGTAACCGACCACCAATCGCCATTAGGCAATTGCAACATTCCTCCTTGGTGGATATTGGCACATCCTACTGCATTCACGTCGGGTGGGGTAATCCTGAAATCATACCCGTCATCGTTGATACGACCTTGTTGTTGTGTCATGTGACCAGGATGATAACCATACGTTTCGTTGGCACTTACCACACAAGTTTCGTAGGGACCATAGATACTCTTTGAACGAGCACAACTCATCCTTCCCATCGGACGATAATCGGCGCTGAGAATGTAATACATCCCATCTATTTTATATATATGGTGTCCTTCTCCCACAGCACTACCCTCGGGAATGATGACACGTTCCGTTCCTTCTATCGGACCGCTCATGTCGGGCTTTAATTCGGTACACATCACCTTTCCATAACCATGAATGGCATAGATTTTCCCGTCATCATCAAACAGTACGCTCAAATCGTAGATTCTTCCTTGCATGTTATGGTGCTTCCACGGACCTTCCGGTTTCTCGCTGGTAAAGCATTGCAATCCCTTTCCATTGACATTCGAGAAGATGTAGAACATTCCGTTGTGGTATCTGATACATGGAGCCCAGATTCCCTGACCATATATTTCTTTTCCGTTTTTCAGGGAAAAAGCATCGTCGTCGAAATCGAAACGGTCAAAGCAATAAGATATGTTCTCCCAGTTTACCAAATCTTTGGAGTGCATGAGCACCAATCCAGGAACGGCGTGCATTGTTGTGCCAGCCAAATAGTAATCATCGCCCACCAGAATCACGTCGGGGTCAGAGAATTCATCGTAGAATAATGGATTGGTAAACGTACCGTTTCCATTGTCGGCCGTCCAACTCTTGTTGTTAGTCAATTGGTTTTGCTTGCCATCAGCCGCGTTTAAGTTGATGGATATAATCAATGCGGCAATAGAAATAATCAGTTTCTGCATATTGGTAAGTTATTTGATGATGTTGAATTTCGCAAATTTGAGTAGTAGTTGTTTGATGCCTGTGTTCTTGAATTCCACGGTGGCCTTGGTATTCTCGCCTGTTCCCTCGATTTTCAATACCTTTCCTATTCCAAAACGTTGGTGCTCGATGGTGGCGCCTTCTTGCAAGGTGCCAGCACTTGTTGAGGTAGGTTGACTTAATGTTCTGCCACCGTTCTTGATGGCTTCCTCCACTCGCTTGAGATTTCCCCCGCTGGCTTGTAAGCGTTGTTTGAATCTCTCGGAGAAGGGGTCTACGGCTTGTTCTTGTCGTTGTGGAGCCGTAATCTTCGGTTTTGCGTCAGCCATGAATTGTATGGCAACAGGACGACTATTTTGTATTCGTTTATTGGATTGCCTAAAGTTGTCCTCCCAACTATTGAAACGACTGAACGAATTGGAAGAAAATCCTCTATTTCCGCCTTCCACGGTCATCAAACGAGGGTCGATATCCTTGATAAACCTACTGGTAGGATTCATTTCCATCTTTCCGAATCGCAATCTATTCTTAGCGCATGTAAGCGTACAATGTTTCTCTGCCCTTGTAATGGCAACATAGAGCAATCGCCTTTCCTCTTCCAATTCCCTTAACGTGTTGGTACACATCGGACTTGGGAAAATATTCTCTTCCATACCCACTACGAAAACCGTTGGAAATTCAAGTCCTTTGGCAGAGTGGATTGTCATGAGCGAAACACGACTCTCATTATCGTTGTCATCATCAATATCGGTCATCAAGGAAATCTCTTGTAAGAAATCAATCAAGTACACCTTGTCCACCAATCCTTCCTCTCGTTGTTCATCAACAAATGCGTTCATGGACGATAAGAATTCCTCCAAGTTCTCTTGTCTTGATACGGCTTCAGGCGTACTTTCCGAAAAGATGTCAGCGCTGATTCCGCTCTCCTTGATGATTTGTTTACCCAACTCATAAACGTCTTTGGTAACGATTTGAGAAATAAAACTACTGATAAGAAGAACAAAATTATTCAGTTTTTGCCGAGTTCCATTGTTAAATTGGTTTACAAACCCTTCTAATTGAATAGCTTCCCAAAGACTAATTCCGCGTTCATTAGCAAAACCAATCACTTTATTAATGGTTGTTGTGCCAATTCCACGGGTTGGATAATTAATAATACGTTTAAAAGCTTCCTCGTCATCAGGATTTGCAACTAAACGAAAATAGGCGAGCACATCTTTGATTTCCTTTCGTTGATAGAATCCCATACCACCATAAATACGGTAGGGAATGTTTTCTTTCAATAACATTTCCTCGAACGAACGACTTTGCGCATTGGTGCGATAGAGTATGGCAAAGTCGGAGTATTGGCATTTCTCGTTCCTCTTGATGCTTTTTATGTCGTTGCAAACGATAGCTGCCTCTTCCTTGTCCGAATAGGCTTGCTTGAAGACAATCTTCTCTCCCTCATCGTTTTCGCTGAAGACATCCTTCTGGATTTGTTGAGAATTGTGTCTAATCAAACTATTAGCCACTTTCACGATACGTTGCGTGGAACGATAATTCTGTTCCAATTTATGTAGTTTTGCCGATGGGAATATCTTTTGGAAGTTGAGGATATTGTCGATGTTTGCCCCACGAAAAGCGTAGATGCTCTGAGCATCGTCTCCCACCACGCAAATATGCTGATGTTCCTTGGTTAGTTGCAAGATGATGCATTGTTGGGCGTAGTTGGTATCTTGATACTCGTCCACCAATACATATTGAAAGCGTTGCGCATATTTCATGCGTATGTCTTCGTGGTTGTTAAATAGTTGGTAAGTAAGTACTAACAAGTCGTCAAAGTCCATGGCATTAGCACTTTTGCATCGTTGCTGATAAGCCTCGTAAACCTGACCGATGGCTGGCGTTTGCGTATATGAGTCTTGTCTTGTTAGTTGTGGGTCTGCACTATATTTAGCAGGTGTGATTAACTTGTTCTTAGCCATGGATATGCGATTGTGAACCGAAGCAGGCTTATATTTCTTCTCGTCCAATCCCATTTCCTTCATGATGTTTTTCAACAATGAGCGCGAATCGGTTTCGTCGTAAATCGTGAAGTTTGGCTTATAGCCGATTCGCTCGGCTTCCACGCGAAGAATGCGAGAGAATACCGAGTGGAAAGTACCCATGTTTAAACTCCTTGCCAGTTCGTGTCCTACCAAATTGCCAATTCTTTGCTTCATTTCCTTGGCGGCTTTATTGGTAAAGGTCAATGCAAGGATATTCCATGGCTTCATTCCCATTTGCAACAAATAGGCTATCTTGTAAGTCAGCACACGCGTCTTTCCCGATCCCGCACCGGCAATCACCAATTGGGGACCGTCTATGTATTCAACGGCAATGCGTTGGCTGTCATTCAATTGTTCAAGTAACGAATTCATGAGTGTGTGGTCTATTTGTAGTAGTTGCCTTTGGCTGTTTTCGGGTCAACTTCCTTTCCCTCCTTTGGGAAGGAAGGGATGAATCTCATTTCCCTTTCAATCTTTCTTTGTCGCATTCTGATGTATGCGCTGGGTGATTTGGAATTGTATATACGTGGGTTGGGGAAGGTTGCGACGATACGTGCACATTCCGAACGAGTGAGTTCTTCGGCGGTCTTGTCGAAGTGGTATTCGGCAACGGCATCAGCACCATAGATGCCATTTCCCATCTCGATGGAGTTCAAGTAAACTTCCATGATGCGTTGCTTACTCCAAATCAACTCTATCAATACCGTGAAATAGGTTTCAAGGCCTTTCCTCAACCATGTACGCGAAGGCCATAAGAATACGTTTTTGGCCGTTTGTTGGGTAATGGTGCTCCCTCCGCGTGTAATCTTCTTCTTTGATGCGTTTCTTTCAGCTGCCTTTTTGATGGCATCATAATTAAAGCCGTGGTGCGTCAAGAATTGCGCATCTTCTCCCGCCATAGCAGCCACGGGTAAGTGTTTCGACATCTTGTCGAGCGGCACCCAATGATGATGCCAGGTAATGCTCTTCCCGTCCTTGATTTGTTCAATTGAACGAATCACCATCAATGGCGTGATGTAAACGGGTATGAAACGATAAGCCACAACCATCATGATTGTGGAACTAAAAAACAGGGCGAGCACCCATCGAATGACTTTCCTGATGATACGAATCATAAAAAAATCCCTCCCCTGCTTGGGGGAGGGAGTCAAAAACATACCTATTTATTATTGGAGTGTTCCGTTGTTTGCAGCCTCAATCATAGCTTGGCTTGCATACATGTAAACTTCAACACGACGGTTCTGTGCTTTACCAGCAGCAGTAGCGTTGTCAGCAACAGGGTTAGCCTCTCCGTAACCTGTGGTTGAACGGATTTGGTTGTTGCTTACGCCGAGTGACTGGAGATAATTTGTCACGGCTTGTGCGCGTTGCTGAGAGAGGTTCAGGTTCTTTTGTTGGCTCTGCTCAACAGTACTGTTCTTCCATCCAGCATTGTCTGTATAACCTTGAACGGCCACGTCGCAATCAGCATTTTGCTTCAGCACGTTTGCGAAGTTAGACAAAGAATTCTTTGCGGTGCTGCTCAATGTAGAACTACCAGTTGCGAAAAGGATTCCAGAGTCGAACGTTACCTTTACGGCTTGAAGACCATTAGCGTCAGTTACTGATTCCACTTGTGCGTTTTGTACAGCTTGTGCTTGTGCCTTCACTTTATCCATGTGCTTTCCGATGAGAGCACCTGCGCCAGCACCAACAGCACCACCAATAGCGGCACCAACGGCAGTATTACCTGCTATCTTACCAATGACAGCACCTAAGAGTGCACCACCACCAGTTCCAATCAATGCGCCATTCTTCATGGCACTACCGCAGCTAAGCATTACGGCGAGACACATTCCAAGTGTCAAAAATTTCATTTTCTTCATGTTATCAAAAATTAAAAATTTGAATAATTTCTATTTTATCCCTGCAAAGATAATTGTTTTTTTGTGTTGGTACGAATTTTCCAACATTTTTTTGTAATTTTGCGCCAAAAATTACATATATGGTCATTCGAACCACGCAAATCCTTGTAAACAACAAGTGAAAATGCATCGTCGATGACCCATTTTCAGAACAGTTATAAACTATGGCTAAAGAATTAAAAGATCTCACGAAGAGGGCTGACAATTATAGTCAGTGGTACAACGACCTCGTAGTGAAAGCAGATTTGGCAGAACAGTCTGCCGTTCGTGGATGTATGGTAATCAAACCTTATGGTTATGCTATTTGGGAAAAGATGCAACAGCAACTCGACAAGATGTTCAAGGAAACGGGTGTGCAAAACGCTTATTTCCCCTTGTTGATTCCCAAGTCGTTCCTCTCAAGAGAGGCAGAGCACGTGGAGGGTTTCGCCAAGGAGTGTGCCGTCGTAACTCATTATCGTCTTCGTGCAAAAGAGGATAAGAGTGGCGTTGAGGTAGATCCAACGGCAAAACTCGATGAAGAATTGATTATCCGTCCTACGTCGGAGACCATTATATGGAACACGTATAAGAATTGGATTCACTCTTGGCGCGACCTGCCTTTGTTGTGCAATCAATGGTGCAACGTGATGAGATGGGAAATGCGTACGCGTCCTTTCCTTCGCACGTCTGAGTTCTTGTGGCAAGAGGGACATACGGCTCACGCTACGAAAGAGGAGGCTGAGAAAGAGGCACAAACCATGTTGAAAGTCTATGCCGACTTCGCCGAACAATGGATGGCTGTTCCCGTTCTCCAAGGCGTGAAGAGCGAGACGGAGCGTTTCGCTGGTGCACTCGACACCTATACCATCGAGGCCATGATGCAAGACGGTAAGGCTCTGCAAAGTGGTACGTCTCACTTCCTCGGTCAGAATTTTGCCAAGGCTTTCGACGTTACCTATCTGAACAAGGAAAACAAGCCTGAATATGTTTGGGCAACTTCTTGGGGTGTTTCCACGCGCTTGATTGGTGCTTTGATTATGACGCACTCCGATGATAACGGTCTTGTGCTTCCTCCGCGTTTGGCTCCTATACAGGTGGTTATCGTTCCTATCACTAAGGGAAATGACCAATTGCAAGCCATCACCGAGAAACTCACGCCGATTATCAACCAATTGCGTGAACTTGGCATTAGCGTGAAGTATGATGATGCAGAGAACAAACGTCCTGGATTCAAGTTTGCCGATTACGAGTTGAAGGGTGTTCCCGTTCGTCTCGTGATGGGAGGACGCGACTTGGAGAATGGTACGATTGAGGTGATGCGTCGTGATACGTTGGAGAAAGAGACCAAGCAACTCGATGGCATTGTTGAGTACGTGAAGGAATTGTTGGAAGACATCCAGAAGAATATCTTCGAGAAAGCGCGTAAGTATCGCGACGAGCGTGTATACGAATGCGACAACTACGAGGAATTCAAGGAAAAGGTGAAGGATGGTGGTTTCTTCCTCTGTCATTGGGACGGTACGGCCGAGACGGAGGCTAAAATCAAGGAAGAGACACAAGCTACTATCCGTTGCGTGCCTTTCGCTTATGAGCAAACGCCTGGCGTAGATATGGTAAGTGGCAAGCCTGCCAAGTATCGTGTCATCATCGCTCGTAGTTACTAAACGCCGGATGAGAAACTTCAGAAATATTATATTGACCATGCTATCGGCATTCTTGCTCTATGCTTGCGGTGGTAAATCAACGGCAAGTTTTGAGGGTATGGAGTTCGATAGCATTGTCATTGATACGGTTGCCAAGTTGGGAAAGGCAGAAAATGCACCCAGTTGTCAACTTCGTCTAAGCATCCAATACGCCAAGGGAAAGAATGCGCAGAAGTTCAACGATACCTTGTTGCGCTCTGGTATTCTCGCACCTGATTACTTCTCGTTGAGCGATGAGAAGATGAGTGTCAAGGCCATCGTTGATTCTTTCGCCTGCCGATTCATAGCCGATTATCTTCGCGATTACGGCACACTCTATCAGGCTGATATGGCTCATGCCGATTCGTATCGATACGACTTGAAAGTAACGACCAGTACGCACAATGGCGGGGATGATATTCTCAACTACGTGGCAAATATCTACACGTTTGGCGGTGGCGCTCATGGCATCAACCAGACGTTGGTGCGCAACTTCGACATGAAGACGTGCCACATGCTGACGCTTGAAGACGTGTTTATCAGCGACGTGGTCATCAAGGACATGATTGTAGAGAAACTCATCAAGCAGTTCGACGTGGATTCGTTCGACCAACTCAAGGAGAAGTATATTTTTGCCGACGGACAAGTCTATGTGCCCGACAACTTCATCTTGGAAGACGATAAGGTGACGTTTATCTATTGCGAAGACGAAATAGCACCCCATGAAATAGGGGAGATACGGGTTGAATTTGACAAAAGCGACTTGAAATCATACATGAGGTAATGAACGAGATTTTGAAATACTTCCCTCAATTGTCTGACGAGCAAATAGGGCAATTCAATGCCTTGTATGAGTTGTATAAGGATTGGAATGCCAAAATCAACGTGATTTCGCGCAAAGACATAGAGAATCTTTACGAGCATCATGTGCTTCATTCGTTGGCGATTGCCAATGCCATACGATTCAAGGATGGAACGAAAATCCTTGATTTTGGTACGGGTGGCGGCTTTCCTGGCATTCCTCTCGCTATTTTCTTTCCCGATTGTCAGTTTAAGTTGATTGACGGAACGGGCAAGAAAATCCGCGTGGCTACTGAGATTGCCAATGCCATCGGATTGAAAAACGTGGTGGCTGAACACTTGCGCGGTGAGGATGAGAAGGGATTGTTCGACTTTGTGGTGAGTCGTGCCGTTATGCCGTTGCCTGACTTGGTGAAAATCGTACGGAAGAATATTTCCAAGACGCAACGCAATGCGATGGTAAATGGCGTGATTTGCCTGAAGGGAGGAGACGTGCAAGCAGAGGTGAAACCGTTCAAGAATGCTGCCGAAATCACGCCCATTCAAACATGGTTCTCAGAATCGTGGTTTGAGGAAAAGAGTGTTGTCTATCTCCCTATATATAAATAATGTAAGAAGTAGAATAATATGCTGAATACGAAGAAATTTGTTTGCAATATGCTCCAAGAAAATTGCTATGTGGTCAGTGATAGCACCAATGAGTGTGTGATTATTGATTGCGGAGCGTATTATCCCGAGGAGCGAAGAGCCATCGTGGATTATATTCGGAAGAACAAACTTGTTCCGAAGCACTTGTTGGCTACTCACGGACACGTGGACCATATATTTGGCAACGATACGATATACAAGGAATTTGGATTGAAGGTGGAAGTTCATCACAATGATGCGCTTTTTGCGGCGCATGGCGCCCAACAAGCATCGGATATCTTTGGAATGACGCTTGACTACCAAATTCCTCCCATTGGCGAATGCTTCTCTGGCGATGACATCATATCGTTCGGCAATCACCAACTCAAGGTGATTGAAACGCCTGGACATTCGCGCGGAAGTGTCTTTTTCTATTGCGAAGAGGAGAATGTTGCCTTCTCTGGTGACACCCTTTTCCGTTTTTCCATCGGACGAACCGACTTAGACGGTGGTTCGATGTTCATGATTATCCAAAGCTTGCGCACCATCTCGCAATTGCCTGACAAGACCGTCGTTTACCCTGGTCATGGGGATTCTACGACCATTGGCGACGAGGTAGCAAGAAATCCCTATATTGATAGGTAATATCCCGTAGAATGGCAGTACAGACGGAGAAGATTGTTTTAGGAATAGACCCAGGAACCAACGTCATGGGGTATGGTGTCATCAAGGTGATAGGCAACAAGGCCGAAATGGTGTCGATGGGAGTCATCGACCTTCGCAAGATGACCGACCCTTATCTCCGCTTGGGGTATATCTTCGAACGTGTGACGGGTATCATCGATTCTTTCTTGCCCGACGAAATGGCTATCGAGTCGCCTTTCTTCGGAAAGAACGTACAATCGATGTTGAAACTCGGTAGAGCGCAAGGTGTCGCCATTGCTGCCGCCATCCACCACGACATTCCCATTCACGAGTATGCGCCATTGAAAATCAAGATGGCCATCACGGGCAATGGTTCTGCTTCCAAGCAACAGGTAGCGGGGATGTTGCAACGGATGTTGAACTTGGATGTCAACGAGATGCCGAAGTTCATGGATGCTACCGATGCGTTAGGTGCAGCGTATTGCCATTTCCTGCAAATGGGTAGGCCAGAGTCGCAAGCATCGTTCAAGAGTTGGAAAGATTTCGTCAACAAAAATCAAAGTCGTGTATGCAAAAAATCATCAGAATAGAGCAGGGCGTTTGTAGGATGCCTCAATGTAGGTTGGCGGCACCTGTCGACTTCGAGCTATGTGGTGGTGAGCATCTCGCTATCGTGGGCTTGAATGCCAGCGGTAAGTCGATGCTGGTCAATATGATGGTGGGGCGCTATCCGTTGATGGGTGTGGGTGCTACATACGACTTTTCTCCCAGCCAAAAGAAACTGGTGTCTGACAACATCAAGTACATCACGTTTTGCGATAGCTATGGTGGCGATAACGACCGTACTTATTTCCTCCAGCAACGTTGGAACCAAATGGAAATCGACGAGTCTACGCCTACCGTGGGTGCCTTGTTGGAAGAGGCTTATCGTCAATCGGGTGAGGATACGGCAGAGAGACGTGCGTTGCAAACGCACTTGTATCAGTTGTTCCACTTGGATTTGTTGTTGGATAAATACATCATCTTGCTTTCGAGCGGTGAACTTCGTAAGTTTCAGATAACCAAAATCTTACTCGCCATGCCTCGCGTATTGGTTTTAGACAATCCCTTCATTGGGTTGGATGCGAATACGCGCGACCAATTGCGCGATTTGTTGCGTACCGTTTCCAACGAAATCGCCTTGCAAGTGGTGTTGGTGTTGTCGAAGAGCGACGATATTCCCTCGTTTATCACCCATGTGGTGGAGGTAAAAGACTTAAAAGTGTTGCCGAAGGTGAGTAGGGAAGCGTTCTTGCGCGATAGAATCCCGTTTCCTACAAGGGTGTTGGACGATGAAAAGGCGAATGAAATCCTCGCACTCCCGTACAACGATGAGGAATATCATGCGGAGGAAGTGGTGAGTATGCGAAAGGTGAGCATACGATACGGTAACCGTACCATTCTAAAAGAGTTGGATTGGCGTGTGATGAACGGCGAGCGATGGGCGTTGAGCGGACAAAACGGAGCGGGTAAGTCCACGTTGCTCAGTCTTGTCTGTGCCGACAATCCTCAGAGTTATGCGTGCGACATCTCGCTCTTTGGCATTCCGAGAGGATCGGGAGAGAGCATTTGGGACATCAAGAAACACATCGGGTACGTTTCGCCCGAATTGCATAGGGCTTATCGCAGGGATATGCCTGCCATTCGTATCGTAGCGAGTGGATTGAAGGATTCCGTAGGCTTGTACGTCAAACCCAGTGAGGGTGATTACGACAAGTGTCGTTTCTGGATGCGGATATTCGGATTGGAGGGGTTGGAAGAACGTACGTTTTTGAAGCTGTCGAGTGGCGAACAGCGATTGGTGTTGCTGGCTCGTGCGTTCGTGAAAGACCCTGAATTGTTGATTTTGGATGAACCGTTGCATGGACTCGACAATGTGAATCGTCGGTTGGTGAAGGACATCATTGCGGCTTTTTGCCAGCGCAAGAACAAGACGATGATATTCGTTACGCACTACCAAGAAGAGTTGCCGAGTTGCATCAATCACCATCTTTTCCTTCAACGGAATTAAACCGATTGGAGTGTTATGAGTCAAAAATATAAATAAAAAACATAAAGGAATATGAGAAAATTGTTATTTGTAGCTGCATTTTTGTGCATGTCGCTGACTATTCAGGCGCAAGATGTGTTCAATGAGTTGCTAAGTTCTTCGTTGAAGGTTGCTGAAAATACGCAAAACGACATAGAAACGCGTAAGGTTGCTACGTTCAAGTACGATGAATTGTGTTACATGAAGCAGAAATTGCTGCCCGAAGTGCTGAAAGACACTACAAATTTGGTGGTTTTCAATAAGGTTATCGACCTTTTGAACCAACAATCGTATGCGATGTACCAGTTTATCAACTTGTTTGTGGAGAAACTGGCTTCTGGAAAGAAGAAAAAACAAGAGGTTGTTTTGGCCGTCTTCAAGAATGCGTCTATCAATAATCCGTTGTTCAACGATGAGGATACTGAACTCGTTCATGCCTATTACAACAACGATAACTACTTGACACAGTTCTCGTTAGACACCGATTGGATAAAGGCATTAGAGGAAGTGAAAAAGCATGAGTGGTAGTTGCCATTCATGCTTTTATTTCTTTTATGTCATGTATGACAAAATGTCAGTCTCTTCCCGTCTTTATTATTTTGTTTCATTGTTTCATGTTTCATGAAACATTAGGTGTTTTACATTATTGAGAATACTAATGTATTTTAATTATATTAATATATTATTATAATAATATATTAATATAAATTTCTTACTCTAACATTTGAAGCTACTAATGTTTCATGAAACATGAAACATGAAACAATTTATGTCCCCAAAGTAACAAAAGTAACAGTAACAAGTAACAATAAGGTAGGCTCATATATATTCTCTTATTTTAGTGTTACAATACGATATATTTATAGGGGATATTTTAAGAAATTATTAGGTTATAAATTTTATATTAATATATTATTATAATAATATATTAATATAATGTATATATATACCTTCTTCGCTATATAGATAGAGTCTTATTGTTACTTGTTACTGTTACTTTTGTTACACCACATTTACGTCCCGTAAATATGGTGTTTACGTGTCGCAAATATGATGTTTACAGGGCGTAAATATATGGTTTAGCTTTTTTAACACGAATACCCCATTTTGTTAACGGATTTTTACACCATAATGAAGCCCGTTTTTTGGTAGTTGGGATTTTAAGCAGTACCTTTGCAAAAGTAAAGCCACCTCACCCATTCATTCCCCAAGCGAGGGGCGTGAAGCCGCCACAAATGCAACATTAACGTTATTTTTCACAAATCGCTCGCAACTTCCGCCATTTTTTAGTAATTTTGCAACAAATTGTACCTATCTGACTATAGGATGAAAGTTTTAGATATAATTCAAGAACAAACCAGAGAGAGGAATTTCTCATTCGAAGTGCTTCCGCCACTCAAGGGAACGGGCACAGATGCACTCTTTGCCACGATTGACAAACTGAAAGACTTTGACCCTCTCTTCATCAATATCACCACGCACCACAGCGAATACGTGTATAAGGAGTTGGAAGATGGCAACTTTGAGCGTCAACGCATACGCAGGCGACCAGGCACAATCGCCATTGCAGCTGCCATCCAAAATAAATATCACATACCCGTGATCCCCCACGTGATTTGCAGCGGTGCCACGACGGAAGACATAGAATATGAATTGCTCGACTTGCAATTCTTGGGCATCTCCAACCTCCTGTTGCTGAGAGGCGACAAGGCGAAAGACGATAAGACATTCAAGCCTATCAAGAACGGACACGCCCATACGACGCAACTGATAGAACAGGTGAACCGATTCAACGAGGGATTCTTCATAGACGGCACTCCCATCAAGAAACCTGGCGTTCCCTTCGAGTATGGTGTGGCTTGCTATCCCGAGAAACATGAGGAGGCTCCCAATCTGGAACTCGACATGCAATACTTGAAACAAAAGCAAGACTTGGGTGCGCAATATGCCGTGACGCAATTGTTCTTTGACAACAGAAAATACTTCGACTTCGTGGAGAAGGCTCGGAAGATGGGCATTACGATTCCGATTATTCCAGGTATCAAGCCGTTCGCTAAGCTCTCGCAATTGACTATCGTGCCGAAAACATTCCATTGCGACCTGCCGCAAGAACTGGCTTCGGAAGTGCTGAAATGCAAGACGGATGACGATGCGAAGGCATTAGGGGTGGAGTGGACAACCCAACAATGCAAGGAGTTGTATGAAAGTGGCGTGAAGAACATTCATTTCTATACGGTATCGGCCGTGGATATGGTAAGACAAGTGGTGGAAAATCTTTTTTAAACATGAAATTCAGTGAGGTAGTAGGACAGGAAGAGGCAAAGCAACGATTGCTGAAGATGGTGCAAGAAGATCGTGTGCCCCATGCGATGGTGCTTTGTGGACCTACGGGAAGCGGAAAAATGGCATTGGCATTGGCGTTTGCTTCCTATCTGTTGGGAGAGCGCGAGGAAACGCCGAGTGATAATGGATTGTTCGACGATGGCGGTTCGTTGTTTGGCAATCCTCAACCAACTACCAACAATCCGTCAGCCAAATATGCAGAGGCGATGCTGAAGAAGTGGCAACATCCCGACTTGCATTTCTCCTATCCTGTGATTAGGCCTGCGGGGAAATCGGCTGAGCATAAGATGGTGAGCGACGACTATACCAAGGAATGGCACGAATTGTTGATGGAGGGTCCTTACTTCACTATCGACCAATGGCTGGATGCGATGAAGGCTGCCAATCAACAGGCGATTATCGGGGCAGGGGAGAGCGATGACCTCACGCGTAAGTTGAGCTTGAAATCCAGTCAGGGAGGATACAAGGTGAGTTTGATATGGTTGCCCGAGAGGATGAATCAGGAATGTGCCAACAAACTATTGAAGCTCTTGGAAGAGCCACCTGCCAAAACCGTGTTTATCATGGTGAGTGAGGCACCTGAGCAGTTGATGGAAACCATTCGGAGTAGGACGCAACGCATAGACATCAGGCGCATTGAGGAAAAGGACATCGAAGAGGCGCTCATCGCTCGTAGGGGCATAGAGGCAGATATGGCTCACCGCATAGCGCGATTGTCGAACGGCAGTTGGTTGAAAGCCCTCGATACGTTGGACGTAGACAACGAGAGTCGGCAGTTCTTGGAGATGTTTATCTCGCTGATGCGCTTCGCCTATTCGCGCAACGTGAAGGAGTTGAAGAAATGGAGCGAGACGGTGGCTGGCTACGGTAGAGAGCGCCAAAAGCGAATGCTCTGCTACTTCATGCAGATGATACGCGAGAATTTCATGTACAACTTCCACGTGCCAGACATGAATTATATGTCGGAAGAGGAGGAGAATTTCGCGAAGAATTTCGCCCGATTCATCAATGAGGCAAACGTCATGGAAATCAATGATGTATTGGCACTTGCCTATCGCGACATCGGACAAAACGCCAACGGAAAGATTGTGTTCTTCGACTTGGCATTGAAAATGATAGTACTATTAATCAGAAAATAGATATGGATTTTAAAGATATGAAATTTCACGTCTTCCGTGATAGCGACAGAGGACTCTCACATCAGGGTTGCGGAAGGCAAGACAATAAGTTGAACACCTACGATTGGTTGGCTGACGTGCCTGGCAACCAAGAAGATACCGACTTGGTGGAGGTGCAATTCAAGAACACCCGAAAGGGCTACTACCACAACGTCAATAAGTTGGAGTTGAAGAAAGGCGACATCGTAGCCGTGGAAGCCAGTCCTGGACATGATATCGGCGTGGTGACGCTCACGGGTAGGTTGGTAAAGTTGCAAGTGAAGAAAGCCAACCTGAAATCAGCCGATGAAATCAAGCGCGTGTTTAGGTTTGCCAAGCAAGTGGACATGGATAAATACTTCGAGGCGAAGAGCAGAGAACATGCCACGATGATACAAAGTAGGCAAATCGCCAAGGATTTAGGCTTGCAGATGAAGATTGGCGACGTGGAGTATCAAGGCGACGGCAACAAGGCTATCTTCTATTACATCGCTGACGATCGCGTGGACTTCCGCCAGCTTATCAAGGTGTTGGCAGAAACCTTCCATGTGCGCATCGAGATGAAGCAGATTGGCGCACGTCAGGAAGCGGGACGAATCGGAGGAACGGGACCATGCGGAAGGGAATTGTGTTGCGCTACGTGGATGAAAAACTTCGTGAGCGTGAGCACCAATGCCGCCCGATTCCAAGACATCTCGCTCAATCCGCAGAAATTGGCTGGTATGTGCGCCAAGTTGAAGTGTTGCCTGAACTATGAGGTAGACGACTACATGGAAGCCTCGCGCAACTTGCCGAGCAAGGAAGTGGTGTTGCAAACCTTGGATAGCGATTATTATCTGTTTAAGACCGACATTCTTTCGGGAATGGTCACTTACTCCACCGAGAAAGGCGTAGCCGCCAACATGGAAACCATTACCGCCCAACGAGCCAAGGACATCATTGAGATGAACAAGCAAGGCCATAAGCCACTATCGTTGACCGAAGACGGAAACGGCAGGGAAATGAAGGCACATACCGACTTGTTGGCTGAAGCCGACATCAGTAGGTTTGACAAGAGCAAGCGAAAGAAGAAAAAGGGTGGTAATCGCAATGCGGCCAATAAGCAGAATGCCAACAATGCCCCGCGCAAGGAAGGCAAACCGAAGGCAAACGATGCCAACCAAGAAGCAGAATAAGGTAACGCATGAGAATGATGCTACATCGCATAAAGACACTATCTATCATCTTGTCAGCAGTGCTGCTGCTGACATTTTTGTCTTGCAACGAAAACATCGTTTACTATCAGTATATCTCTACGCCATTGTCGGGATGGGACAAGAATGATACGCTTTCTTTCTTCTTGCCCAAGATGGAGGTAGAGGGAAACTATGGGATGGATTTGGGATTGCGCATCAACGACTCGTATCCTTTCACGAGCTTGACACTCGTCATACAAAAGACATTCTTCCCGTCGATGACGATTTCCACGGATACGATACTTTGTAGGTTGAGAGACGAAAAGGGAACACCGAGAAGGCAAGGAGTGAGTTACTATCAATATACCTTTCACATAGCCGACTTGCAATTGCAACACGACGACTCGATACAGGTGAACATCAGGCACGATATGAAGCGTGAGATGTTGCCAGGGATAGGAGACGTGGGAATCGTGATGAAACGCTATTGATTCAGGTACGTATCAGATTCCTGCCTGCGTCGATGCGCAAGAAGATGAAGAGCAAGATGGTGAATCCCCACAACGAACTACCGCCATAGCTGAAGAACGGCAAGGGAATGCCGATGACAGGCGTAAGTCCGAGAACCATTCCTACGTTGATAAAGACATGGAAGAGGAAGATGCTCAACTCGCAATAGCCATACACCCTACCAAACTTGAAAGGTTGTCGCTCCGCCAAGTGAATCAATCGCAATATCAAAGCCAAGAACAAGAGCAATACGCCTGCCGAACCGAAAAATCCTTCTTCTTCGCCCACGGTGCAGAAGATGAAGTCGGTGTCTTGTTCGGGCACGAATTTCAATTTTGTCTGCGTACCGTTGAGAAATCCCTTTCCCAACAATCCACCCGAACCAATGGCAATCTCACTCTGATGCACGTTGTAACCAGCACCAGCCAAGTCTTCTTCCAATCCCAACAATACGTTGATTCTCACGCGTTGGTGAGGCTTCATCACGTCGTTCATCACGTAGTCGGCTGAATAGAAGAACATCACCGAACCCAACGTAAACAAGGAGATGAAGAAGTAATCGCGTAAGCGCAAACTCAAGCTATGATAGATGAGATAGCCGATTAACCACGCACACAAGACGAGTTGAACCCATACGATGTCGAAGGGAATGACGAACTCGGAGAACAACAAGAAAATCAACGTAATGGCGATGCAATAAGTGGCGATGAGCCTCGCTCGCTTCTTATCCTTGCAATAGATAGATACCATGCCTGCCGTGAACAATTGCACGGAGAGCAACACGACAAACTTGCCGATGGAAGTGGGAGTATCCCATAGCCAATTGTGCTCATACTTGATGCCCACCACGAAATAGAATACCAATGCCACACCCGTAAACAAGATGCTACCAGGCATTCCGTCGCGATAGAAGACAAGGAAAAACGATAGGTAAACCAATGCGGAACCCGTCTCTTTTTGTCCGACTATCAATAACATCGGCAAAAGCACGATAAAGCAAGCCTTGAGGAAATTGCGCGGTTGTTGGATATTGAAGCCAAAGGTACTCATCATCTTCGAAACCGCCAATGCCGTAGCAAACTTGGCAAACTCGGCTGGTTGGAAACGCAGAGGTCCCAATACTATCCACGACTTGGAACCCTTGATTTCGGTAGGGTTGAAAATCGTGAGAAACAAGAGAATGGCAAACAATCCGAAGACGATATAGGCAAAGGTATCGTAGAAACGGTCATCGAGCATGATGAGTACGAATCCCAAACAGATGGAAGTGCCAATCCACACGATTTGCATACCTGAACGGGTGTCCAAGCTAAAGATGTCGGTATCTCCGTAGGTGTAAGATGCACCGCAGACGCTCAACCAACCAAAGGTGAGCAAAGCCAAGTAGATGGCTATCGTCCACCAATCAAGCGAACCGAGTACGCTGGGTTGTTTTTCCGTTCCTTGTTGTACCATTTGCACTATTTTTTATAAATGTAATCGTAACTGATATGGCGATTTTGGAAATATGTCGCCCTTGCTTGTGAACCTTTAGACAATTCGCCCTTGATGTATTGTTCCATCATCAAGGCTCCGATGGGAACACCAAATTGCGCACCGAATCCACCATTTTCCACATATACGGCAATGGCAATCTTGGGATTGTCCATGGGTGCGAATCCCATAAACACAGAGTGGTCTCTTCCTCTGTTTTGTGCCGTTCCCGTCTTACCGCATACAGCATAGTCGGAGCGATTGGCAGCACGACACGTTCCTCCCAATACGGAAGAACGCATACCCATCACCACCCATTCGTAAGCCTGTTTGCTTGCCTTGGTGTAATGACGACGGGTAAACGTAGTGTCTAATGCCTCTCCTTGCACCTTGCGCACTACGTGAGGAACATAGTAATAACCGCGGTTGGCGATGGTCGCTCCAAGGTTGGCAATTTGCAACGGCGTGAGATTCACCTCTCCTTGTCCGATGGAAATACTGATGACCGTCAATCCATTCCATGAGTTCTTGTATGCGCGGTCGTAGAACTCGGCATTCGGAATCAAACCGCGTTTCTCGCCTGGCAAGTCAACACCCAATTTATATCCGAATCCCATAGACACCATATAGTCGCGCCAAATATTCATCGCTTGTTGCACGTTCTTGTATCTATCCCTATCAGACATCATGTCGTAGAATCCCCAACAGAAATAACCATTACATGACGTGCTGATGGCAGGAACGAGACTCAAGGGAGAGGGGTGTCCATGACATCCTACACGCAATCCGCGGAAAACGAATCCACGATGACAAGAATAGGCCGTTTGTGGCGTGATGATTCCCTCGTTGAGAAACGTCAATGCCTGTGAGGTCTTGAACGTGGAACCAGGAGGATATTGTCCCATGATAGAGCGGTTGAGCAATGGTTTTCGCGCATCTTTCTGCAATAGTTGATGTCCCTTTCCACGTTGACGACCAACCATGTTGCGCGGGTCGTATGTCGGTGATGATACCATGCAGAGGATTTCGCCTGTAGAGGGTTCGATGGCGACAATACTTCCAATCTTCCCTTGCATCAATCGTTCGCCCAAGGCTTGTAACTTCAAGTCGATACTCAGCGTAAGGTCTTTACCAGCAATGGGTTTGGTGTCGTATTCACCATTCTTGTATCGTCCTTGAATCCTACCGTGAGCATCACGAAGAAGAATCTGAACGCCTTTCTGTCCTCTTAGTTGCTTTTCGTAAAAACGTTCCACACCCAATTTTCCCGCATAGTCGCCTGGAGAATAATAATCATCTTCCTCAATGTCGCGAGGGGATACTTCACCCACATCACCCAACACGTGAGCGGCATAGGGATAGTTGTATTGTCGGATACTTCGTTTTTGTACGTAGAAGCCAGGGAAACGAAATATTTTTTCGTAGAACACGCTGAACTCCTTTTCAGATAATTGACTCATGAACAACTGTTGGGTAAATCGCGAATAACCAGGATTCTTCGAACGATCCTTGATGTCTTTCATTCGTTGGATGAAAAATTCCTTGGTAATTCCCAACGCGCGACAAAATTCGAGCGTGTCTAATTTCCCGCTTTCCTCGTTCATGATGACCATCACGTCGTAAGCAGGTTGGTTGTACACCAACAATTCACCATGTCGGTCGGTGATGGCTCCTCGTGAAGGAAACTCAATCTTCTTCAGAAACGCATTGGAGTCGGCATTCCGCTTATAGTCATCACTCAGCAATTGCAAAGTGAACAAGCGAATGATGTAGATGACGACAATGGCGATAGCCACTCCACCAATCACGATTCTCCTTTTCTCAAGTTCGAATTCCTTCACGTCTCAGTTTTAAAATAAAGGGAATTATCTTATGAAGTACGCAATCTTTCTACCGATAGAATGAGCAAGGATGTCAAGGCGGTAGAACCGAATACGCATCCCAACCATTGTAGCCAATGGAACAAGTTGAATGCTTCCAACGTGTAGAACGTCAGACAATAGATGAAGACGATAATCACCGTGTACCATGAATATTTGGAATTGCCCAACGTCTTCATAGACGGTTGGAAGTTTTCCTGACTATCGCGAGGCATGAACAATTCAAGCATATATGGTTGGAGCAATCCTATCAAAGTCATCGACGCTGCTCCCACACCTGGTGTGTTGGAACAAATGTCTACGCTGATGCCCATGACGAAACACCAAGCCAATATGCCCCATTTCGGATAATTGATGCGGAAGGTAAGGGCTAAATATACATACACCATAGGCGTGATGCAATCAAATAGGCAAATCTGATTGCATATCAATGCTTGCACCAATAGCAAAAGCACGAACAATAAAATATACCACAAGAGTTCGAATTTCATCCGTTCACGCTTATATTTTGAGTCGTATCCTTTTTACCAACCGCGTTTCTGTCTTTTTCCTTGATGCCAAGGCTATCTTGCGCCTCACGCATAATCTCGATTCGCTCCTTCATCAATGCATCGTCTATTACGCATACATCGCGCAACTTGCCGAAATCGGTAGACAATTTCACCAAGAGACGATACGACAATCCATCCGACGAATTGAATACGCGCATGATAGTACCCACCAATATTCCTTTCGGGAATACGGATGAATAACCACTTGTTACCACCTTGTCGTATATCTTGAATTGAGCGTGACGAGGTACATCATCCAAATAGGCATACGCTGACGAACCACCTTCCCAACACAAATAACCGAAATAGTTGCGGTTTTGGATGGAACAACTGATGTTGGAACTGGAATTCAATACGGGTATCACCACCGAATAATGGCGAGACACCATATAGACGATTCCCACGATACCGTTTCCACTCACAACGCCCATATCGCAACGCACCCCGTCTAAAGAACCTTTGTTGATGGTGATGAGATTGTTGCGTTTGTTCAGTTCGTTGCTAACCACCTTGGCGGGAATCAACTTATATTCCTGCAAGGTTCGCAACTGGTCTTGATAGAGAATACTGGAATCACCAGCCGCTTCTTCCAATTGTTTGGACAATGAAGCCACTTGGTGTTCCAGATAGGCATTGCGATAAGTGAGTTCTTCGTTGACCTTTGCCAACGAGAAAAACGACTCTACGTCGGAACTCCACTCCAACATCTTTCCCGATACTGCATTGGCAGACGAGAACCACACACTCCCTTGATAGCTATTATATTGAAATAGCAAAACAAAACTCACGACCTCCAGCAGCACAAAAACAAACCAGTGGTTGTATTTTGCCAAAAAAGCTATGAGGTTATGCATTGATTATCTCATCAAGAAAGAGAACTTGTCTACGTTTTTCAATGCGATTCCCGCTCCTCTTGCTACGCTATGCAAAGGATCTTCGGCAATATGGAAATCAATGTGTATCTTGTCCTTCAAACGCTTGTCAAGGCCGCGAAGCAATGCGCCGCCTCCCGTAAGGAAGATACCATTGTGTACGATGTCGGCATACAACTCTGGTGGAGTCTTCTCCAATGCCGATAATACGGCATTCTCGATTTTGGCAACCGTCTTGTCGAGACAATGAGCAATCTCTTGGTAGCAAACGGGAACTTCCATTGGAAGAGCCGTGATACGGTTTGGACCGTGTACAACATAATCCTCTGGTCCTTCATCGCCTAAGTCGGTCAATGCGGAACCTACGTGAATCTTGATACGCTCAGCCATACGTTCACTGACTTTCACGTTGTGCTGACGACTCATGTATTCTTGAATGTCAGCGGTAAGGTCATCGCCAGCAATACGGATAGAGTTGTTGGAAACGATACCTCCCAAGGAAATGACGGCAATCTCGGTAGAACCACCACCGATGTCTACAATCATGTTTCCTTCTGGAGCCTCTACGTCTATACCGATACCAATAGCGGCAGCCATTGGCTCAAAAATCAAATATACGTCACGACCGTTGGCGTGCTCGGCACTATCTCTCACCGCGCGAAGTTCCACTTCGGTACTACCCGATGGAACGCCAATCACCATGCGCAATGAGGGCGAATACAATCTATTGCCCGTGTGTACCATCTTAATCAAGCCACGCATCATCAATTCGCATGCGGTGAAGTCGGCAATCACGCCGTCGCGCAATGGGCGAATCGTTCTAATATTGTCGTGTGTTTTTTCATACATCAACTTGGCTTTCTCGCCCACGGCAATCATCTTGTCGGTATGGCGGTCGAGCGCAACGACGGATGGTTCGTCAACCACAATCTTATCATCGCTGATAATGATGGTGTTGGCTGTACCCAAGTCCATCGCAATTTCCTGAATAAAAGAAAAGAATCCCATGTCTAAATAACTGATTTTTTATTGGTCATTTTTACAAAACCAACTATGAATAGCCGTATCGTAATGACTGCTTACGCCGAATGCTCGTTCGGCAAACAACTTACGGTCATCTATCGTTGTCTGTGCGCCCTTGGCGTTCAAGAGGCTTAACAGCAATGAATACTCTGCCTTGCTTGGTACGATGACAACATCCTTGAAGTTCTTTGCACCAGCACGAATCAACGAAATACCGCCGATGTCAATCTTCTCGATGATGTCTTCTGCAGATGCTCCGCTTTCCACGGTTTGCTCAAACGGATACAAGTCAACGATTACCAAGTCGATGGCAGGAATGTCGTACTCCTTCATCTGTTGCAAGTCGCCGTCATTGTCACGACGAGCCAAGATGCCGCCAAACACTTTGGGATGGAGCGTCTTCACGCGTCCGCCCAAGATAGAGGGATATGTAGTTACGCTCTCCACCGTTTGGCACTCGTATCCTAATGATTCGATGAACTTCTGCGTACCGCCCGTTGAGAGGAATTTCACGCCTTCCTCGTTCAATTTCTTCAATAACTCATCCAATCCATCCTTGTGGAATACGGAGATGAGGGCTGTTTTTATTGGTTTTGTTTCCATCATATATTTTCTTCCTTATTAAATGAGAGCGCAAAGATACGAAAAACGATTGAACTGACAACGAATTTTAACAAGAAAAATCATAAAAATATTTTCTTACTTGACATAAATCTTTTTCGTCACATTTCCTTGTCTTACAATCATCACTCCGCGTTGGGGCGATGTAATGCGCTGACCGTTGAGATTGTAGTATTCCACGGGCATTTCGCGATAGTTGTCTGCGATATTCACGTCAATACCGTCTGCAACGGCATTCATGAATTGTTCGAAAGCTGCTTTAAGTGCATCATTCTCCGCACTTGCCTCGTCTTCCGTCTCTGCTTGTCGATAGGTGAAGAAGTCTTCCGCATGTTTCAACGCATTCTTCATCTCATTCAGGGCGTCGTTCGAAACCTCGCTTCCGTGAAGTTCTATTTCTTGGTAAGCCTTGTTGATATTCTCCGTCAACCTACGATAGTAATTGTCGATATGGTATTCCGTTGAGGCTTTCCATGTGCGATAGCCATTCTTGAAATAAGGTGTCAGCACGGCGGTAAACGGTTCCAATGCGGTAGATTGCTCCACGGGCATGTAATAAGCCAAACCATTCCTTAGTGTCAACGTCATTGCTTTCTCGTCGATGTCGGCCTTATAGGTAGACACGTACATGTTTCCGTCGAAAGCCGTTACTATCGTATCGGTACCAACTGTTACGTTCTCTCCCACGATGGTATTCAATCCGTCATGGTCGGGTAGGAACATGAAGATGGTATTGGCATTGATTTCGTCAGCATAATCCCATGCTACGTAGTGAGTGGAGTGGTTGATTTCACCAGGCACTTTCACTTGCATTCCGTATGGTACGGGTGCGGCAAACGGAATCATCGCATCGTTCCAAACGCCCGTTTCCGCCTTGTCAATTACGAGTTGCGCTTTACGAGCGGTGAATGGAGTGGAGGGATGGAATTCGTATGCGGTATGGATAACCAAATTTTCGCAAACACCATTCACCACCAAGTTGTCAACACCAGGTACTTCGTAATCGGTGTAGATGATGGCATTTGGATTGGGTATTGCCGGACGTTGTACGATGTCTTTCACGCCCGTCATGTCATACGAACAAACTAACGGGTCGTTGAGTATACTCAGGAATACAGCATCGTTCCATGTG
>JAEEGL010900720.1_pt1 | contig 28352 bp, 27 predicted proteins | sample 9134231 | NCBI WGS metagenome assembly JAEEGL01 (sample SAMN16246548, study PRJNA631951) | gut metagenome | biome: gut microbiome; feature: rumen; material: fiber-attached | host: Bos | place: Iran: Karaj | collected 2018-10
CTGGGGGCAGAAGGTAAGAGATACGATGCCTGCGTAGCCAGCGGACCGATGATCATGATGAAGTTCGTATGTAAGCGCACGAAGGAGCGCGGTATCCCGACCAGCGGCAGCAGGAACCCGATCATGGTAGACGGAACCGGCATGTGTGGTGCCTGCAGGGTGATCGTCAATAATGAAGTGAAATTCGCATGCGTGGACGGACCTGAATTTGACGGGCATGCCGTTGATTTCGATCAGGCCATGAAACGCCAGCAGCTGTATAAGACCCAGGAAGGAAAAGCAATGCTGAAACTGACGGAAGGTGATACACACCACGGAAATTGCGGAAACTGCGGAGGTGACAAATAATGGATATGATGAAAAAAGTTCCGGTCAGGGAACAGGATCCGCATGTTCGGGCGACCAATTTTGAAGAAGTCTGCTTAGGATATAACGAGGAAGAGGCAAAAGAAGAAGCCGCAAGGTGTTTAAACTGCAAGAATCCGCAATGTGTAACGGCCTGCCCGGTTTCGATCAATATTCCGGCGTTTATTCAGGAAGTCAAAAACGGCGATATTCAAAAAGCATCTTCGATCATCGCTGAGTCAAGCGCTTTGCCTGCGGTCTGCGGCAGAGTGTGTCCGCAGGAAAACCAGTGTGAAGGGAAATGTATCCGCGGGATCAAAGGGGAAGCCGTTTCCATCGGCAAACTGGAGCGTTTTGTTGCCGATAAGGCAAGAGAACTGGGCGTGAAGCCGGAACCGGCGAAAGAAAAGAACGGTCATAAAGTTGCCGTGATCGGATCCGGTCCTTCCGGTCTGACCTGCGCGGGAGACCTTGCAAAAAAAGGATATGATGTCACGATCTTTGAAGCTTTGCATGAACCCGGCGGCGTACTTGTATATGGGATCCCGGAGTTCCGTCTTCCCAAGCAGAAGGTTGTTGCAAAAGAGATCGAGAACCTGAAAGCGCTCGGTGTAAAGATCGAGACGAACGTTGTCATCGGCAAATCCGTTACCATTGACAGCCTGATGGATGACGAAGGATTTGAAGCAGTGTTCATCGGAAGCGGTGCGGGACTGCCGAAATTCATGGGGATTCCCGGAGAAACGGCAAACGGTGTCTATTCCGCAAATGAATATCTGACCAGAAGCAATCTGATGAAGGCGTTTGATGAGAACTATGACACACCCATCAATGCCGGAAAGAAAGTGGCCGTTGTCGGAGGCGGAAATGTGGCCATGGACGCGGCAAGGACCGCACTGAGACTCGGCGCCGACGTCAGTATCGTATACAGAAGAAGTGAAGAGGAACTGCCGGCCAGAGTTGAAGAAGTGCATCATGCCAAAGAAGAAGGGATCAAATTCGAACTGCTGACCAATCCCGTGGAGATCCTTGTGGATGAAAACGGCTGGGTCTGCGGTATGAAATGCGTGCGCATGGAACTGGGCGAACCGGATGCTTCCGGCAGACGCAGACCGGTCGAGATCAAAGGCTCCGAATTTGTCATGGAACTGGATACCGTGATCATGTCTCTCGGCACTTCCCCCAACCCGCTGATCGCATCCACGACTGCAGGTCTTGAAGTGAACAAAAGACAGGGGATCGTGACCGAAGAAGAAAGCGGACAGACATCCAAGGGTGGTGTTTTTGCCGGCGGAGATGCCGTGACCGGTGCTGCGACCGTAATTCTTGCCATGGGTGCCGGAAAAGTTGCGGCAAAAGGCATCGACAAATATCTTATGAACAGGTAAACGTGATCGTCACGTAAGATGGGAGGAAAGAATGCCCTGGTGTCCGAATTGTAAATACGAGTATAAAGACGGAGTGACCGTTTGCGCTGATTGCGGCGCGCAGCTTGTGGAATCCCTCAAAGAGATCGAGGAAGCACAGGCTGTGAAAGAAGAAGAGGAAAGACAGGCGCATCTTAAGGCGGCAGAAGAACTTGCGATAAAGATGAATGAACAGGGAACACCGCTTTTTGATGAAGAGACTGTAAAAGAGCCCGGATACAAGACCGCAAAAGATAAGGCCGGTGATTACCGTTCTTCCGGGTTTGCGCTGACCGGTGTCGGAGCGGTCGGGATCATTGTTGTGATCCTGTACGTTTCCGGCGTGTTTTCGCTTAATATAAACAGCAATATCCGTCTGATCAGCATCATCACGCTTTCCGTGATGTTTCTGTTTTTTATCGTCATCGGGATCAAGTCTTTTCTGGATGCCAAAAAATGCATGACGATCAGTGAAGAGGAAGAAGAAACCGATGAAGAGGTTATCAACTGGTTTTTGTTCAACTATGATGCTGCTCTGATCGATGAGAGCCTGGATCTGAACAATGAAGCATTGGAAGAAGAGATCAAGTATTTTTCCAGAAATGAATTCATGAAAGAAAAGATCCTCGGACAGTATCCGGATCTGGACCGCGCTTACCTGGATAATCTTCTGGAAACACTGTATGCAAAAATCTATGAACATTGAGATCCTCTGTGTCGGAAAGATCAAGGAAGCCTATTTAAAGGATGCCATTGCGGAGTATTCCAAGCGTCTCTCTAAATACTGTACGCTTAAGATCACGGAAACAGAAGATGAGAAGACCGTAGATAAGCAAAGCGCTGCAGAGGATGAACTGGTCAAGAAACGGGAAGGGGAAAGAATTTTAAAGCATCTGAAGGAGCAGGCCTTTGTCGTCGCGCTGGACATTGAAGGCAGGATGATGGATTCAGTCGGATTCTCCAAATTGCTTGCCGATACTGCGTTAAGATCCGTTTCCCATATCCAGTTTGTGATCGGCGGATCTTTGGGGCTCTGTCCTGAGATCATAAATAAAGCGGATCTGAAACTCAGTTTTTCGAAAATGACGTTCCCGCATCAGCTGATGCGGGTCATTCTGTTGGAACAGGTCTATCGTGCATACCGCATCATGCATCATGAGCCGTATCATAAATGACCGTTGTGATTTCGTTTTTTAAACGGGAGGGCAGAACATGTTAATGGTCGATCTGATCAGAAAAAAAAGAGATGGCGGAAAGCTTACCAAAGAAGAGATCGAATACATGGTAAAGGGATACACACAGGGCGAGATCCCGGATTACCAGATGTCAGCCATGCTGATGGCGATCCTGTTTCGGCACATGGATCCCGAAGAGACGGTTGAACTGACACTGGCCATGATGAACAGCGGAGAAGTGCTGGATCTTTCCGCGATCAACGGGATCAAGGTCGACAAACATTCCACAGGCGGTGTCGGAGACAAGACCAGTCTGGTACTGACACCGATGGTGGCAAGCCTTGGTGTTCCCGTTGCGAAGATGAGCGGAAGAGGGCTCGGACATACCGGCGGCACGATCGACAAGCTGGAGAGTTTTACCGGATTTCATACGGATATCAGCAATGAACAGTTTCTGCAAAATGTTTCTAAGATCGGCATTTCCATCATGGGACAGACAGCGAATCTTGCGCCTGCCGATAAAAAGCTGTATGCCTTGCGGGATGTAACGGGAACCGTGGATAATCTTTCCCTGATCGTCAGTTCCATCATGAGCAAAAAGCTTGCCGCAGGCGCCGATGCCATTGTTCTGGATGTAAAATGCGGAAACGGCGCGTTTATGAAAACGGAAGAGGATGCCACGGAACTTGCAACAAGCATGGTGGATATCGGGAAACGTCTGAACAGGAAGATGGTAGCCGTTATTTCCGATATGGAACAGCCTTTGGGTTATGCGGTCGGAAACGCCCTTGAGGTACAGGAAGCGATCGATACCTTAAACGGACGGGGACCGGAAGATCTGAAAGAACTCTGCCTGACACTCGGATCGCAGATGGTTTATCTTGCCGGTAAAGCAAACGATGAAGCAGAAGCAAGACAAAGATTGGAACAGGTTCTTGATGACGGGACCGCGCTGCGTAAATTTGCGGATTTTATTGAAGCGCAGGGTGGAAACAGGGAACAGGTCTATCATCCTGAGAGCCTCCCCAAGGCAACACTTACCTGTGAGGTCAAAGCCGAAAATGACGGGTATGTTGAAAAGATCCGGTGTGAGGAAGTCGGCAATACATCCCTGCTTCTTGGCGGCGGCAGAAGAAGCAAGACGGATGTGATCGATCTTTCCGTCGGGATCATTCTGAAGAAAAAGACCGGAGATCAAGTCAGCGCCGGCGAGAGTATCGCCACGCTTTATGCCAATGATGAACAGAAAATGAAAGAGGCTGCAGAACGTCTGTATCAGGCCTATACATTTTCAGAGCGCAAAACGGAACCCGGAAAACTGATCAAAAAGATCATCCGGTAGGATCCCAGGAGGAAAATTTGCTTACCAGAGAGTACGAGATCGACAGTGAACATGCCAGAAATATTTTCGGTTCTTTTGATTCCTATGTAAAAGAGATCGAAAAGCGTTTTCGCGTTACGATCGTAAACCGCGACGGGAAACTGAAGATCATGGGCGAGGTGCCTGCGATCGAAGCGTCGGAAAAGGTGCTTGATCAACTGACTGCACTGTCCAGACGCGGAAATACGATCACACAACAGCAGGTGAATTACATTCTTGATGAGGTGGAAGAAGCTGAAGATGTCAATATGCTTCAGATCGATGAGGATCTGATCTGCCATACGATGAACGGGAAACCGGTCAAACCGAAAACCGCCGGACAGAAGAAATATGTCGACAGCATCAGGGATCACATGATCGTTTTCGGACTCGGTCCTGCCGGTACAGGTAAAACCTATCTGGCCATGGCCATGGCGATCACGGCATTTAAGAACAATGAGGTCGGCCGGATCATTCTGACAAGACCTGCCATAGAAGCCGGAGAGAAACTGGGCTTTCTGCCCGGAGATCTGCAGAGCAAGGTGGATCCGTATTTAAGACCGTTATACGATGCGCTTTATCAGATCATGGGCGCGGAAAGCTTTATGAGAAATATGGAAAAAGGCCTGATCGAGGTTGCACCGCTTGCCTATATGAGGGGCCGGACACTGGATAATGCCTACATCATCCTTGATGAAGCACAGAATACCACTCCGGCGCAGATGAAGATGTTTCTCACAAGGATCGGCTTCGGATCCAAGGTGGTGATCACCGGCGACAGAACACAGAAGGATCTTGCGGAAAATACCGTCTCAGGTCTGGATGTGGCGATCCGGGTGCTTTCCAAAGTGGATGAGATCGCGTTCTGCAATCTGACCAGCAAGGATGTTGTCAGACACCCTCTGGTACAGAAGATCGTAAAAGCATATGAAACCTATGAAGCGGCCCAGAAACCGGCCGCAAAGAAAGGAAAACGGCGCTTATGACCTGCTTTCTGGAAAACGAATACGGCGCATCGTTTGATTTTGACTTGCAGAAGGTTTTTGAACAGGCCGTTTCTGCCGTACTTTCCCATTTGGACTGTCCGTATGATGCTACCGTAAATCTGCTCCTTGTCGATGATGAAGCGATCAGAGTGATCAATTCGGCTGCAAGAGGGATTGACGCGCCAACGGATGTATTGTCTTTTCCCGTTTCCGATTATGAACATCCCGGTGATTTTTCCTCTCTGGAAGAGAATGCGGATGCGTTTGACCCCGATACCGGAGAACTTCTGCTGGGAGACATCGTGATCTCGGTGGACCATCTTCTGAAAAACGCAGAAGATTACGGACATTCCGACAAGCGGGAATATGCTTTTCTAATAGTTCACAGTATGCTACACTTAACTGGATTTGACCATATGGAGGAACGGGACAGGATCCCGATGGAAGAAGCGCAGAAGCAGATCATGGCTGCGCTTGGGATCAACAGGTAGTTTTTATGCCCACAAAAGTAAGAAAAGGTTCCAATTTCATAGTGCAGGGCGGGATCTTAGCCATAACCGGGATCATTTCAAGGATCATCGGTCTGCTTTACAGGATGCCTCTGCAGCGGACGATCGGAGATGCGGGTATGGGTTATTATTCTGCCGCATTTCAGATCTATTCCATTATGCTGATCATTTCTTCCTATAGCCTTCCGACGGCGGTATCTAAGCTGGTTGCGGCCAGGATCGCCAGAGGGAATTACAGAAATGCGCGAAAGATCTACCGCGGTGCCCTGATGTTTGCTTTATTATCGGGCGGCGCGACCGGTCTGATCGTATTGTTCGGCGCGGATAAACTGGCAGGAAGCGTGATGAGCCTTCCCAAAAGTGCCATCGCTTTAAGAGTTCTTGCGCCGACGCTGCTGATCGTTGCGCTGATGGGCGTGATCCGCGGCTATTTTCAGGGAATGGGATCCATGATGCCGACGGCGATCTCCCAGCTTGTCGAACAGATCATCAACGCGATCGTCAGCGTGGTGGCGGCCTATATGCTGTTTTCCTATGGGGAAAAGGTCGGAACACTCCTTCGGGACCATGAGTATGCTTCGGCTTACGGGGCGGCCGGCGGAACGCTCGGGACCGGTGCCGGCGCATTGGCGGGGCTTCTGATCCTCATTGTCATGCTGATCACGCATAATGTGACATTTAACCGGAACATTTCCAAAGACGCGCAGAGACATACCGAAGGGTATGCAACTGTCTTCCGCGTGCTGATCATAACCATCCTGCCGATCATTTTGAGCACGACGATCTATAACATCAGTGACACGCTTGATCAGGGAATTTTCAATTACATCATGGATCTGAAAAACATGAGCGCACAGAAAGCGGAGCTGTGGGGGATCTTCTCCACGAAATACCGTGTTCTTACCAACGTTCCGATCGCGCTGTCTTCGGCACTCTGTTCTTCCATGATGCCGACACTGACTGCCAGTATCGAAAGAGGCGAACTGAAGCAGGCCAGATACAAGGTTTCGATCGCGACCAGGTTTGTCATGATCTTATCGATTCCCTGCGCCGTAGGTCTTGCGGTGCTCGGCAGACCGATCATTTCGCTTTTGTTTAAAGGGGAAGTCAATCTTCCGGCAAAACTGCTGATGTTCGGTTCCGTTTCCGTGGTCTTTTATTCCCTGTCGACCTTATCCAACGGTGTGTTGCAGGGGATCGACAAACTGCGGATCCCCGTCCGGAATGCCTGCATTGCGCTCGTGCTTCATCTGGGTGTTCTTTATGTCACGCTGCAGATCTGGAATTTAGGGCTTTACGGTGTCGTGATCGCCTGTATCGTATTCGGGCTTCTCATGAGCATCTTTAACTGGCTCAGCATCAGAAAGCATCTGGAATACAAACAGGAGATCAGAAGAACCTTCGTGATCCCTTTTATAGCATCTCTGATCATGGGCGCGGTGGTCTTTTTGCTGTATTTTATCCTGTCAAAATTCCTGCCGCTGATCTTATCCCTGACCATTTCCATTTTGGGCGGGGCCCTGATCTATTTTATCCTGCTGATCAAGTTTAAGGGCGTGAAGGAAAGAGAGATCCGTGCTTTCCCCGGCGGAGATTTTCTGGCGCAGATCGCGATCAGCATGCATCTGTTGTGATCTGTTCCCGATCGTTTATAAGATCATAGAGGTGAATCCATGAATGTTTTGATCATCGGCGGCGGTGCGTCCGGTATGGTGGCAGCACTCACGGCCGCAAAATCACATAATGTAACGATTTTGGAACAAAGAGACAGGATCGGGCATAAACTGTTGGCGACCGGAAACGGGAAATGCAACATGACCAATGCAGACCAGTCTCTTTCTCATTATCACGGGCTTCTTGATGAAGAAGGATCCAGAATGTTTGCCACTCGTGTTCTGAAGCGGTTCGGAAAAGAAGAAGTGCTTACGTTTTTTATGGATCTTGGAATCCTGCCGAAGGAAAAGAACGGCTACATCTATCCAAACAGTGAACAGGCTTCCGCGGTTCTGGATGTATTACGCTTTGCCTTAAAACAGGAAAAGGTCAGAACAATTTGTGATGCAAGAGTAAACGGGATCGAAAAGAAAGGGGACAGATTTCTTGTAAAAACCTCTCAGGGCGAATTTCAGGCAGATCGCGTGATCCTTTGCACCGGGTCCAAAGCAGGGATCCCAAAAGACCAGGCGACAGGATATGAACTCGCAGCAAGGCTTTCTCACAGGATCATTGATCCGCTTCCGGCGCTTGTGCAGCTTTGCTCCGATGAAAAGATCTGCAAAGGGCTCGCAGGGATCAGGCTTAACGGAACGATCCGTTTGTATGAGGACGATACATTGCTGGATACAAGAAGCGGTGAGATCCAGTTTACGAATTACGGCATCTCCGGGATCCCGACGATGCAGCTGAGCTATCTTGCAGCAAAAAAACTTAGTGCGCATAAAAAAGTAAAGGTATCTTTGGACCTTTTGCCGGATCATACAGAAGAGGACTGTCTGCATATCCTGCAGCAGAGAAAAGAACTTGGCAGTTATAAAACGGCAGAACAGTTTCTGACCGGCATGTTTCACAAAAATCTCGGTATCTGCCTGATGAAAAGCATCGGCGTTTCTCTGTCTGAGTCTGTTTCAAAACTGTCCGATCATGATCTGAACAGTCTTTGCAAACAGATCAAATCGTTTGAACTTCAGATCCGCCAGACCAGACCGTTTTCGGATGCACAGGTCTGCGCGGGCGGGATCGACCTCAATGAGGTGAAAGATACGCTGGAATCCAAACTCGTACCCGGCCTTTATTTTGCCGGAGAGATCCTTGATATCAACGGAGACTGCGGCGGATATAACCTGCAGTGGGCTTTTTCTTCCGGCATGCTTGCCGGACAACTGGAGAATTGACATGATCAGGCTGGAACAGATCAAACTGCCCGTCGGTCATCCGGCGTCAGCCTTGGAACAGAAGATCAGAAAGCTTCTCGGTTTTTCCAAAACGGAACCGCTTCCTGCGATCAGGATCAGGCGACGCGCTCTGGATGCCAGAAAGAAACCGGATCTGTATTACGTCTATACGGTAGATGTGCTGTTTGATGAGAATAAAACAAATGCGCTCCTTCAAAAAGACAGAACGGGAAAATTGAAATCTGTTGAGGAAAGATCCTATGAGATCCCTTCCTGCGGAACTTTACCGCTGAATACAAGACCGGTTGTTGTGGGAAGCGGACCTGCCGGCCTGTTCTGCGCATATCTGTTGTCCCTGAAAGGATTTTGCCCCATTGTGCTTGAACGGGGTGAGGATGTGGAAAGCAGGAGCAGACGCGTATCCTTGTTCTGGAACGGAACGCAAGGACTTCATCCGGAAAGCAATGTGCAGTTCGGGGAAGGCGGGGCCGGAACGTTTTCAGACGGCAAATTAAATACCGGTGTCAGTGACAAGGCAGGAAGAAACCGCTTTATTCTGGACACTTTTGTGAGATCCGGTGCGCCGGAAGAAATCTCGTATGCGGCAAAACCGCATCTTGGAACCGATGTGTTATCATCTGTCGTTAAGAACATGAGAGATCAGATCATGGAACTCGGCGGAAGCGTTTACTTTGGAATGAAACTGAAGGACATTCATTTGGAAGGACAAAAGATCTCCTCCGTGTCGATCGAAGAGACCTTTCCAAACAGGGAATTGCCCGCTATTTTTATTAAAAAAGAGGATGGAAACTATGATCTGAAGACCGGGATCGTGGTCCTTGCGATCGGTCATTCCGCAAGAGATACGTTTCAGCGGCTTTATGATCTGCATGTTCCGATGCAGCAGAAGAACTTTGCCGTCGGACTTCGGATCGAACATGCCCAGAACATGATCGATCAGTCGCAGTACGGCAGGGATTCCCATGAGGGGATCGGGGCCGCTGATTATAAACTTGCAAGAAAGAGCTCAAACGGCAGAAATGTGTATTCTTTCTGCATGTGTCCCGGCGGTTATGTGGTCGATGCTTCCTCGGAAGAAAACAGGATCGCCGTGAACGGCATGAGTTACAGCGGACGAAACGGAGAAAATGCGAATGCGGCCCTTGTCGTATCCGTTGACGGCAGGGATTTTGGCTCCGATCATCCGCTTGCAGGTCTTGCTTTTCAAAGAAAACTGGAAGAAAACGCGTATCAGGCAGGCAAAGGAAAAGTGCCTGTACAGCTGTTTTCCGACTTTGAAAACAACCGGGAAAGCAAAGGGGCCGGAAAGATCGAGCCAATGCATAAAGGCGGTTACCGGTTTTCGAACTTAAGAACGCTTTTTGGAGAAGAGATCAATGAAGCGCTGATCGAATCGATCCATGCTTTTGCAAAACAGATCAGAGGGTATGACGATCCGGATGCGATTCTGACCGGCGTGGAAAGCCGTACCTCCTCACCGGTCAGGATCATAAGGGATGAGGAATGTCAGAGCAGCATCAGGGGGCTCTATCCCTGTGGGGAAGGCGCCGGCTATGCAGGCGGGATCGTCAGCGCGGCCATGGATGGCATGCGGGTTGCGGAAAAGATCATCTCTATGTATGATAGTAAAAGATTTCAGAAAACGGAGCACTAAATCATGACAAAGCCAACGACTAAAAAATTGACCGGAGAACAGGAACTGCGCGCTGCGCTAAAAGACAGGAAGCGGATCGTCGTCAAGATCGGATCCTCGAGTCTTCACCACATGGCGACAGGAGAACTGAACCTGACCAAAATGGAACGGCTGGTAAGGGAACTGTGTGAATTGAAAAATCAGGGGAAAGAAGTGATCCTGGTGTCCTCAGGCGCGATCGCCGTCGGGAAAAAAACGCTCAATCTTTCGCCTACGGATACCGAGATCCCGCTGAAACAGGCCTGCGCTGCCATCGGTCAGGCCAAACTGATGATGATCTACGAGAGACTGTTTGCGGAATATAATCACCTGACGGCGCAGATCCTGATGACCAAACATACCATTGTGGATAAGATCAACCGGAAAAATGCGCAGAATACGTTTTCACAGCTGTTAAAGCTGGGTGTGATCCCTGTTGTCAATGAAAACGATACGGTAGCCGTGCATGAAGTCGAAGATACGATCGGTGATAATGATTTTCTCTCAGCCGTAGTCTGCGCGCTGGTGGATGCGGATCTTCTGATCCTGTTATCCGATATCGACGGTCTGTATACGGACGATCCGAGAGCCAACAAAAATGCCAGATTTGTGGATGTTGTGGAAAGCCTTGACGAGGATCTGATGAAGATGGGTAAGGACAGCACGGGAAGCAGTGTCGGAACAGGCGGGATGAGCGCAAAACTGCATGCTGCGACCATTGCCGTGAATTCCGGGGCCGATATGGTGATCGCCAACGGAAAGGATGTTTCCGTGATCCATAAGATCATGGAAGGCAGAAAATACGGCACCTTGTTTGTCGGAAAACGCGACGAGAACTTTAAGATCGCGGATTATATCATTGGAAACAGTTGAGGTTGCGATCAAAAACATGATGGAAGATAAAGACAGCATCAGGAAGCGGATCCTTGCCGTAAGAAATGCCATGAGCGACATGGACTGTATGGAAAAAAGCACGCGGATCCTTAAAAAACTTGATAAAACGGACGTTTTTTTAAGCGCATACAAAGTCGCGATCTACGCGTCTTTTGCAAATGAAGTGATCACTTATCCGCTCATAAACCGTGCAAAGTTTCTGGATAAAGGGGTCGCCTTTCCTTATATCGTCTCTGAAGAAAACTGTGAGATGATCTTTAAATATGTGCTGAACATAAGCGGTTTAAAACCCGGGAAATATCATATCCTTGCGCCGGAAGAAAAAGCGGTGACAATGGAGCAGCCGGATCTGATCATCATGCCGCTTGTTGCGTTTGATGAAAACAGAAACCGGATCGGATACGGGAAAGGGTATTATGACCGCTATCTGAAAGCACATCCCAACTGCAAAACGATCGCGCTTGCATATGAAGACCAGAAAGTGGAGAGGATCCCGGCTGATGATAATGACTTCAGACCGCAGATGATCATAACGGAAGAAAAGATCTATGAATAATATCCCGCAAAATGAACCGGACAGACAAAACTATTACAGGAATGAACTTTCAGGCTTCATTCAGAAGCAGGAACAGCTTTTGAACCGGAAGCTGACCTGTCATATCGCCACATTCGGCTGCCAGATGAATGCCAGGGATTCCGAAAAACTGCTCGGGATCCTGAAAGCGGCAGGTTTTCAGGAAACAGAGGAAGAAACGGCCGCGGATCTTGTGGTGATGAATACCTGTACTGTCAGGGATAATGCCAATAAACGCATCTATGGCAGACTCGGTGTTTTAAAGAGTTTCAGGAAAAGTAACCCGCATATGCGGATCGCAATGTGCGGCTGTATGATGCAGGAACCTTCTGTGATCGAAAAAATCAAAAAGAGCTATCCTTATGTGGATCTGATCTTTGGAACGCACAATATTTATAAACTTGCGGAACTGCTGTTTACCATGTATTCAGAGGACAGGCAGGTGATCGAGATCCTAAAACAAGCCGACAGGATCGTGGAAGACCTTCCTGTGGAACGGAAATATCCGTTCAAATCAGGTGTCAATATCATGTTCGGCTGCGATAATTTCTGCAGTTACTGTATCGTTCCGTATGTCAGAGGACGGGAGCGTTCGAGAAAAAGCGAAGAGATCCTATGCGAGATCAGAAAACTTGCGGATTCCGGTGTCAGGGAGATCATGCTTTTGGGGCAGAATGTGAATTCTTACGGGAAAGGCCTTGACGAAAAGATCGATTTTGCCGGGCTGCTGAAAGAGACCGCAAAGATCGACGGGATCGAACGGATACGCTTTATGACATCGCATCCAAAAGACCTTTCTGATGATCTGATCGCAGTCATGGAAGAAAATGAGAAGGTCTGTCTTCATCTGCATCTTCCTCTGCAGTCCGGCAGTTCCAGGATCCTGAAGCTGATGAACCGCAAATATGACAAGGAACAGTATCTTGCACTTGCAGAAAAGATCCGAAGCAGAATGCCGTCCATAGCGATCACGACGGATATCATCGTCGGCTTTCCTACGGAAACCAAAGAGGATGTGGACGAGACACTGGATGTCATCCGAAAAGTCAGATTCGACAATGCGTTTACATTCATCTATTCCAAGAGAACCGGAACGCCGGCAGCAAATATGGAACAGGTCGATGAAGCATTTGTAAAAGAGCAGTTTGACAGGGTGCTTCAGCTTGTGCAGGAAACATCAAAAGAAATGACGGGAAGGTTTGTCGGAGAAACCGTGAAGGTGCTTGCGGAAGAAGTGAACGAACAGGATCCCGCACTCTTGACCGGTAGGATGGAGCAGAATTTTGTGGTCCATTTTCCCGGAGATCCTTCGATGATCGGTCAGATCCTGTCCGTAAAACTGTTATCCTGCAAAGGTTTTTATTACATCGGGGAACCTGTCTAATAGGATCTGATATGATCGACAAAGCGGGAAGCCGCAATGCTCGGCTGGGTACCGTCCGAATATACGAAACCGATGGAACGTTTCGGGATCGGATTTTTTAATGGGATCTGGATCAGCTGTTTGCTGGCAAGTTCCTGCAGAACAAATTCCTTGATCACACAGCCAAGACCCAGCGAGATCTTGGCGAATTCGATCAGAAGATCCAGAGAAGTGGCTTCGATCACCTGATTGACTTTCACATGATTTTCAAAGAAATAATGATCGATATATTGTCTGGTGATATTTTCTTTGTTCAGTAACAGCAGCGTGGAGTGAGAGATGATATCCTTTGTGCCCATGGCTTTGATGTAATCCTTCGTGGCCACAAAGATATCTTCGATCTCCTGAACCTGCGTATATTTCAGGTGTTCCGGAAGAGGGGCGTCGACACTGGTCATTCCGATGAGACCGATGTCGATCTTTTTTTCTTCCAGAAGTTTTAGGGTCTCGTTTGTGTTCTGGCAGACAATGGAGATCTTTACGCTGGGATTAGTCTGTATAAATGACTGCAGATAGGGGAGCAGCACGTATTTGCAAAGTGTGGTGCTCGCGCCGAAGCGGATCTGTCCGCCGGAGAATTCCAGCAGATTCTTTAACTGTTCTTCCCCTTCGTTTAAATTCTCAAAAGCGGTTTTGACATAAGAATAAAGCAGCGTTCCTTCATGTGTCAGGGAAACGCCTTTGGAACTGCGTAAAAATAGCGGCATGCCGATATTCTGCTCCAGCCTTGCGATCGCTTTGCTTACGGCAGGCTGTGAGATGAACAGCTTTTTGGCGGCAGCCGAGATATTGCCTTCTTCTGCGGTGGTATAAAAGATCCTGTAAAGTGAAAGATTGTTTTCCATACTGCTATCATAGCATAACCTGCGGTTATTTTAAATATAATTATTATATATTTCATTTATAGAAATTGTGGTGCTATAATCACAATGTTAAATTACGGAACATAACGGAGGTATCATGATGTCCAAAGGAATGACGATGACGCAGAAGATCCTGGCGGATCATGCGCACCTTCCTTTTGTGGAAGCCGGCCAGCTGATCGAGGCGGATCTTGATCTGGTGCTCGGAAATGATATCACGACGCCGGTTGCCATCCGGGAAATGGATAAGATGCAGACGGGCGGCGTGTTTGATAAGGATAAGATCGCATTGGTCATGGACCATTTTGTGCCGAATAAGGATATCAAATCTGCGCAGAACTGCAAATGTGTCAGGGAATTTTCCATAAAACACGAGATCTCGCATTATTATGATGTCGGAAAAATGGGGATCGAACATGCGCTTTTGCCCGAACAGGGATTGACGGTCGCGGGAGATGTGATCATCGGAGCCGATTCGCATACCTGTACATACGGCGCATTGGGGGCTTTCTCAACGGGTGTCGGCTCAACGGACATGGCAGCCGGTATGGCAACGGGAAAAGCCTGGTTTAAAGTACCCGGCGCGATCCGGTTCAATCTGACCGGGATCCCCGGAAAATGGGTAAGCGGTAAAGACGTGATCCTGCATATCATCGGAATGATCGGCGTGGACGGCGCCCTGTACAAATCCATGGAATTTACCGGCGACGGGATCCGGTATTTAAGCATGGATGACCGCTTTACCATTGCCAACATGGCTATCGAAGCCGGCGGCAAAAACGGGATCTTTCCTGTGGATGATCTGACGAGGGAATATCTGAAAGAACACAGCAAACGTGAATATAAAGAATATGAAGCGGATGCTGATGCCGTATATGAGGAAGAATATACCATCGATCTTTCCGCTTTGAGACCGACGGTCGCATTTCCGCATCTGCCGGAGAACACAAAGACCGTGGATGAGATCAAAGAAAAGATCAAAGTGGACCAGGCCGTGATCGGATCCTGTACAAACGGCAGGATGGATGATCTGAGGATCGCTGCCATGCTCTTAAACGGGAAAAAGGTTGCGGATCATGTGCGTCTCATCATTATCCCCGCAACACAGGAGATCTATCTGCAGGCCATGAAGGAAGGACTTCTCAAAACCTTCATCGAAGCAGGCGCGATCGTTTCCACCCCGACCTGCGGGCCCTGCCTTGGCGGTTATATGGGCGTTATGGCGGAAGGAGAACGTTGCATATCAACGACGAACAGGAACTTTGTCGGCAGGATGGGCCATGTGGATTCCGAGGTTTATCTTGCAAGCCCTGCCGTAGCAGCCGCAAGCGCGATCGCAGGCTATATCACACAACCAAAAGAATGAGGAAGACAGATCATGAAAGCAAACGGAACAGCTTATAAATACGGTGATAATGTGGATACGGATGTGATCATCCCGGCAAGATATCTTGCGATCCAGGATGTAAAAGAGCTCTCCACACATGCGATGGAGGATATTGACACGGAGTTTGTCAAAAAGATCAAACCCGGAGACCTTGTTGTCGGAGGGAAAAATTTCGGCTGCGGATCTTCAAGAGAACATGCACCGATCGTTCTGAAAGCCTCCGGTGTCAGCTGTGTGATCGCAAAGACATTCGCAAGGATCTTTTACAGGAACGCGATCAACATCGGTCTTGCGATCATTGAATGTCCCGAAGCGGCAGATGCCATTGAAGACGGGGACACGGTGGAAGTTGATTTTGACAGCGGAATGATCAAAGATGTCACCAAAGATCAAACCTTCAAGGGACAGCCGTTTCCGGAATTCATGCAGAAGATCATCGAAAGCGAAGGCCTGATCAATTACATCAATAAAAAGCAGTGAAGGTTGTATCAAAGAAGCCGGCAGACGCCGGTTTCTTTTTTGTCAGTTGCGGCCGTCTTGAAACATATGTTCGGTTATGATAAGATGAAAAAGATGAAGATCAAAAAAGCGGACCTGATCATATTCATATGCGCGTTAGCCGTTTTCGGACTGCTGTGGCTCTTTTCTTCCCTGTTCTTAAAGAAGGGGGATACCGTGATCGTTACCGTGAACGGAGAGCAGACGGGAAGTTATCCTTTGAACGAAGACAGGACTGTGAACATCAAAGGGTATGACGGCGGTGAGAATACGCTTTTGATCTCCGGAGGACATGCGGATATGATCCATGCAGATTGTCCGGGTGAAGACTGCGTATATCAGAAAGCGGTCAGCGCTGACGGGGAAACGATCGTATGTCTGCCGCACCGTGTCGTGATCAGGATCAGTTCAGGTGAGGAGAATTCCATAGATGCAGTTGCAAGGTAAAGGCGGTGTCAGACACCTTGCCATGCTTTCCATGATGAGCGCGGTTGCTATCATATGCGGATATATTGAGGTCCTGATCCCGTTTTCATTCGGGATTCCCGGCGTGAAGTTAGGCCTTTGCAATTTTGTGACGGTTCTGATCCTCTATCTGGAAAAGGACAGCCGGCTCTCTTTTTGCAGAAGGGTCCTGGATGCTGCAATCGTCCTGCTTGTCAGGATCGCCATCATCAGTCTGCTGTTTACAAATGTGTATGCACTGCTGTACAGCCTTGCCGGCGGACTTTTCAGTCTCTTTGTCATGGCTGTCTGTTCCCGCTTTTCTGTGATCGGGGCCACAGGATGCAGCGTGCTTGGCGGGATCAGCCATAATCTGGCACAGCTTATGATCGCCGCGCTGATCGTTAATGAACTGAAGCTTGTATATTATCTGCCCGTTCTTTTGTTGTCCGGAACCGTTACCGGATTTTTGACCGGCATATTATCTGATCTTTTGATCAGCAGGAGAGGAGTAAGAAAGATTTATGATCGCTTTTTTGAAGGGTGAAGTCGCGGGGATCCATGAAGACCGGATCGTTCTTGATGTGAATAACATCGGATACAACATTTTCATGCCTTTATCGTCCGTCAACATGATCCAGGGACTGTCAGAGGAGATCCGTGTGTATACGTATCTGAGCGTCCGGGAAGACGCCATGCTTTTATACGGGTTTCTGACGGCGGATGATCTGGAATTTTTCAAGAAGCTGATCCAGGTGAACGGGATCGGACCGAAGGTCGCGCTGAATGTGATGTCTGCCATGAGCACCGATGATCTTCGTTTTGCGATCCTTTCCTCCGATGTGAAGACGATCTCGAAATGTCCCGGGATCGGCGCCAAAACGGCGCAGAGGATCATCCTTGATCTGAAGGATAAGATCGACGCGCAGGATGCTTTCGAGCAGAAACTGCAGCATGTACAAGGCGCAGAGCAGGATATTACGGGAATCCGGCAGGAAGCCATGGAGGCGCTCTGTGCGCTCGGTTATTCTTCAACGGATGCCATGAGAGCCTGCAGAAATGTGCAGATCACGGATGAAGATGATGTGGAAAGTGTTCTGAAGGCTGCTCTGAAACTGATGATATAAGAATTGTGATCATATTTAGCATGAAGGAGATCTGATGGCAACACGAACGATCGAAACCAACCTGACCGAAGAGGATGTCCGGATCGAGGGCAGCCTTCGGCCGCAGTATCTGAAAGACTATATCGGACAAAAGAAAGCAAAGGAAACCCTGAAGATCTATATCGAGGCAGCCAAAAAGCGTAACGATCCTCTGGATCATGTCCTGTTCTACGGGCCTCCGGGACTTGGAAAGACAACACTTGCCGGGATCATCGCCAATGAGATGGGCGTCCATATCAAGACCACCTCCGGTCCTGCGATCGAGAAACCCGGAGAAATGGCTGCGATCCTGAACAATCTGCAGGAAGGCGATGTTCTCTTTGTGGATGAGATCCACAGGCTGAACAGGCAGGTGGAAGAGGTGCTGTATCCCGCCATGGAAGATTATGCGATCGATATCATGATCGGCAAAGGCGCAAGCGCCCGCTCGATCCGTCTCGATCTGCCGAAATTTACCCTGATCGGTGCGACCACCCGCGCAGGTCTTCTGACTGCTCCATTAAGAGACCGTTTCGGTGTGATCCACAGACTGGAATTCTATACACCGGAAGAGCTGCAGACGATCATCATGCATTCCGCTAAGATCCTCGATGTAAAGATCGATCCGAAGGGCGCTGCGGAACTTGCAAGACGCAGCAGAGGTACGCCGAGACTTGCTAACCGATTGTTGAAGCGGGTCCGTGATTTTGCCCAGATCCGTTATGACGGGGAGATCACCTATGATGTTGCGGTGGATGCCCTGAATATGATGGATGTTGATAAAATGGGTCTGGATCATGTGGACAGGAACCTGATCCTGACCATGATCCATAAATTTGACGGAGGACCGGTAGGTCTTGACACCATTGCCGCCGCCATCGGAGAGGATGCGGGAACCATCGAGGATGTCTATGAACCGTATCTGATCAAGAACGGGTTTATCAACAGGACGCCTCGCGGCAGGGTGGCCACCGGAACAGCCTATCTTCATTTTGGGATCCAAAAGCCTGATGAAAATGCGGACGGTATTACGGAATAAGCATTTCGCTGTTGTTTTTTGAACGGATTCTGCTATAATCTTATTTGATGGTTGTTAGGATCAGGGGGGATAAGTATGGCAACAAAAAATGATGCTGAGGTCATTATCGGCGGCAAGGTGATCACATTGAGCGGATATGAGAGTGAGGAATATCTGCAGAAGGTCGCCTCCTATATCAATAACAAGATCTTTGAGTATAACAAGGTCGAATCATTTCGCAGACAGCCGCTCGACATGCAGGGGATCCTCCTGCAGCTGAATGTGGCGGATGACTATTTCAAAGCCAAGAAACAGATCGAAACACTGCAGGAAGAACTCGAAGCCAAAGACCGGGAATTGTACGATCTGAAACATGAGTTGATCGCTTCGCAGATCAAGCTCGAAAGTAAGGAAAAGATGATCCGGGATTACCAGAACGAGTTGACCGACAGAAAAAGATAACAAAGATCGGGCAGGGCTTCCTGCCCGGTTATTTTTTTTACGATCCCATTATATACAGGATGAAGAACATGAACACACCGGAACTTTTGGCCCCGGCAGGAGATTATGAATGCTTTTTGTCGGCGATCAGGGCGGGGGCCGATGCCGTCTATTTAGGCGGTGTTTTTTCCGCAAGAGCATATGCAAGGTTTTCGCCGGAAGAGATCCTTTCGGCCATTGACCATGCGCATTTATACGGCAGAAAGGTATATCTGACATTAAATACCGTCATGAAATGCCTTGAGATGGATCAGGTCCGTGACTATCTGATGCCGTTTTATCTGAGGGGACTGGACGGTGTGATCGTGCAGGACTTCGGTCTGTTCTGCCTTCTGAAAAAACAGTTTCCGCTTTTGCCGCTGCATGCGAGCACGCAGATGACGGTAACGGATCTTGACGGAGTGCTTCTGCTCAAAGAGCTTGGCGCAGACCGTGTTGTGCTTGCAAGAGAGCTGCAGCTTTCCGAGATCGAAAGGATCCGCAGTCATACGGATACGGAACTGGAATGTTTTATTCATGGAGCGCTCTGCTATGCATACTCCGGGAAATGTCTGTTATCCAGCATGCTCGGCGAAAGGAGCGGCAACCGCGGCAGATGCGCGCAGCCTTGCAGACTTCCTTATGACGGGGAATATCTTCTGAGCTTAAAAGATATCTGTACATTGGAGATCTTACCGAAACTGATCGATGCGGGGATCGCGTCCTTTAAGATCGAAGGAAGGATGAAAAGCGCTGATTATGTAGCGGGCGTTGTCGGGATCTACAGGAAATATATGGATGCGTATCGAAAGGATCCAGCCAAACCCTATACGGTGGATCCTAATGACCTTTCTGTCCTTACGAAACTGTATACCAGAAGCGGACATGAGAGCGGATATTATTTTCAAAGAAACGGCAGAAAAATGGTCACGCTCAAAAAGGGCGGGTATGAAAGGGCTGCGGAAGAAGAAAGTAAGACTGTTGCCGGCTATTATACAAAAGATCATGAAAAACTGCCGCTTTCCTTAAAGATCACCCTTCAAAAAAATGAACCGGCCAAACTGACCGGGTCATGTAATGGTCACAGTGCCTGCATTACTTCGGATCCTGTTTTGGAAGCGGAAACAAAAGCATTGACAAAACAGGATGTACAAAAACAGCTTTCGAAACTCGGACAGACGGAATTTGTGCTGAAGGATCTTGAAACGGATATGGATCCGGATGTATTCTTTCCGGTTTCCGGACTGAATGCATTAAGAAGGGAATTAACGGAACAGCTTTGCTTAGATCTGCTTGCCGGCTATTTCAGAACGGAACCTGAAAATGTAAGGAATGAGAAACCGCTTACCGTTCCGGTACCTCAAAAACCGCTCCTTCATGTCAGCGTTCTTACTTTAAAACAGGCAGAGGCCGCGCTGATGGAAAGCGCGACCCGGATCCTGACGCTTCCTTTGGATCTGCTTGTTCAGGAAGAAACACAGATCCTTAAACTGCTGCAAAACAGAAAGGAGATGCCGTCCTGCACGCTTGTTGCGGCACTTCCCTATATCTGCAGGGAAGACTATTTCACAAGAAACAGCGAAAAGATCTCTCATGTGCTGGACATGCAAAGTGTTTCCGCATTTCTTGTCAGGAATCCGGAAAGTCTGTATGCCTTGAAACAGATCCGGCATCAGAAGGAACTGATCGGCGACCTGCATCTGTATGCATTAAATCATGAAGCGGTTTCCTGTTTTCATGAATTGGGGATCACGCGCACCTGTGCGCCTGTCGAACTGCACAAAAAAGAACTGCTTCAGAGGAACGTGACCGGAGAAGATCTGATCGTTTATGGCAGGATCCCGCTGATGGTCAGCGCACAGTGCGTGCAAAAAACACGGGAACAATGTAAAAAGACTGCAGGCATGACCCGGATCACGGACCGCATGAACATGCATTTTCCGGTGCAGAACTGCTGTGAGGACTGCTACAATGTCTTATACAACAGTATGCCTTTATCCCTTCATGACGAAAACGACCTTATCGAAAAACTGCATCCTTACAGCATCCGTCTGATGTTTACAACGGAACCGGAAATAAAGATCCGGGAAAGGATCCGGCAGTTTGAACACCTGCTCATCGATCATGAAGCATTTACACCGGATTATCCTTTTACAAAAGGACATCTGAAAAGGGGCGTGGAATAAATGAATACGATCATCATTGCCCTGTCAAGATATCTGATCATCCTTTTTATGCTGATCTATACGTTTGAATGTTTCTTTGTGTTCCGCTATCCGAATGAAGAAAGCAGAAAACAGATCTATTTCAGGCAGAATCTCTGGATGTTTTTTATGCTCTTAACAGGATATCTGTCCCTGCTCCTGACCCTGAAGGATCTTTCAATCCTGTGGTTTTTCCTGATGCAGATGGTGATCCTTGCTGCCGTTCTGCTTCTGTATCATTACCTGTATCCCTATGCAAACCGTCTGATCTTAAACAATATGTGCATGCTTCTGTCCGTCGGATTTTTGATCTTAACGAGACTATCCCATGCAAAAGCGATCCGCCAGTTTTCGATCGCGGCATTCACGCTTGCGATCTGTATGTTCGTGCCGTTCTTTTTCCAGAAATGTAAAGTATTCAACAGAATGGCGTGGATCTTTGCGGCCATCGGCATTTTTTCGATCGGCATGGTCTTTCTGTTTTCACGTGTGATCAACGGCTCCAAACTGAATGTCAGCATTTTCGGCATTACCTTTCAGCCGTCGGAATTTATCAAGATCACGTATGCTTTTGCCGTTGCGGGATTGCTGTATCAGAGTGTCACCTTCAGACAGATCCTGATCTCTGCCTTTATGGCCGGTTTCCATGTGCTTCTGCTGGTGTTCTGTAAAGATCTGGGATCGGCGGTCCTGTATTTTGTCGTCTATTTTTGCATGCTCTATGTGGCAACCGAAAAACTTTACTATTTCCTGCTGGGACTTGCTTTCGGAGCGGTCGCATCCGTTGCTTCGTATTTTCTGTTTTCCCATGTCAGGAACAGGGTCGCGGCCTTCATAGACCCGATCGCCACCATCGAAAATGCAGGCTATCAGGTCTCACAGTCGCTGTTCGCGATCGGTACGGGAGGATGGTTCGGCTTAGGACTTGCGCAGGGGGCACCGAAAACGATCCCCGTGGTGGAAGCCGACTTTGTGTTTGCCGCGATCTGCGAGGAACTCGGCGTGATCTTCGGTATGTGTCTGATCCTGATCTGCGTCAGCTGCCTGGTCATGTTCTTAAACATCGCCATGCGCTTTCATAACCGGTTCTATAAGCTTTTGGCCGTCGGACTGTCCGTGATGTACGGTTTCCAGGTGCTTTTGACTTTAGGCGGGGTGACCAAATTCATCCCATTAACGGGCGTGACGCTTCCGCTGATCAGTTACGGCGGCAGTTCCGTCATGGTTTCCCTGATCACGTTTTCCCTGATCCAGGGGATGTATATCTCCGTGAAGGAAGAGCAGCATAAACTTCGTAAAGGATAGGTTTTCATGTTTCAACTGTTTCGAAAAAGTGAAAACAACAGAAAGAAGCCCATGGATCCCGGAAACCGGCAGATCCTTGTGATCACGTATGCTTTTGTACTCATCTTTATCCTTCTGATCGGTTATCTTTTTATCTATACGCAGTTTTACAGTGAAGATCTGATCAGCAATCCCTATAACAAAAGGCAGGATCTGTATGCCAAAAAAGTCGTGCGCGGGCAGATCCTGAGCAGGGATCATGAGGTACTTGCCGAAACGGAAACGGATGAAGAGGGCAACGAGAGGAGAGTGTATCCCTATCAGCATCTTTTTGCGCATGCGATCGGGTTTACTTCCCACGGTAAGATCGGGATCGAATCCATTGCCAACTTCAAACTGCTGACATCGGATGTTTATATCGGAGAGCGGCTCAGAAATGATTTTGCGGGGAGGAAAAATCCCGGGAACAAAGTGGTTACGACGCTGGATGTTTATATGCAGCAGGTTGCGGATGTTTCCATGGGAAACAGATCCGGCGCAGTGATCGCAACGGATCTGAAGACGGGAGAGATCCTGGTCCTTTTGTCCAAACCGGATTTTGATCCGAATACGATCCTCACAAACTGGGACGAACTGAATGCCGATCAAGAACGTTCCGTTCTTTTGAACCGTGCTACACAGGGACTGTACCCACCGGGTTCCACCTTTAAGATCGTAACGGCCCTGGCGTATTTAAAAGAGCATTCGGAACCGGATGATTATGCATTTGATTGCAAAGGATCCTTTACCTATGAAGGAAACGTGATCAACTGTTACCACGGGATCAAGCACGGAGAACTGGATTTTACGAAATCTTTTGCAAAATCATGCAACTCCAGTTTTGCAAATATATCCACACAACTGAACAGAAGATCATTTAAACAGACCTGCAACGAATTGCTTTTTGATGCGGCTATTCCGTCGCCTTATTCTTACAGGCAGAGCACGATCCCGTTGAAATCCTCCTCAAGCATCGGGGAAGTGATGCAGACGGCGATCGGACAGGGGAAGACCATGATCACGCCGTTTCATATGAATCTTATTACCCAGGCCATCGCGAATGACGGCATTCTTATGGATCCCTATGTCATTTCCGGGATCTACACGGCATATGATGATCCGGTCAAGGAAACCAAACCTTCGGAATACGGCAGGCTTGTGGGCAGAAGCTATGCCAAAAAGATGCAGAAGCTGATGGAAGTAGTGGTACAGACAGGAACAGCGACAAAATTAAAGGATACTGTCGGGTATACGGCATCCGGAAAGACCGGTTCCGCAGAATATACCACGGATAAAAGCCGCAGTCATGCCTGGTTTACGGGTTACGCCGGAAGGGAAGAACCTAAGATCGCCGTTACGGTCATCGTGGAAGACGGCGGATCGGGCGGAGATGTGGCCGTTCCGGTTGCCAGAAACGTTTTTGACGCTTATTTCGGAAGGTATTGATAAGTTTGACGCTTTCAGCGTTTCATGCTATACTGATTCACAGTTATAGACTTCTATAACACACCATACAGGAGGCATTGCAATGATTGAAGCAACGAGCTGTGGCGGTGTGGTTATTTTTCGAGGCAAGGTATTACTGCTTTACAAAAACTTTCGTAACAAATACGAAGGCTGGGTATTGCCAAAGGGAACTGTAGAAAAAGGCGAGGAATATGAAGACACGGCCTTAAGAGAGGTCCGTGAAGAGACCGGCGCAAGAGCATCCATCGTCAAGTATGTCGGGAAAAGTCATTATTCCTTTACTGTTCCGGAAGATACCGTTGAAAAAGAAGTACACTGGTATCTGATGAAGGGCGAGAATTATTACAGTAAGCCACAACGTGAAGAGTATTTTGTGGATTCCGGATATTACAAGTATCATGAAGCTTATCATCTGCTGAAGTTTTCCAACGAAAGACAGATCCTGGAGCGCGCATATTCGGAATATCAGGGCATGAAAAGAAAAAATCTCTGGGAGAACCACGAATAAGAAGAGGTTTTGGGGCTATCGGCAGAATACGATAGCCTTTTTTAAGAGCAAAGAGCAGGATGGGATATGATTCGGTATTTAAACCCGCTTTATGTAACGGATAAGACCTCGGATCAAGTCAAAAAGATCAAAAATGGGATCAGAACCGGGACCGGGATGGTTGGATACTTTCTGATCACGATCGCTACAGGCGAACATGATGTGCTGGATATCTTACCGGTCGCGCTTTTCAAGCAGCGCAGTTTCAGACACAGGGATCATGATGTGGTCGGACTTGCGGAAAACGAACAGGCGGCTTTTTTGCTTGTAAAAAGGATCCATGAAGAATACTATGATGCTTTCCACACGTATTCCGGCATCAAAACGGAACTGCTGAGGAGGCTTGGCGAACAGGAGAAGAAAAATTGAGTGTGTTTCTGCTGATCCTGAAGATTTTGGGGATTACACTGCTTTCTCTCATAGGACTGATCCTTCTGATCCTGTTGCTTGTGCTGTTTGTTCCGATCAGGTACCGGATCAGCGGAAAGTATGAGGAAAATATTGATGCGTTTGCACGGTTCTCATGGCTTCTGCATATTCTTTCTTTTCGGCTGATCTATGATACAAACGGGCTTTCTTATAAGATCAGGATCTTCGGGATCCCCTTTAAGATCGGCGAGAAAAAAGAAAAGAAACCCCGGAAAGAAAAAAAGCCCAAAAAAGAAAAGCCTCTTTCCAGAACGCCTAATGAGGATGAGATCACACTGGAAGGGTTTGAACAGGAACAGGCAGAGATAACGGAAGCCGTAACCGGTGAAAAGCCGGAAACCGTTGAAAAAGCGGACGAAACAGGGACCGGCGAAGAGAAAAAGCAGGGCTTTTTTTCGAAACTGAAAGAATATTTTGGAAAAATCGCAGATCTTCTGCTAAACTTTAAAGAGAAGGCAAACGCATTTTATCAAAAGATCGTTTCCTTCAAAGAGAATGCGGTTTATTATCTGGATCTTATCACAAACGAGAAAAACAGGGAAACATTCGGGTTTGTTCTGCAACAGGTGTTTAAGATCCTAAGAGCCATCAGACCGAGAAAATGGCACGTTTATGCAAAAGTCGGTTTTGAGGAGCCGGATACCACGGGAAAGGTGCTTGTGGCTGCATCGCTCCTGTATCCGTTTGTAGGAAGCCATCTTAAGCTGGATCCGTTATTTGACGAAAAAGCGCTTGCCGGCAATGCCGATCTTAAAGGACGCGTATTCCTGATCGTTTTGCTGATCGCCGGCTGGAAACTGTATTTTAACAAAGATCTGAAGAAACTGATCAAAGACCTTAAAAAGGAGGCCTGACAATGGGAGAGAGGCGTTTTAACGAAGTTGTGGAGTCACTGCTGAAAGGAATGGACGGATTTTTGAGTTCCAAGACGGTTGTCGGTGAACCGAAACAGATCGGTGACACGATCATCGTTCCCTTTGTGGATGTATCTTTCGGCGTTGGCGCCGGTGAATTCAGAGGCGAAAAGAAAGATAACGGTGCAGGCGGTCTGACCGGTAAAATGGCACCTTCCGCAGTTCTCGTGATCTCTCATGGCACCACAAGACTTGTCAATATCAAGAATCAGGATTCCATCACAAAGATTTTGGACATGGTGCCGGATCTGGTCAATCATTTTGCTTCCAAAAAAGCGGAAAAAGACGGTCCGGATGATGAAAAGATCATGGACATGGCTTTTCCGGAAGACGAAGAGGAATAATAAAAAACGCATCCGTTTCGGATGCGTTTTTTATAAGGATCTTTTTGTTAAGCGCGTTCAACAGCATTGCTCTTTAAGCACTGCGTACAAACATGAAGCCTTCTGGGCACACCATTCACCTTACATTTTACACGCTTTACGTTTGCGTGGAACATCCTGTTAGATCTTCTATGTGAATGGCTCACATTGTTACCAAAATGAACGCCTTTTCCGCAAATATCACATTTTGCCATGATGCAGTACCTCCTTGAATTTTTCGCAACATGAGTATTTTAACAGAACGAATGCATCTTTGCAAGCATAAAGTGAAATAAATCAGAAAAATCTTTCTGTTTAGGTTGCCTTTTTCCAAACGATATTGTAAATTATACAATAGTATAAATAATCATTTCATTAAAAAATGGAGGTATGTCAATGAAGGGACGTGTTAATACGCATGTTGGCGCAATATCCATTGATGCGGATGCGATCGCACAGTACGCCGGAAGTGTTGCGGTAGAATGCTTCGGTATTGTCGGTATGGCTGCAGTGAATGTCAAAGACGGGATCGTAAAGCTTTTAAAGAGGGACAGCATTACGCGGGGGATCAGTGTATTTATCAAGAATAACCGCCTGATCCTTGATTTTCATGTTATCGTGTCCTACGGAGTCAGCATTCAGGCCGTGGCCGATAATCTGATCAGTAATGTAAAGTATAAAGTGGAAGAACTGACAGGCCTTGAGATCGATAAGATCAATATCTTTGTTGAGGGCGTCAGGGTCATTGACTGATCAAAAGTGTGAGAGCATTTGGAGGATAGAACATTGGTGACGAATAAGATAGGCGCCGAGATGATGGCAAAAATGTTCCTTGCCGGCGCAAAATCACTCGAGGCACAAAAGGAATATATCAATGAATTGAATGTGTTTCCGGTACCTGACGGGGATACCGGGACCAACATGACGATGACCATCATGTCGGCGGCAAAAGAAGTTTCCGCACTTGAGGATATGACGATGGCAACGCTTGCCAAAGCGATCTCTTCCGGTTCCTTAAGAGGTGCCAGAGGAAATTCCGGTGTCATTCTTTCACAGCTGCTGCGCGGATTCACGAAAGTGATCCGTGAGTACGAGGAACTGGACGTTGCGATTTTGACGAACGCAATGCAGAAGGCTGTGGAAACAGCTTATAAAGCAGTCATGAAACCCAAAGAAGGAACGATCCTGACGGTTTCCAAAGCTGCCGCGGATAAAGGTCTTGAGATCGCATCTACCACGACCGATCTGGATTCCTATTTCAGTCAGGTCATCGAAGCGGCGGATCAGATGCTGCAAAAGACCCCCGACCTGCTGCCGGTATTAAAACAGGCAGGGGTTGTGGACTCCGGCGGACAGGGCCTTTTAGAGGTATTAAAAGGCGGATATCTTGCTTTTCAGGGAAAAGAGATCGACCTGACCATTTCGGATGAGAAAGAAAAACCTGCAACGGACTCTTACTCCGCGCAGGCTTCCATGGATATCAAATTCGGATACTGCACCGAGTTTATCATCATGCTCGATAAGGTATTCAATGCGAAGAACGAGAATGACCTGAAGACCTATCTGGAATCTATCGGGGATGCCATTGTCTGCGTTGCGGACGGGGACATCGTTAAAGTGCATGTGCATACCAACGATCCCGGTCTTGCGATCCAGAAAGCGCTGACCTACGGTGCGCTCACGAATATGAAGATCGATAATATGCGTGAAGAGCATCAGGAAAAACTCTTCAAGATGTCCGAAAAAGAAAACGGGCAGGAACAGGCGAAGGCAGAAGACGAAAAACCTGTTGCTGACGATCAGGAAGAAAAAACGGATGCCGGACAAACTGTGCAGGATGCCGGTTCCAAAGCGGAAGAAAGCGCACAGGAAGTCGTGGAAGATGACGGCAAGGAAATGGTCGTATTTCATGAACCGCCCAAGGAAATGGGATTTATCGCAGTTTCCGTCGGGGAAGGCATGGATGAGATCTTCAAAGGGCTTGGCGTTGATTATCTGATCCAGGGCGGCCAGAC